>Ga0224495_10001357_pt1 | contig 17315 bp, 17 predicted proteins | sample SF_Jul11_sed_USG_FD_168128 | JGI IMG/M metagenome (GOLD analysis project Ga0224495, IMG submission 168128) | Sediment microbial communities from San Francisco Bay, California, United States - SF_Jul11_sed_USGS_4_1 | ecosystem: Environmental > Aquatic > Marine > Sediment | place: USA: California... | reverse complement strand
GGAATGCGGCGCCAGCCTGGACGTGCAGTACCTGCAGGGGCTGGGCACCGTGGACGAGCGCATGATCATCCTGGTGGATATCGAGAAACTGATGACCAGCCGGGATATGGAACTGGTGGACGAAGTGGCCGGATGATATCTGGATGTATGGCCTTTGGGCGGCATATCGGGCCGCGCGGGATGTTGATTAGGCCGAATCCGGATCAATAAGAAAACTGGACTTCGGTTTTTGAGGCGGCTAGGACGGCTGATGCCAAACGTACCGGCTACTTGTTGCAATAAAAGCCCTAAAGTAATAAAGTGTATTTATACATAAAAAGGTGGATTATGCCGAGGTAAACAAGCTGCAATTACTCTACCTACAAAAATAATCGACGGGTGGAGCTTAATGAGAAGATGATATGTGATGAGAGATTGTCAATACAAATACATAGAGCAATAGCATCATCACTGCTAGGAGGCTTAATGCAGGCAGGCCAGAGACAAATTGCGAGTGGCACCAGCCACGAGCTGCTGACCTTTGCGACATTCGCTGATAAATGTATTCCCAACCTCCTTAAGATTCATAAGGTACGCGGTAACAACGCCGCAATCACCCTAATGCCCACCCCGAAATTTTCAGGGGCGTGTCAGCCGTCAGTGCATCATCAAAATTGCCCCATACGTGGCATGCATTCCATATTTATGCTGAAACAAGCCGTTTGCGGCGAGACCGAGCGTTCCAGATCAACATCTTGGCGCAATGTTCGGCTCTGGCGGTCAAGGAAATCACAGCATTGATCAGTGGCTCGATAGACAAAGTGGAAACCGGCGCCATACAGGTGGATCAGGCCGGTGCGACAATGGCCGAGATCGTCAACGCAGTGAACGCGTCAATGACATCATGTCCGATGATTGCCGACGCATCGAACGAACAAAGCGTGGGAATCGAAGAAGTCAACAAGGCAATCATCCAGATGGAAGGGGTGACGCAGCAGAATGCCGCGCTGGTGGAGGAGGCTGCAGCCGCAGAGATGCAGGAGCGGGCCAATGGCCTGTATGCGGCAATAAGCGTATTCAAACTGGATGGATCCCGAGAGGACGTGCGATCTGCCAGTCCGGCAATCGCGCTATCAGCATCGGCCTCGGCAGTCCAGTCCCGCAAGGAATGCAAGCCGCCAAAAGCCAGAGTGGACGACGAAAAACATTTATCAGTGCACCTGAAGGACGGCGAGTGGAAGAGTTTTGATCTCGCCTGATATTTTGATTTTTAACTCAGCAGTTCTAGATAGGAAAGTAAATGCAAGATTGGTGGAGAAAATTACCGCTTAAATACAAGTTACAGATACCCATCCAGCTGTTGTTGCTGGTAATTATGGTATTGGCTCAACGCGTCATATTGGATCGGTTTGAAGCGCGCGTACTGGAAGAATCCCGGCAAAATGCCTTTGTGGTTGCGGATGGGGTGATTAATGGCCTGAATATAATGATGATCAACGGCATTATCAGTGATGACGAGCAGCGTGCCCTGTACATGAGGAAGATGAGCGTATCGGACAAGTTGCTCGAATTGCGCATCATCCGCAGCAAGCAGTTGCAGGAGCAATTTGGGAAAGGTCTGGCATCCGAGCAGGCGCTTGACGAGATGGACAGGATCACCATGACGTCTGCCCAGTCGCAAAGAAAATTGCACGATCAGGCTGGAGCAGAGTCCTTGCGCATTGTCGAGCCTTTTGTCGCGAAGCGGGATTTTCGCGGCACGAATTGCCTGAATTGCCACGCAGTGCCCGAAGATACTGTGCTGGGTGCGGTCAGTGTCACAATGAATGTGGCGGACGAGTTTGAAGTGATACGCAAAGTCAACGCGGCTTTTTGGGGTGCGCTGGTAATTGCCCAAATGTTTTTGTATTTTGTGATCGGCTGGTTGATCGGCCTGGTCACCCGCCCTTTGCGGGAAGTGGCGGTATTGGCCGAGGCGGTATCCAAGGGCGACCTGACCCGTCATGTCGAAGTGAAATCCGGGGATGAAACCGGACGTTTGATGCAAGCCATGCAAGATATGAACGAAAGCCTGTCCGTTATCGTCAACGGCGTGCGCGGTGCCACCGATAAGATTAATATCGCTTCCCAAGAAATTGCCCAAGGTAACGCAGACTTGTCTCAGCGCACTGAAGAGCAGGCCTCCAGCCTGGCAGAGATAGCCAGCAGAATGGGAGAACTGGCCTCGACCGTGAAGCAGAACGCCGAGAATGCCAAGCATGCAGATAATCTGGCGCAAGGTACCGTGGTGATTGCTGGGCAAAGCGGCGACTCTGTTAAGGAGTTGGTGGCAACCATGACGGCCATCAGTGTGTCCGCGAAGAAGATCGAGAATATTATCGGCGTGATAGACGGGATAGCCTTCCAGACCAACATACTGGCGCTGAATGCTGCCGTCGAAGCCGCGCGTGCTGGAGACCAGGGGCGCGGCTTCGCCGTGGTTGCGGGAGAGGTGCGTAATCTGGCGCAGCGTTCTGCTACCGCCGCCAAGGAAATCAAGTTGCTGATCGGCGACTCGGTCGACAAGGTGAATTTGGGTTCAAAACAGGTAAGCGATGCAGCCGAGGGAATAAGCGATGTCGTCACCTCTGTGCAACTGGTGTCGTCCCTGATGAAGGACAACGCTGCCGCCATTGCCGAGCAAAGTGAGGGCATAGCGCAGGTGAGCCAAGCGATCACCCAGATGGATGAGGTGACGCAACAGAATGCCGCACTGGTCGAAGAGGCTGCCGCTGCTGCAGAATCGATGCGTGATCAGGCCAATGGTCTGTTTAAGGCGGTGAGCGTGTTCAAACTGGTTGGAAGCAAAGAGGGCATGACTGTCAAACCAGCGTTCGCACCCTCCGCCAAGACTGCGTTGACTGCTGTCAGCAAGGAAAGCAGATTGAACAAAGTCAGGAACAAAGGCGAGAAGAGATTACCAGGCCACCCGAATGATGGCGAGTGGAAAGAATTCTAGGCGTTTTGGTATTCCAGCACATGGCTCAGCGGGGCACTGAAAGAGACGTTTCATAACATGCTGGCCATCTAATTGGCTCCGGAGGATGCACGCAGAAAAATCCGGATTGAAAATTTGTAAGGAGATAGCTATGCAATTCTTCGGTAATCAGTCATTAAAAACACGTTTGCTTTTGATGGTTCTTTTGCCACTGCTGGGCTTCACGTATTTTTCAATAGCCAATGCGCTTGAAAAAAATGCCTTTAAAGCCGAGATGGACAAATTAGTGTTGCTTGCCGATGTGTCGGTTGAGATTGGCAATCTCGCCCATGAGTTGCAAAAAGAACGAGGCATGACAGCGGGGTTCCTGAACAGCAACGGAGTTAAATTTGCCAACGAATTACCCGCGCAGCGCAATACGTCAGACAGGAAAATCGGCGAATTGAAAAAGGAGGTCAGTGATCTGTATCTGGACGAATTTGGCGCTGACATGAAAAACTCAATACTCGATGCAACCAAAGGTCTGGAAGAACTTGACGCCAAACGCAATGCGGTTTCCGCCCAAGCTATATCTTCCCTAGAGGTGCTTGGCTATTACACCAAAGCAATCGATAAAATGCTCAGAATTCCGGAGAAGGCCGCGGCACTCAGCAGCGATACCGGAACTGCGCGGCTTTCCTCAGCTTATGCAGCCCTGTTGCTGGCCAAAGAGTATGCCGGGCAAGAGCGCGCCGCGCTCACCGGAGTCTTCGCCGCAGACAAATTTACACCGGAAAGTTTAGTGCGTGCATTGAGCGTTTACTCTTCCCAGAAGGTATTCCTCATGTATTTTGAAAATTTTGCCAGCGATGAACAGCAGGAGTTCTACAAAAGCAAAATACGCGGTGTGGCGGTAGAAGAGGTGGCGGCAATCGAAAAAAACGCATTTGATAAATTGCAGGAAACCAGTTTGGGCATGGATAGCGGACACTGGTTTAAGGTGATGACCGACAAAATCGAATTGCTGAAGGAAGTCGAGGATAAGTTGGCGTCCGATTTGCTCGAGCTCACCGGAAAGAATAGGAATGCAGCCCGGGCAATGGCATATTTATATCTTGTGATTGCAATAGCGGGCACGCTGGTAACGCTATTATTTTCTCTGTATTTGATAAGATCATTATTGCAGCAAATTGGCGGAGAGCCGGAGTATGCCGCCTCAATTGCGCAGCGTATCGCCACCGGAGACCTCACCGCCTCAGTGGAAACCAAGGTGAAAGATCAAACCAGCCTGCTGTTTGCAATGAGGCGCATGAGCGAAAGTCTGGTTAATATCGTCGGCGAAGTGCGCGGCGCCACCGAGACCATTAACACCGCCTCAAGCGAGATCGCCCAGGGCAATACCGACCTTTCGCAGCGTACCGAAGAGCAGGCCTCCAGCCTGGAGGAGATAGCATCAAGCATGGAACAGCTGACTGCGACGGTCAAACAGAACGCCGATAACGCTAAACAAGCCAACCAGTTGGCGGCGAATGCATCCGATGTGGCAGTCAAGGGCGGCAAGGCGGTCGGCGACGTGGTACAGACCATGGCTTCGATCAGCGCCAGCTCCAAAAAAATTGTCGACATCATCGCGGTAATCGATGGCATCGCGTTCCAGACCAACATCCTGGCGCTGAACGCCGCCGTGGAAGCGGCGCGCGCCGGAGAGCAGGGGCGCGGCTTTGCGGTGGTGGCCAGCGAAGTGCGCAATCTAGCGCAACGTTCGGCCACCGCAGCCAAGGAGATCAAGATACTGATTGGCGATTCGGTGAGCAAAGTGGGCGCTGGTTCAAAACAGGTTGATCATGCCGGTGAAACGATGAGCGAGGTCGTCGTTGCGGTAAAACGCGTCACCGACATCATGGAAGAGATCGCTGCAGCATCCAACGAACAGAGTCTGGGGATAGAACAGATCAACCAAGCGGTCGCCCAAATGGATCAAGTGACGCAGCAGAATGCAGCGCTGGTCGAAGAGGCCGCTGCCGCTGCCGATGCGATGCGTGATCAGGCCAATGGTCTGTATAAGGCGGTGAGCGTGTTCAAGCTGGAGGGAACACGGGGCGGCGCGAGGAGGGCGGCTGCCATCACGCCACTTGTGGCGGCTTCAGCCGCTGCTGCCAGCAAGGAACACAAGCTGGGTAAAACCAGAACAGACCAAGACGGGGAGTGGAAGGAGTTCTGAACGAGCCGGTAAATCAGCATGCGGCTAGAACTGGTTGCATCGGAAAAGAGCGGGCACCAGTATATCGGGATATAGTATAGGCGTCACAGATACATGAGCTGACGGCACCAATAATTCTGTGTTCATCCTAGGTTTTTTTGCCGTTGTCGGCGCAATAGCTCATGGGTGGAGAGTATGGTTCTGTGCGGCTGTGTTGAATATTTTCTAGGAGATTAATATGGGGGACACGCTGACCAAGGCACTGTTTATCCTGCTTGTGCTGAGCAACATCGCAAATGCGGAAGAGGCGCCGGACTGGAGCGCAGAAACTCTGCTCGGAGATTGAGGTGGCTTGCGTACCAGTCTTTACGAAAACGGCGTCACGGTAGAGATAACTCACAAGAGCGATTTGTTGAAGAATACCAAAGGCGGTTTTCGGGTGGGCTATGTCTGGCTGGCCAACACCGAGGCGGCAATCAGCATGGATATGGGGAAGCTGGTGGGCTGGGATGGTGGCACTGTTTTCATCCAGTATCATTCCCAGCATGGAATGACAAGCGAAGGATTTTAATGCTTCGTATGTCGGCAACTTTGCCGGTGTGGACAACTTCGAAACCGGCATTAACAACGGCCAGTTTTATCAGGCATGGTTGCAACAGAGTCTGGCCGAAGACAGATTCACGGTGCTGGCGGGACTCTATGCGATCGACTCTGAATTTTATGTCACGGATACTTCAGGCCTGTTTCTCCAGCCTCCTTATGGTATGTCGGCTGAAATGGCTCAGGCCGGGCAGAACGGCCCGCCGGTTTTTCCGATGGGGGCGCTGGGAGTGCGCATGAGATATGCGTCTCCTTATGTTTATTTGCAAGGCGCAGTGACCGACGGCGTGCCCGGGGATCTCAATAACCCGCATGGCACACAAATCAGGTTGGATAAGGGTGATGGAACGCTGTCCATCTTGGAGCTTGGCTACATGCCATTAAGGGATGGAGAAGGTGAGCCGATCAGCAAGGCCGCTGTAGGATTGTGGAGTTATTCTACGCCCGGTTTCGATCTGATTGATCCGACTATACGTCCCCTGGATCGGGGATACTATTTCCTGGCGGAACATACTCTGCGAGCCGAGCGCAATCATCCAGGTCAGGGCTTGTCCGGCTTCGTCCGATTCGGCAAGGTGAACGAGGATATTTATCAGGCAGGCCGATCCGGTAGCGTGGGTTTGCATTACAAGGGGTTGTTTGACGGGCGCGATGACGATGAGGCGGGTATCGCCGTGACGCAAAGCCGTGCCAGCGATAAATATCGCCAGTTAAATTCCTCCGATCCGTCAGAAACTGTAATCGAGATTACCTATCGCGAACAGATGCTGCAGTGGGTTTCACTGCAGCTTTCGGTGCAGCGCATTATCAATCCGAATATGGATGTGACCTTAAAAGACGCGTCGATCGTCGGTGCGCGACTTGAGCTGACTCTATAGGGCCAATAATAAAATCGGGATGTAATAAGTTTCCATTAACTTTTTGCCTGCCTGCTCAAGTGCGTGTCCTGCCGCATTGTTCAACAATATGCGGTTTCAAAACCTGGGAATGCTTTATTGATCTTTCAGCGATTCATGACAGACGGCAAAAACACTCGTCATTCCCTCTTACGTGAATGTTAGAGGGTAAGTTTTGCATTCCGTTATTTTCGCCGCTACATCGAACCAACATGGCGCGGGCATCAATCCGGTCAACCGGCAGTCACCCACTCGTTTTTCAGCTAATATCTACCAGCGTTGTGAGCAGCGGGGTTTTCAAATTTCCCGGGAAAAATTTCCGGGTATGTCTCGGGTTATGCCGCAGGCTGCTTAACTGGGTTAAAATCGTAAAATCACCTTGGGCTGGATCGACTGGCCAGAGGAGCTGACACAATATTATCAAGAATATCGCCCGGAGCCTTGAAGCGGGATTCTTCGCTTTAGCAGGCTTGAATATACTATGGACACTGATACTAAATCCGGAATCTCCAAAGAGAAACCCAATTTGCAGTCTGGCGGCAGCCATGACCGTGAATTTGATTTCACGAAAGCGGACTTCGACAGGGTGTGCCAGTTGATTTACGAACATGCCGGAATATCCCTTGGTCCTTCCAAGCAGGATATGGTGTACAGCCGTCTGGCTCGCCGCCTGCGTGCGAACAGGCTGGAAAGTTTCCGGGAATATCTGGCAATACTGGAAAGCAATAATGAGGTTGAATGGGAAGCGTTCGTTAATTCGCTCACGACTAACCTGACGTCATTTTTCCGTGAACCGCACCATTTTCCGATATTGGCAGAGCATGTGGCCAAACAAAAAGGGCGGCATTGTGCGCTATGGTGCTCGGCGGCATCGACCGGGGAGGAGGCATACTCGATGGCGATGACCATGGTGGATACCTTCGGCACTTTTACTCCGCCAGTTTCCATTATTGCCAGCGACGTGGATACCCAAGTGTTAGCCAAAGCGGAATTGGGTATTTATCCGCTGGAAAGCATTGAGAAGCTTCCCGAAGACAAAGTGAAGCGCTTTTTTCTCAGGGGGGCGGGAGAGAAGGCAGGTTTAGTGCGGGTGCGGAAGGAATTACGAGACATGGTCATTTTCCGCCAGATAAATTTGCTCAGCGATAACTGGCCAATCCGTCCGCCTCTGGATGCGATTTTTTGCCGGAACGTGATGATCTATTTCGATAAGGAAACTCAGCTCAAGATTTTGGAGCGATTTGTGCCCCTGTTGCAACAGGATGGGCTGGTATTCGCCGGGCATTCGGAAAGCTATTATCAAGCTACTCACTTGTTCAAACTGCGCGGGAATACGGTGTATGAGCTGGAAAAATCTGCACAACCGGCATATACAGGGGAACTGTCGAATTCAGGACACCGTACGCACCGGGGGCATCATGGGCATCGCAGGACCAGATAATTTAACCGCCTTGATGGTGAGGCAGGAAGGGAAGTCTTTGTATGGTTGAGTATGGTTTTGAGGAGGTGTTGTCGCCACATCTCTATTTTGACAGGGAGCATAATACCGAGGCAGCCAAGATTCTGCCCGGCGAGTATTATGCAACCGGGAGAAATATGGTCTTGGTAACAGTGCTGGGCTCCTGTGTATGTGCCTGCATACGCGATAAGATCAGTGGAATCGGCGGCATGAATCATTTCATGTTGCCGGACAGCGGACAGGACCGGAATAATCCGCTTGGGGAATCGGCACGCTATGGCACCTATGCCATGGAGATACTGATCAATCAACTGCTCAAGATGGGAGCGAAGCGCAGCAATTTCGAGGCAAAAGTGTTTGGCGGGGCATCGGTGCTGCGCGGTTTCACCGTCAATAATGTCGGCGAACGTAATGCGGAGTTTGTACTTCAGTTTCTCAAGACAGAAAATATTGCTATTGCAGCCCAGGATCTGCTTGATACCAATCCGCGCAAAGTATATTACTTCCCCACTACCGGCTTGGTCAGGGTGAGAGAACTGAAGCAAGTGCATAACGATACAATTGTCAGCCGTGAAGCCGAATACAACATGCGCCTGCAATACGCCAAACTGGAGGGCGACGTGGAGTTGTTCCGTTGAGGGCACTCGGAATATTTTGGGCTGGCTCTGAAATTCTGCACTTGAGTGGGGATGATGAAACATAAAATTAAAGTATTGGTGATCGATGATTCCGCGATGATCCGCAGCGTGATGAAGGAGATCATCAACCGCGAGAAGGATATGCAATGCGTGGGCGTGGCGCCTGATCCGCTGGAGGCGCGCGAAATGATCAAGGCGCTAAATCCGGATGTGCTGACACTGGATGTGGAAATGCCCAAGATGGACGGCCTGGACTTCCTGGAACGCTTGATGCGCCTTCGTCCTATGCCGGTGCTTATGGTTTCCACGCTGACAGAGCTAGGCTCTGATGTCACGTTCCGTTCGCTGGAATTGGGCGCGGTGGATTTTGTTGCGAAGCCCAAACTGGATATCAAGCGGGGCATGGAGGAATATGCCGTCGAGATTACCGATAAAATCCGTGCAGCTGCGCAGGCACGGATTCGACAGAAATCCGTCGCTTTGGAGGGCAAGGAAAAACTTTCTGCGGATGTAATTTTGCCCAGCGTTGCTGGCCGATATTCTTCCACCGAAAAACTGATTGTCATAGGTGCGTCGACCGGTGGCACCGAGGCGATCAAAGACGTGCTGGTCAAACTGCCTGCGGATGCTCCGGCAGTTCTGGTGACGCAACATATGCCGGAACATTTTACCAAGTCGTTTGCGGACCGGTTGGACACCCTGTGCAGGATTTCGGTCAAGGAAGCGGAGCATAACGAGCGGATCCTGCCGGGACATGCCTATATCGCACCCGGCCATTCGCATCTGCTGGTAAAGCGTAGCGGGGCGAATTACATGACCAAGCTGGATCAGGGGGAGCTGGTGAATCGTCATCGTCCGTCGGTTGATGTTTTGTTTCGTTCGGCGGCGAATGTGGCCGGAGCCAATGCACTTGGCATTATTCTCACTGGCATGGGCAAAGATGGGGTGCAAGGCCTGCTGGAGATGAGACAGACCGGTTCTTTTACCATTGCGCAGGACGAGGCCACTTGCGTGGTATTTGGCATGCCAAAAGAGGCGATTGCAGCGGGCAGCGCGTGCGAAGTGTTGCCGCTGCAGAATATTGCGCGCCGCACCATGGAATATCTGGCAGCTCAGGGCGGCAAGAGCAATCGCATTTAGACTATGGCGCCGAAATCCCGCATTGCAGGTTCCGGTTAGCGCAGCATTTTAAGCGCTGATCCAGAAGAAAGCAGTTTGGTTTGACTGGGCAGGAGATCCGTGGCGCCGGAGGGGACTTTGAATTTTTCTACAGCCTCTGACAGCCTTCTGGTTTGGTCGTGTACAGATTCAGCTATTGCTGCTGCCTGTTCGACCAGCGCCGCATTTTGCTGGGTCATCTCATCCATTTGATGAACCGCCACGCGCACTTGCTGGATACCATCTCTTTGTTCGGCTGATGAGGATTGGATATCGGCCATCCTTTCAGTGACCCGGCTCACAGCCTTGACGATATCCCCCATGGTTTCCCCCGCATCCTTGACCAGCTTGGTTCCGCTGCTGACCTTGCTGGCTGAATTATCGAGCATTGCTTTAATCTCTTTTGCGGCATTCGCCGAACGTTGAGCCAAGTTGCGCACTTCTGTGGCAACAACGGCAAAACCGCGGCCTTGCTCTCCAGCGCGGGCCGCCTCGACTGCGGCATTCAGGGCAAGAATATTTGTCTGGAAAGCGATGCCTTCGATGACGGCAATAATTTCTACAGCTTTCCTGGAACTTTCGTTGATCAAATTCATCGTGTCGACGACCTGCCCCACCACCTTTCCGCCTTTTACAGCGACTTCTGAAGCGCTTTGCGCGAGCTCGTTCGCCTGGCGTGAATTATCGGCATTTTGAGCTACTGCAGTGGCCAGTTCGGTAATATTGGCGGCCGTGTTCTCCAGGCTGGCGGATTGCTGCTCGGTGCGTCTGGACAGATCGCTATTCCCGCTCACCATTTCATTCGTTCCGGTAGTGATCTCCCGGGAAGCAGAACGCACATCTGACACGATGGCAATAAGGGCCTCGTTCATGTCGAACAAGGCACGCTGTAATTCCCCGATTTCATCATGGCGAAGCACTTCGATGCGATTGGTCAAGTTACCCTCGGCAACGTGGCGCGCGGCGCTAACTGCTTTCGCCAGAGGCCGCGTCACGCCATTGACCATCTGGCGGATCATGAATGCGAGCAGCAGCAAGGTCACCAACGCAACAGATATTGATATCTGGTTCTTCTGGCGGGTCCTTAGCGCGTCGTCATTGACCAGCGCAGACAATTGCGCCTTGATTTCCCCGATCTTGGTTATCAAGGCCGCGTCGACTTCGTTCATGGCCGATTTCAGTGGCATGATGGATTCGATCGAATTTTTTGCGGCAATGGCAGCCTTGATTTTTGCCAACGTATCGGATGCGGTTCTGATGCCGTCGGAAGGCGCCGCATCAAGGAGCGAGGCTACTGCGGTTGCCGTGTCAGCAAGCGAGCGCTGCGCTTTGCCGCTAAGCGCACCGGTATCAATCGCATCAACCACGCCATTCAAGAAGCTTTTGTAGTTGGCAGAAGCCTGCAGGCTCAAGTCGTAAATACCCAGCGTGCTTTCGACCTTGGCAGGCAGGTCACTGGTGGATAGCATCTGGAAAGAAAATACCACGGCCAATGGCAGGACGGCCATGAAGAACTGCAGATACATGCGTTGCTTCAGTTTCAGTCTACCAAACATGCTTATACCCCCGGTTGATAACAGCCTTTATTAGGAAGAGCGAAATAAACAAGCTGGCGCCGGTCAAGAAATAAGCGGCGCCACTTTATTGCAAGCCAAGCCAGCCCAGCCTGGCAACGGCCATCGCAAAGGCGCTGCCTTACTTGACCGGATTCACTCCAGACGGCGCGGCGGAAACATAACCGACCGCACCCGGCGTGCGCTTGACGTATTCGATTACCTCGGCATCGTTCTGCTTCACGGCAGGAGGGGTCAGTCCGTCACGGAATGATTTCTTTGTCCACATGCTGTTGTACTTGTCGGAGGACAAATTCATGTATTTGGTCAGAAAACCTGCCTGCAAGGCAGCATTGTCAACCGGAATCAATTTGGTGCTGCCGGCGAATTGTTTTTCGCCGAGGAACACATCCTTCACTTCGCCGGCGGAGATAATAATGCTGGAATTCGAAATGACAACCACGTCAGCCGCATAAGCAAACTGGGACAGCGACAAAGCCAGCAGGACGGCAGGGAAAAATCTGAAATAAGTTGATTTCATGATGCTCGATCTCCTTTGGCTTAGAAGCGGATGGCGTACTGTGCGAGCAGGCTGCGATAGCTGGAAGCAAGCCTTGCGCCTTCCGCGATAAACTTCGAATTGAGCAGCTCGAATTTCAGCGATGCCTTGGGGTTCAGTTCATATTTGAGGCCTAGTGCTTGCCTGGTGTAGGACTGGCCGCTTTCCTGCATGCTGAAATAATTGTCCTGTTGATCCAGTTTGGTTTTTTCCGCACGGAGGTAGGGGGTAACAGCGCCGATAATCCTACCAATCTGCAGGTAGTCTGCCCAGCTGCTATGCGAACCGCTGGTGCCGCTCTTGTCCTTGTTGCTGAAGCGATAATATTCGCCCAGCACTTCCCAGTCGTTCTCCAGATAAGCGACAGAGCCTCCGGTCATGCTCAATTCAGTTTTATTGAGCGCAGTTGCGGCAAACGTAAGATTAGCATCGTCATCCACATCGCCGCGCAGCGCATGCACTGCGATACGCAGGCCATCCGCCATGCCGGAAAATTCATAGCCCAGATTAAAGCCAACCATGGCCTGGTGATTGTTGTCCCCGGCGGTGTTGATATTCAATGTGCCAGGAGCTTGAACTAGTGAATCTCCTCCCATGCTAATCTTTGGCCCGTTGCCCGCGAACACATCGTAGGTAAACTTGCCGTCACCCGCCTTGAATTTTCCCGAGGCCCACAAACCCGCCATGTGTGCAGGCAGTATCCCCCCCTTGTCCTCGAAGTCGAGGAAGCGCGGCCGCAGTATGGCAGTCTGGATCTGCGCGCCGTGGTGAAAGCCAGTGTTCCAGTAGCCGTAGGGGGTGTGAAAACGTCCTCCCCACAGCGTGGCATTGTCGCTGAAGGTGTAACCCATTTGCAGCCGTTCCAGATCGGTTGCCACCTCGCCTGTCGAAGTAGTCTCAAAAATAATCTCGATCAGGCCTTTGACGTTGTTGTCGAATTGCGGGGTCAGATAAAGATCGAACGACCCTATGTAGAATCCTTTCGGGTCGGTTGACTCCTTGCTGTGTGCGGCGTAGCCGGCATCGGCAAAACCGTGCAGCGGTACGCCCTCGCTATCCGCCGCTTGCACATGGACGGGTATGGCCAGTAGCATACAGGCTATCGACGCGTTCAATAAAGCTAGCAATCCCTTTGTTCTGAAGCGGAATACATTCTCTTCTCGTGCAGTTACCATTTGGGCCTCCAAAAATTATCAGGATGTTTTACCAGAAAACTCTGCGCTGCCTCCCTGCTACAGCAAATATGATGCCCCACCGAAGAGCTTTGCCAAAGTGTCCCCGAATGAATACAACGAACCCAGTTAAACGAAAGAATGCCCAACCGGTAAGATAGTGACTCGCTGGTAAGTGCCGAGGATTTTAATTTAAGACAACACAGAACCAACGCAGAAGCCAGTGCAAACCTACGCGATTCGCAATGTCTTTTATATAAAACTTTATTTTGAAGTGTAACGGAATAATCTAGCATGTGACAACAAATTTTGTGGACAAACACCAAGGACAGTCGTATCAAGTAACATCAGCAAGCAAAACCGAATTTTGGCTGCATCGCTTATTCAAATTGTGCGGCGAGTCGTAGAGGGCTACAATGCAGCTATGTCCGATTTCAATTTGACCCACCACTTCCTTATTGCGATGCCCGCGATGCAGGAAGGGTTCTTTGCCGGCACCTTGACCTATGTGTGCGAACACAACGAGAACGGGGCGCTGGGCATTGTGGTGAATCGCCCCATCAGTCTCACGCTGGGCGAACTCTTCAACCAGATCAATATTCCGCTGAATCAGCCCGGACTGGTGAAGATGCCGGTGCATTTTGGAGGTCCGGTGCAAACCGAACGCGGCTTCGTGTTGCACGACACACCGGGGAACTGGGAATCTACGCTGCGCATCAACGATAAACTGGCTTTGACCACATCCAAGGATATACTTGAGGCGATGAGCGCAGGGAGGGGGCCGCGCAACTTGGTCGTTACGCTGGGCTATGCGGGTTGGGATCAGGGCCAGTTGGAACATGAGATGACCGAAAATACCTGGCTGACCGTGCCGGCTTCCGAGCACATCCTGTTCGATCTGCCGGCCGAGGAGCGGCTCGCGGCGGCAATGGCCCTGCTTGGTGTGGACTACGCTTCGCTGGCGGAGGATGCCGGGCATGCCTGAAGGCGGAAGACAGATGACGGAGGACAGCAGACAGAAAAACCGCGCAGCGACCACACTCAGTCCTCAGTCCTCAGCCCTCAGCCTTCAGACAGGAACACTTCTCGCATTTGATTTCGGAACCAAACGTATTGGCGTCGCCGCCGGTAATACCTTGTCACGCTGCGCCAACCCGCTGACCACTATAGATGAAGAAAAGACCGATGCGCGGTTTGCGGCGATTGCCGCACTGCTGTCCGAGTGGCAACCCTGCGCGCTGGTAGTGGGCCTGCCATTCAGCGAGGACGGCACACCGCACGAGTTGACCGCGCTGTGCCGCCGCTTTGCCAACCGCATGAAAGGGCGTTTTAATTTGCCGGTGATTTTGGTGGATGAGCGTTATACTTCTCTTGCGGCGAGCGCGCAGCTGAACGAGGAGGGTATCCATGGCAGGAAACAGAAAGCACTGATCGATCAATATGCCGCGCAGCAAATCTTGCAGGCCTATTTTGATGAGCCCTCAGCGGGAATGATTGCATGAATAATCCGCAACTGAACAAAAACGGGGAGTTGCAACACCTGCTGACCACCGAGGGTTTGCCGGTTGGCATTATCCGCGAAATACTCGACCGGGCCGCGACTTTCGTCGATGTCAACGATGGGCGAGAAATCAAAAAGGTTCCGCTGCTGCACGGCAAGTCGGTGTTCAACGTGTTCTTCGAGAACAGCACGCGCACCCGCACCACTTTCGAGATCGCCGCCAAGCGCCTGTCGGCGGACGTGGTCAATCTCAATATCGGCGCATCATCTACCAGCAAGGGCGAAACTCTGCTGGATACGGTGGACAACCTGTGCGCGATGCATGCAGACATGTTCGTGGTGCGCCATGCGCAAAGCGGTGCGGCACACTTCATTGCACGCCACGTCGCACCGGAGATCCATGTCATCAACGCCGGCGACGGCCGTCACGCCCATCCCACGCAGGCCCTGCTGGACATGTTCACCATCCAGCACTACAAAAAGGAGTTTCACAATCTGCGCGTTGCAATCATTGGCGACATGCTGCATTCGCGGGTGGCACGCTCGCAGATCCACGCGCTTACCACGCTCGGCGTGCCGGAGGTGCGCGTGATCGCGCCCAAGACACTGTTGCCGACGATGGTCGAAAATCTCGGCGTGCAGGTTTATTACGACATGGTGCTGGGTTTGCGCGATGTGGATGTGGTGCTGATGCTTCGCCTGCAGAATGAACGCATGCAGGGCGCGGCGTTGCCTTCCGCGCAGGAATACTTCAAATATTACGGACTGACACAGGAAAAACTGGCACACGCAAAGCCCGATGCGATCGTGATGCACCCCGGTCCGATGAACCGCGGCATCGAGATCGATTCCAGCGTGGCCGACGGATCGCATTCGGTGATCCTGTCGCAGGTAACGTTCGGCATCGCAGTGCGCATGGCGGTGATGAGTATGCTGGCGGGGGCGAAAATATGAATATCCACATCAAGAACGGCCACCTGATAGATCCAAAAAACAGCATCGATGCCAGGCGTGATGTATTCATCGCATCAGGCAGGATCGCGGCGATAGGCGCTGCTCCCCACGGATTTGCCGCAGAAAAAGTGATCGATGCAAAAGGGCTGGTCGTGGCGCCCGGTTTGATTGATCTGGCCGCGCGATTGCGCGAACCGGGCTACGAATACATGGCGACGCTGGAATCGGAAATGGATGCGGCGGTGGCGAGCGGTGTTACCAGTCTGGCTTGTCCGCCGGATACCGATCCGCCGTTAGACGAACCGGGTCTGGTGGAGATGCTGAAGCACCGCGCGCGTAACCTGAATCAGGCTCATGTCTATCCGGTCGGAGCGCTGACCTCCGGGCTGAAGGGTCAGGAGCTGACCGAGATGGCGGAGCTGGCGGATGCGGGGTGCGTGGCGTTCAGTCAAGCCGATGCACCGCTTACCGATACGCGTGTGCTGATGCGCGCGATGCAATATGCCGCGACATTCGATTTCAGCGTGTGGCTTCGTCCGCAGGACAGTTTCTTGGCCAAGAACGGCGTGGCCCACGATGGCGAGGTGGCGACACGCTGCGGTTTGCCCTCGATACCGGTGTGCGCCGAGACCATTGCACTTGCAACGATGCTGTCGCTGGCGCGCGAAACCGGGGTGAAATTGCACATCTGCCGCCTGTCTAGCGCGTCGGGGGTGGAGATGGTGCGTGCCGCCAAGCAGCAGGGACTCGCGGTGACATGCGATGTTTCGATGAACCATGTGCACCTGTCCGAAATGGACATCGGCTACTTCGATCCGAACTGCCATCTGATGCCGCCGCTGCGCAGCCTGCGCGATCGCGCTGCGCTGCGCACTGGATTGCTCGATGGCACGATAGATGCGATCTGTTCCAACCACGCACCTGTGGACGAGGATGCCAAGCAGCTGCCATTCGCCGAAGCTGAGCCGGGCGCGACCGGATTGGAATTGCTGCTGCCTTTGCTGTTGAAATGGGCGCAGCAGGAAAAACTGGGCCTGCCGGATGTGCTCGCTAAAGCAACGCTGCAGCCTGCACAGATATTGGGCCTGGATGCAGGTCATCTGAGTGTGGGCGCGGTTGCCGATGTGTGTATATTCGATCCAGATGCCAGCTGGAAGGTTGAAGCCGGCGCTCTAAAGAGCCAAGGCAAGAACACGCCGTTTTATGGCCACGAAATGCAAGGAAAGGTGCGATTTACATTGATAGAGGGCAAGCTGGTTTATCAAACATAACACCTCCGCATCGCTTCACCCTCGCTCAGGCGAGACCGGTTTCCAATTCCTGATCCCAACTATGAACCCACTCCTAGACTTCACTGGCCTCCCGCGTTTCGCAGAGATCAAACCCGAACATGTCGCGCCAGCTATAGAACAACTGCTGTCGGAAAATCGCTTGTTGGTCGAGAAGCTGTTGAACGGCAGGACACAGCCGACCTGGCAGGATTTTATCGTGCCTATGGAGGACGCCAACGAGCGGTTGTCGCGCGCCTGGGGGCCGGTTGGGCATTTGAATGCGGTGATGAATTCGCCCGAGCTGCGCGAGGTGTACAACGCCACGCTGCCGAAGATCACCCAGTATTACGCCGAGCTGGGGCAGAATCTCGCCCTGTTCGACAAATTCAAGGCGCTACACAATAGCACTGAGTATGCGG
>Ga0224495_10001356_pt1 | contig 17316 bp, 17 predicted proteins | sample SF_Jul11_sed_USG_FD_168128 | JGI IMG/M metagenome (GOLD analysis project Ga0224495, IMG submission 168128) | Sediment microbial communities from San Francisco Bay, California, United States - SF_Jul11_sed_USGS_4_1 | ecosystem: Environmental > Aquatic > Marine > Sediment | place: USA: California... | reverse complement strand
ATATCCAGGATAATGCCCTTTGTATCGATAGGTTTCATCTCGATCGTCTGTTTCTTTGTAGCGTAGTATTGTTGTTCCATTTGCGTAATCATATCAGCCAAGGTAGTTTTGTCAATGATTGATGTTAGGTTTTAGGGCACTTATTAACAAGTAAGCGTTAATATTGACTTTGCAGAAATTGTGTATACTTTTAATGAATGTATTCAGTAAAAATTACTCGCATATCATCCGCAATCCTCTTCGCCATTTTGGTGGCTGCTATGCTCTGTCCGCAACCCACAGAAGGTGGCACCGGTCTGCGCGACCGAGAGAATGCGTTTGGCATCGGACCACGCATTTCTTACGTGCAGGTGCGTGATGACATCGTGGTGCCATTAAGATTCTCTGGTCCGGGATTATCCTTACTTCTTTTCTATGAAAGACGAGGCTTGGTACATCAGCACGAGGTTGACGCAAGACTAGGTTTAGCTCTTCTGCGCGACCGGTATGGATTTTCTGGGGCGGTGCTTTCGTCTTCGTTAAGTTATCGATATCTACACTCACTCTCCAATAATACTTTCGGCGGCAAAATATTCCTGGGAAGTAAACTTAATTGGTCTCTCAATGATGAATTTTTCTATGATTGGGATGAAGAACACCTTTATTGGTTAACGACAATTGAATTGGGACCTGCACTGCGGTATTCACGTTCTATTAAGAAAGAGCGCCAGATTCACCTGACCCTTTCTTTTCCGGTTGTTGCTATGATTTCCCGACCGCCGCTTTACCGCTACTACAAGACTGACGAGTTAACCAAGGTTGGTTTCTTGCTCAGCAAACCCCATGAAGATCTTCATTTTGCTTTGTTTGACACTTACCAGGCGGCTCAAATATCGTTTGCGTATGAAATGCGTCGCATTACACTGACGTACACAGGTAGTTTCAAGCATGCAACCGAACCCGAGCCAGTTACGCTTTTTACTAATTCGATTGATGTTACTTGGAGGTTCCGATGGTAGGGCATAGGATGAAACGAAAAATTACCTTATTAATAGCATTGTCTATGGTTTTCGCATTGTTAAGATGTATTCCGAATGGTCAATTGAAAAACAACTTTGATGTTGATCCAGTGCAGCTTTTTGATGGCTGGCAGATTGCCACGACTGAGGAGGCCGGACTCCTTAGGCCGAAGGTGATGGAAGCGTACGAAATGTATTGGGATGAAGATGCTTTTTATAATGCTAAGAGTCTTTTGATTGTCCGGTACGGGAAGTTGGTTTTTGAGAACTATTGTCGGGACGTGGCTGACCGTGATATCAAGGGGCATATCCAGTCTGCCACCAAGAGCATCACCTCGCTGTCGTTCGGTGTTGCGCGGGATCAGGGCTATTTTCCGAATATTGACACGCTGCTCTATGACATCATGCCGGAAAAGTTTGATACCGATACAATGAAGCAGAAAATCTCGATGCGACATCTTCTGACGATGAAATCAGGGATTGCGTTCGATAATGACGATTGGTCGATCGAAATGCTTGTGAACAAACCCGCAGACCCGATACAATATACCCTGGCAAAGCCGATGTACGCCGCACCCGGCGATTCGTTTTATTACCGCGATTGTGACCCACAACTCGTTTCTAGTGCAATTGAGCGCGTTACCAGTCAAAGGCTTGAAGAGATCGCGCGGGATAACATCTTTACCCCATTGGGCATCACCGACTATTTTTGGGAAGCGAATAGCGAAGGCACTACCTTGGGTCCGGTTGGTCTTTTCCTGAAACCCCGCGACCTGGCAAAAATCGGTAAATTGGTGGCGCAGGACGGGGTATGGGAAGATCAGCAGCTTGTTTCACACGACTGGATTTTGATGTCGACCACATCTCAAACCGGGGTACCAGGTCCCGAGAACTATCAGTACGGCTATTACTGGTGGGTCGTGCCAGAGGTGAACGGTTTCACTGCCAGGGGAGCTGGCGGACAGTTTATCTTTATTTTACCGCAGTATGATATACTTATCGTCATGACTTCAATGCCCAGCACAAATGACGACAAAGTCGGCACTACCCTGTCCGAATTTCTGCCGATTGTTGAGAAAATAATCGAATCGGTCATTCGATAAATTCCCAGAATGATCGTGCAGGTATAGTTCTTCTTCCGAAATCTCGGTTTCACCAGATAACTGATAACGGATATGTGATAATGGCCTGCACAGCAGGGTCATTGCGAGGAGGCCGCCGTAGTTTTAGCGAAGGCGGACGACGCGGCAATCATAAGAGATGGAAGTTGTGAATTGTGAAGATTTTGCCCATATCTTGCATATGGTTGCAAAATTGAGTATCCCGCTGTCGTTTTGTAGTGTGGGGCGAACGCAGTGATGCTGCGAGCCAGTGAGGCGATACTGCATTTTATTCAGCTATAGTCTTCAGCTTCTCAACCTCTTAACCTCTCAATTTCTGAATAGGGTCTAAGGGGGGCGATCCATTGAACGAATGTGTTCCATTGACTCGTATTTGAATACGGGTATAATATATGAGCTACTGATAATTGAGCAGAGGAGGTAGAGGAACCTTTTTGTGAAACAGTGGCACTAGATACGGAAAAGACAAGAGCAACAACTGCGTAAAAAAGTGGGTTATTAAAGTGGTAGAAACAAAGATTCACATTACATCAGGGTAGCAACGCGCATTGAAAGATAACGGAAGATAACCTGCGAAGATTATAGCTAATGTGATTATACCAAAGGAGGCTAATCATGCAAGAGCTTAAAGACCTTGTTACATATATTGTTAAAGCATTGGTGGACAATCAAGATAAGGTTCAAGTAAATGAGATTGCTGGTGACAAGAGTATCATATACGAACTAAGAGTCGGAGAAGGTGATCTAGGTAAAGTGATCGGCAAAGAAGGAAGAACCGCACGAGCAGTCAGAACAATAATTACCGCTGCGGCAATGAAGCTGGGAAAACGCACGGTATTAGAGATTCTCGAATAATAAAACGCAGTGTCTCTTGTCTTTTTCGTTCTGTTTTATACAAATATTGAAATTGTTGGATAGTCGATAGACAATTGCCGGAAGCATCCGCAAAGAAAATAACTACAGCAAAAGGGGAGTGAGTGCCTTACTCCCCTTGTTTTCATCTAACGTGCACGCTTAGCACGGTCTATTTTTTGTCGCCTCCCCCTTTCTACCTCAACTTATTAACGATTTTTATCATTGTTTGAAAAGCGATATTGGGGCGTGCCTGCTGGTTTACGGTTCCAGTCATATAGATATTGATATCAGGCACATAGAACGCTATTGAACCTACTGACCCGCTGTGACCGATCATATCGGGCACTGGCTTGAATGGTGATAAAATGCGGGGCAAATGGAATTTTTGTATACCGATGCCGTACTTGAAGGGAAAGAATACATTGTTCCACTTCTCCAATTCTGTCAGTCTCTGTTTGGGAAAGAAATAGCCGTTGAAGAACGCTTTTAAGAATGTCATCTGGTCGTTTGCGGTGGAAATAATATCATTTCGCGTAGAGGTAAGAAATAGCGGGATATTTACGATGTCCGATTTATAGCGGATGGGTACAAAATTTCTGTCCTTTACATCTTCGCAGACATACGTTTTCGTCAGGTTCAGTTCTTTAAACAACTCATGCAGGACCCTATTTATTGGCTCCCCGGTTATTTTTTCTATTACCAAACTCAAGATCTGATGGTTTGTATCGATGTATTTCGCCCTGCCCTCTTTTCCAGGAGGAAAATGTGCTTTCATCTTCTTTACTTCGTGAATTACCTTTTCAACAGGCCAGGGCTGATCAATGCCCGCCTCAAGCTCAGTCATTGCCTTTTTTCCACTGGTTTGTTTGTCGATCAGATAACCGGGGAGCCCGGATGTTTGAGATATCAGATGAAGAATGGAAAGGTCGTTAGAATAATCCTTGCCCCTATATACATGTAACCCACTGACCACTTCTTCCGGCAGGTATTTTGAGATCTTATCATTCAAATCCAACCTGTTCTCTGTGTAGAATTTCAAGATAATTGCAGAAACGAAGAGTTTGTTTATGCTGGCGATATAGTATTGACTGTCTTCCTTTATATTCCCCACCGCACTTATCAGATCAATGCTATTGTCATCAGATGAAACATAGAAAAGCGCACCGTAGATATGTTTCTTTGTAATGACATTGCTTACAATTTTGTCTAAAGTTGATTTATTCATTTCGGATTCCATTCTCACCCCTAATTTCCTTTCTTGGAATCAAAATCCTACGTGATGGTCCTGGTGGAGCGGTGTAACGTAAGATTTTGCGATTTTTTATTCAAAATAGGTCCTTTTATTTGACTCACTGCGTGCTTCGTGAAGACTCCTCTCTGAACTTCAAGGTGTAAAAAGTTAAAAATCTATGCCTGTCCCGAACGTAATATTGATTATGGCGTCGTTTTGTATTTAGAGGCTGCTGGGAGGGTGTTTTCAGATTGTTGAGTAGTGTGTTTCTGCTTCTTAATATTTTTGCCCGGTCAATGCACTCTGCACCGCGATCATGATGGACCTGCTGCTTCCAGTTGCCCCGGTTACCACTTCTACATCAGGTGACTGAGCATCAATGATACGATCAATCGTCTCTATGGCCTCGTACCCGGGGCCGGCGCGCTGTTTTGTGATGTCGATCTTCTTGATTTCGTGTTCTTCTACGGTCACTTCCAATTCAACGTCCTCCAGGAAATCGCCAAATTCCCCGGTGTAAACACCATCTGCGATTTGCGTTAGATCCACATCCCTTATTTCAACGCTTTCAATGTGTTTGACCATCTGCCGTGCTCTGAAGAAAAACGCGACACCAAATGCAATGATCAAAACAAAAAATATACCCAATACAAGCAATATCTTCTTCCAAATTTTCATTGTTCCTCCTTAATCGAAAAGTGGGTATATCTTATCTATACAAGGCACAATGTCAATACTTGTAGCAGAAATGTGGGTTCTTGTTATTTGGGCAGAGGTTTGCTTCAATACGGCAATAACAGTCTAATCTAGTATTACTGATTTTTTCTGTATCACCTCGCCGTTCAGAGCAAGAAAGAAGTAGTATGTTCCCGCTGCGACCTTTCTTCCCCGGGCATCTAGTCCTTCCCAGTTGACATGATGGTCCCCAGCACTCTTGGGACCCTGGGTAAGAGTGTTGATGATCCTTCCGGCAGCATCATAGACCTTGAGCGATACATACGCGGGTGACGGGACATGTAACGTGATTTGACAGGGCAATTTCGATGGATTTCGCAGGATGGTGATATATGTATTATCTTGTATGTAATCCTTGGGGCTATTCGATACGCCAACCATGTCCAGAGTAAGTTCATATGTATCACCAAAATACACGCTGTTGTATTGATTGCCGCCAAAAATGATAACCCTATGCTCATTTGGATCATAGGCGGCACTCGATGCTCTACGTACGTCGACAGTAGTTGTTTGTGGAATGATTCTTTGCCAGGTCAACGAGGTCAGTTCCAGGATCCATACATCATCATAATGAATAATGTAGCCAGGATAATCATAGCCGAATCCCATGACCATGTCATTGTTGTATTGATCATAGATGCCGAAGTGTTGGGTCCTTGGTCCAGGTTGCTGGCCGCCGGGAAAAAGCTGTTGCCACGCTTCACTACCGTATGTCAGATCGAGCGACCAGACATCGTTCATAACGGGCGCTCCCCAGTTGCTGCCCGCATAGATGATCATTCTATGTCCGTTCGGATCGTAGATGGCGCAATGGGCTTGTCTTGCCGGAGGTTTTGTTCCTGCTGGATCCAATAGAGACCAGGTATACGTGTTAAGATCAAGCGCCCAGGTTTCATCGAAGCCGCTGATACTCGTGGTGCCTCCAAATATGATCATCCGATTATTGACCGGGTCAACTACTGCCTTTGCGCCGAGCCTTGGTGATGGTGGGGTTCCCGATGGATTCAACTGCGTCCATGCTTCTGAACCCGGGGTCAATGATAAGGACCAGATATCGTTGAAGTAATTGTAGTAGTCATCGCGCCCACCAAATATGAGCATCTCATTTCCGGTTGTATTGAAAATGGCCGCAGGATCAATACGCGCTGCGGGTGCCGAACCAGATGGTTCGATCAGGCGCCATGTTTCGTTCTCTGTATCTAATGCCCAGACATCATTGAAGACTTGGCCGCCGGGCATTCCAACGCTCCATCCTCCGAATAGTATCATCTGATCATGCACAGTGTCAGCAACCATGGATGAAAACGATCGGGCAGGTGGGTTAGCAATTAGCCGGAAGTCTGCAGCATACAGTGTGCTGGCTATCAATAGACCAGCAATAGTTACAAGTTTGCATACTTTCATATACTCTCCTTGTGATGGACAATTATAGACTTGGACATATTCTTGTCAAGCACCGACACTTATTACCCTCTTGACAATACCTTACTTTTTTAGTAAGATATAGCGTGAAACTGACAACAAGGACCAGGTACGCCCTGAGGGCGCTCGTGGAACTTGCTCAACAGCCTGAAGACCAGGCACTGTCGCTTGCGGTTATTGCCAGGCGCCAGCGCGTAAAACCCAAGTATCTTGAGCAGATATTGTTCAGGCTACGACGGGCAAAATTGATCAAGGGCAAGAAAGGCCCTGGTGGCGGCTTTTTTTTGGCGCGTGATCCGAAGGACATAAGACTAAAAGAAGTCCTCGGGGCGGTTGGTGAATCCACAGCACCGGTTCAGTGCGTTTTGGGTAAGGCCGACAAGTATTGTTCTCAAAATGCACTTTGCCCGATGCAGGAATGCTGGCGAGAGTTGAAGAAACAGCTCGATTCGTTTTTCAATAATTACACGCTGTATGACGTGTGTAACAACAAAAATAGAAACATAAAGAACAAGGAGTAGTAATGGAAAAAGAAAGGATTTCACATCATGAATCCGTGCACAAACTGTATGAAAAGATAAAACAGGACGGAATGACCAATATCTGGGACCGGTATGAAGCGCAGGGCATGGGCGGCAATCCAGACCAGCGTTGTCCTTTTTGCATGGGCGGCGTCCGCTGTGACCTCTGTTCCAACGGTCCATGCCGTGCTGATGTCGAGAAGGATAAACGCGGTGTTTGCGGAATAACCGGGGATGGGATGGCAATGCGCATGATGCTGCTCAGGAATGTCATGGGTGCATCAACATACCATTACCACACCGAGCAGACCGTGAAGACTTTGCTTTCGGTAATCAAAGGTCAATCTCCCTTTGAAATAAAAGAACCGGGGAAACTGAAAATTTTCGCTGACCGCTTGGGCATTGATACATCCGGGACAGACAATGAAATCGCTGCGAGGCTGTGCAGTTTTGTCAGGGCAGATTTCAACCGTGCGTGTGACGAGCCGAGCAGGATCGTTGAGGCACTGGCTCCCGCAGAGCGGAAAGAACTCTGGAGGAAATTGAATATTTTTCCGGGCGGCATATACGGCGAGATGATGATGGCGACGAGTTCTTGCCTGACCAATGTTGACGGTTACTACGTGAGCCTGGCATTGAAAGCGATGCGCTTGAGTATTGCCATGGCATATCAGAGCCAGATCGTCAATGAATACTGTCAGGACATCATCTATGGTATACCGCGCCCGCATAAGATGCGTGTTGATCTGGGTGTTCTGGATCCAGATTATGTCAACGTTTTGCCTAACGGACACGAACCATTTCTTGGATTCGCAATGGTGCAACTCGCGCGCAAACCCGAGTGGCAGGAAAGGGCAAAGGCATCCGGTGCTAAAGGAATGCGGATTATTGCCAACATTGAAACCGGGCAGGAAATGATACAGCGCTGGGAAATGGACGATGTGTTCTACGGTTTTACGGGTAACTGGATAATGCAGGAAGCGATCCTCGCGAGCGGGTGTGTCGATCTTTTTGCCGCGGACATGAACTGTTCAATGCCCATCGATCCGACCTACGCCAAGAAATATAAATTCAAGCTCGTCCCGGTGAGCCAGCTGGTCGCATTCGAGGGAGTCAGTGAGCGGATAGACTACATACCGGAAGATGCAGAAAAACAAGCAGCCGAACTGCTGCAAATGGCGATCGACAATTTCAAAGAACGCAGAGGATCGGTGAAGCCTTTCACTGGATTACCGATGAAAGAAGCCGTGGTAGGATTTTCGACCGAGAGTATTCTCGCGGCGCTGGGTAATAGCCTCGATCCTCTTTTGGACGCGATCAAGAAGGGTACAATAAGGGGCATTGTGGGGCTCGTCTCCTGTACCTCTCTGCGTGACAACGGGCAGGACGTGCACAGCGTGCGCGTTGCGAAAGAGCTGATCAAACGCGACATCATCGTACTTTCGCTGGGCTGCGGGAATGGCGCAATGCAGGTTGCCGGTTTATGCAGTCCAGAAGCAAAGGAACTTGCTGGTCCCGGGTTGAAGAGTATTTGTGAAGCGCTGGGTGTGCCACCGGTTCTCAGCTATGGCACGTGCACTGATACAGGCCGGCTGGGTGATTTGCTGGCTGCAGTGGCGCATGCTCTGGGTGATGTTCCAATTGCCGATCTACCAGTGGCGGCGGCCGCGCCAGAGTATATGGAGCAGAAGGCGACAATCGATGCGATTTTTGCACTCGCACTTGGGCTTTACACATACGTTAATCCTGTGCCACCCGTCACAAAAGCGCCGAATTTGGTAAAGCTGCTGCTCGAGGACTGCAAAGGCGTTACTGGTGGAAATTTGAATGTTGATACCGATGCAGTGAAGGCAGTCGACGGCATTTTGTCTCATATCGAGGCGAAGCGCAAGAACCTCGGCATTTGAACTATTGAAGAACAGAAGGAGAAGGATGGGATGAATAAGATAAAGAGAAAGATTATTAAGATCGATGAGGATCTCTGTAATGGCTGTGGGAACTGTATCCCAGTTTGTCCGGAACAGGCGCTACAAATCGTAGAAACCCCAAGGGGCCCGAAGGCACAAATTGTCAAAGAGATCTATTGCGACGGTCTGGGCGCGTGTCTTGGGAACTGTCCAACTAATGCTCTGACACTTGTAGAAGAAGATGCTGAGCCGTATGATGAAGAAGCAACGGTTGCACGGATAAAGGACATGCTCGAGAAACATGTTACGCACCAGAAAGAGCAGTCTGCAAAAACTCAGCAACATGCTCACGCGGAGCCAAAAGGGACACATGTGTGTCCTGGAGCCGCGGTTGTTCAATGGGATAAAAAGAAAGAGTCTCAGGGGAAACGGGCGAGAGCATCTTCAGAGCTCAGGCAGTGGCCGGTTCAGATCCATCTTGTTCCGCCAACCGCTCCATATCTACGGAATGCCGACATCGCGGTGATCGCGGACTGTGTTCCATTTGCCTACGCGAACATGCATGAGGATTTTCTGAAAGGAAGGACCGTGCTCGTAGGTTGCCCGAAGTTTGATGATGCCGAAGCATATATAGAGAAGATCGCTCAAATCATTGAGCACGCGCAACCGAAAAGTATAAGAGTGGTCCGTATGGAGGTTCCGTGTTGCTCAGGCTTAACCCATATGGTGGAGGAAGCAAAGAAGCGGGCGGACAGTAGCATGCCTGTCGAGGAAGTGATCGTCGGCATTAAGGGGGGAATAGAGTAGACCCCGTTTCCATTTTAAGATTATTGACAGACTTTTGTTTTTTATTACACTAAGTAATATTCATCCAATACCACGTTATTAAATAACAACCTGGAGGCGGGTGATCATCGCGAGACAAGGAGGGTATTGCTCGTAAGATAATATTTTGTTATTATAGACGCAGCACTAGTCGTGAGCAGGAGTTTTAACATATGGATATTGATGGATTCAGGAAATTCTTGAGCGGCAGAAAAATCGATCAGAGAGTGATTAAGAATTCTTTGAATACACTCAGAGATTTCGAGCTGTACCTCGAGAAGAACGGAAAAGAAATAGAGAGCGCTACGAGGAAGGATTTCTACGACTACTCGGCTCGCATGATCGAAGCCGGGACAAACACGGTGGATAATTATCTCAGTATTTTGAGATACGGATATTTCAAAAAACTGAATGAAATCATTATCGCCGGGATGGAAGTCCTCGATGGTCGGGAAGTCATAGAGAACCTGTCTAATCGTCTGGCGAGTGAATTCAGCAAGGAACTGAGGGATTCTGTATTCGATGATACTCAAATCCCTGCGCTGGGAATAAGCCCGGACAAAAAACCAGAGTACATGAAGAGACTGGTTGCGAAGTTAGAACAAAAAATAGGCGATGAAGGATGCGTGCAATTCCTTAATCGGGGTTTGAGAGACCGTTACGAGGAATGGAGAAAACCGGATAGAGAGAAATTCTTGAAATCAAAGAATATTGATGATTTTCTCAGACAAAAACACGTGGATTTCGTCGCCGAATTAGAAACACATTTAAAGAACGGAACCCTTTTTTTCACACAGGAGATAACCAGCGATGTTGTGGACTATGTGAGAAATGCCCCCCATATCGAATCGGGCATCCGCAGGGGGAATAAGATAATCATCAAGAAGATCCCTCATATGGCCAAGGAGTATCTGGCTGAAAAGGTTGAGCAGAAAAAACGATACTACTACTGCCATTGTCCGTGGGTCAAGGAGGCTTTCAAAGAATCAGACAGTCCTATCTCGCCGGTCTTCTGTAATTGCAGCGCCGGGTTCTATCGGGCGTACTGGGAAATAGTATTTGATGAACCAGTCCGGGTCGACGTTCTCGAATCGCTGCTTAAAGGTGATCCTATCTGCGTGTTTGCCGTACATATTCCAGAGAAGCTCATTGCCAGCCTGTAAGTTACACGAGCGTCCGTCAGAAAAAGTGTTCACAATGTTATGCCTGTCCCCGGGGGCGAAAGTGATGGCTTGTTCTCGACTCCGCTCGAACGGTAATGGGAGTTATTCTTCGAGCAAGCGCAGCGAGTCGAGAAGTGTAATGTTCCCCCTGCTCCTGAACGGGAAGCTCAATTCTGCGGTAACTGCAATAGTCTGAGTAGAATTTACATCGACTTCGTTCGTACAGTATTTTGTCTTTAGCGATACTGACGTTTTTCGTTATGATGTTTTATGAATACTTGCAATGGATGTTATAACAGCGAAATTAACGGGAATAACGAAACTAACGATCTATCGTAGATGGTCTTTCCTTGCCTTTATCGAAAACGTCATCGGTACTTTGATTTCCTTATTTTCATGATACCAGAGATTATCCTCCCGCTGTTCGAGCCAGGGACAATCTCCGTAAACGCTGAACGGGAATTCATGCAGGAATTCGATCCTCAAGCCTGCTGCGATCAGTGCGTTCACTACATCAGCCAAACTGTGTAGCCATTCGTAGGTAACGTGGTGAATTTGTGCCGTTGGGTCGGCATAAGAGCCACCGCCTTCGCATCTGATTGGCATTTCGCTGTGGAAGTACGCTTCTTTCATTTTCCCTGCTTCATCGAACATCGACCGGAGTGGGTGAAATTCAACTATGTAGAAAGTGCCATTTTCTTTAAGGAAATGGTGAATGATCCTGCCCCATTCCGTAAGGTCGGGCAGCCAGCACAGAACACCGTATGATGTGTATACGATATCGAATTCTTCTTCAAGCACGTCACGGGACTCGTAGATGTTACTCTGAATGAAACGGGCTTTGATAGCCAGTTCTTCTGAAAGTGATTCGGCAAGTTGTATTGCATTCTCTGAAAAGTCAACACCAGTCACTTGAGCGCCCATCCGCGCCCAGGACAATGTATCCATGCCGAAGTGACACTGCAGGTGCAGCAATGCCTTGCCTGAAATATCGCCCAGTTCTTCCCGTTCAATGAAGTTGAGCGAACTTTTTCCTTTTTTGAAGCCTTCCAGGTCATACATCTTCGAGTCTTTGTTGATCGACACCAAGCCGTTCCAGAGTTGCTTATTCGCGTCAAAATATTCTTTCAAGGAACCGCTATTCATGACGCTTTTGTTCGAGAAACCAGTAGAATAATTCCTCATGCTCCTCTACCGATGGCGGTCGATGTCCACGCCCCGGCACAATAGTGGCTCTGATGTTTCCACCATGATTCGATTCAAGGATAGTCATTCCGTTCAAAATGTCAATGACGGAGCAAAATTAAGTTCGGGGTCAAATCTTTACATGTGACAAGGACGTTTTTTTCTTTTCCGCCGTAGCATCTATTGCCAGCGGAATCTGCATTCAATGTTTGCTTGTCACATGTAAAGATTTGACCCCGGTCCCCTCTTGATTCTATGGAGGCATGGTGTATAATAAAGTCGTTTTGAGTATGAACTACTACAAGATCGCGTGCAGATATGTTACTCCGATATTTCGCATCTTTTTCAATTATAGAGTAGTCGGTGGTGAGAATTTGCTCCGTGCCGCTGCGCGTGGTGCGGTTGTGGTCTGTACTACTCATTCGTCCGATCTCGGTGGAATGATCGTCGGCATGGCGGTGAGTACCGTTTTAAAGACCGAGCCGTGGATCGTGGTCAATGTACAATTTCGCAAGAATCGGTTAACCAATTTTTTCTTGAAAGAGATGAACATCATCTGGATAATCGGTAATGACGTGCTGGGTAATTATCATGCCCTAAAAAAGATAAGAGATCTGATCGTGAAGGGAGGTGCGAAGGCAATAATAATAGCGCCGCAGGGTATATACAACAAACCGGTTTCTGACGCGATTGAATTCAGACAAGGCTTTGCCATACCCTGCATTCAGGCAGCTAGTGTTGGAGCAGAGGTTTTTGTCGTGCCGGCTTTTGATCTGGGTACGACATACCGAAGCTTCCCTGGGATAGGCAGGCACATTGCTGCCGTTTTTGGACATCCGATCAAGGTAAACAAAAATGCGGAGAGAACTGGCTTGACAAAAACCGTGGAAAAGTCGGTCAGGAAACTCATGACCGTGTACGAAACGCAGTTTTAGGCTTGCTGTCTCTCAGCACGAATCTTTGCACATTGTTGAGCGATGTGCAAGAAGGGAGGAAGGTTTATGCCGAGATATCTACGTGTTTGTACCATGTTCTTTTGTATTCTTTTTTGCATTACTGCAAACGCCGAAGGCTCGCAGATCGATGATAGATATTACGAAGATGTATCGAGTATTGCTCACCAAGTTGAGACTGTGAAACCAATACTTGCCCGCGATTCCATGCCCTACCAGACAGGTTGGCCGGTTCACTTAGGGGGTTGGCTCTGGAACGCGGTTAGTTTTATCAATGCGGACGCCAGCGGGAATCTCGAAGTATTATGTTCGCGAACAACTGTTGGGATCGTTCACCTCAAGAACTGTGACGGCACCAATTTCACCAACTGGCCCGTATCCTTTGGACAATACAATTACGGTGCTCCGGTTGGCGGTGACATTCACGGCGATGGTGTAATGGAAATATTCACTGGCGCCAACACCAGCTACGGTTATGCCGCGTTGTATGGTTGGTGGATAACGGGTGGCGCGCTGCCGGGATTTCCAATCTACTTTGCGACTGGATCGCAGGTGCATTCATCTCCGGTGCTGTCCGATCTCGATTATGACGGCGATCTGGAGATAGTATTCAGCCTTTATATAGGCGACAGCACGTACGTTTTCCATCACGACGGGACAAGACTTGATGGCTGGCCTCAGGCAAGCCCGACTAACGTACGGGATGCACCGGTTGTCGGTGATCTTGACGGCGACGGTGACCTTGAAGTAGTTGTCGTAACAGCGAGTGCTCTGTATGCGTGGCACGATGATGGCAGTGAGTGCGATGGGTTTCCCCGTAATATAGGTCCTTACTACACTGACGGTCTGGCCATGGGTGACCTCGATGGCGACGGGTATGGTGAGATCATCGTCACCACGGTGGGTGCTACGAATAATGTGCGTGTCTATGATTACGATGGCACCGCTTTGTCAGGATGGCCGCAGAGCACGGGAGCCAGTCTATATGCCGAGCCCTGCCTTGGTGACCTGGACAATGATGGTGATCTGGAAATAGTAATTGGCGCGACCGGGATCGGGACCGAATACCACGTCCATGCCTGGCATCACACCGGCGTGGCGGTTAATGGCTGGCCCGCGATCACGGCGATGGGTGAATGGTGCCAGAGTTCTGCCGCGATCGGTGATATTGATGATGATGGCGACATGGAAGTGGTTATCGGTTGTGATGACAGCGAGGTCTACGCCTTCCATCACGATGCGAGTTTGGTGGAAGATTGGCCCATCACCAACCCCAGGGATCAGGTTTCCGCTCCGGTAACACTCGGTGATATCGATCGTGACGGTGATATTGAAGTGGGAGTTGGCAGTCTGGACAGTCTTGTTCATATCTGGGATTTGAGTGCAACGCTTGAGATGGCAAACATTGAGTGGCAGACCTACCATCACGATCACTGGTTCACTGGCTGGTACCATCCGATTCCTCCGGTTAATCTGAGTGGAGCTCTGAGCGGCAGCCAGGTCGAACTGGTTTGGTCAGAGAATTCGGAGGCCGACGTATATGGTTATAATGTCTATCGCAGCCTGAGCAGCGGTTATCCCTACATGAAGCTTACGGATGAGCCAGTTGTCGATACGTCCTTCATCGATTCAACGGTGAATGCAGGTAATACCTATTACTATGTCGTCACTGCTTGCATAACGGCCGGTTCGGAAAGCAGATACAGCGACGAGGCCGTAGTTCCGGTTACCGCGGTCCAGGAGCTTATTGAAGGAAACGGCGAAAATGGTTTCTGGCTTACCACCCCATCGCGGGGGAACAGCGTGATCCATTTCAGCCTGCGTGAACAGGGCTCGGTCCGTATCTTCGTTTATAACATACTGGGGGAGGAGGTGGCGAAGATTTGGAATTCAGTCGCGGAAGCCGGAGCCCACAGTATCGTCTGGAACTGCACAGACAGTTCAGGCAATAATTTGCCGGGCGGAATCTATTTTTTAAACTTCTCGACCGGGCAGTATTCAACTACAGAGAAATTACTGCTGATCAGATAGAAACTGAACGAACTAAATAAAAAGGGAGGGTCAATCGACCCTCCCTTTCCGTTAACTTGATAATTTCTTAGCGTGTGATCACCACGCTCGTTGTATTCGTCTCTTTGTCAGTCGTGATGCGGGCAAGGTATATACCCGAAGGCAATTTCCTGCCGCGATCATCCGTGGCGTTCCACGAGAACCTGTGCTTTCCACTCGGTGTGTACTGATCTACAGGTGTTGATACCAGGCGACCGTCGACAGAATAGATATCGATCCGCACATTCGTCGATGTCTGCAGCGAGAATGCGAATTGCGCAGTCGTCGTTATCGGATTGGGTGAGACAACCGCCCCGGTAATCGTTTTGATCTCTTGCTCACCTTCTTGTATACCTGTACCTGACGCGTTTTCACAGATCTGTACGTATCCTTCGGAACCACTTATCAGGAGATCGAGGTCGGTATCGCCATCCCAGTCGACAAAGTGTATACGGGAACCGGCAACAGCGTCTATCGGTGTGCCGTTTTCCGTTTTCAATGTATCGAATGTAGCACCAAAAGCCGGAGACCCGGGGCTTCCCGTGTTCTTGTAGAAATAGACACGGCCGTCGTCATTGCCGATTATCAGATCCCTGAGTCCGTCGGCATCAAGATCATATACCACCGGATTCATTCTATATCTGTAGAGCTGTGATCCACCTGCGTATACAATAGAATAACTGCTGAAAGTCGGTGTTGGGTTCGTACCCTGGTTTAGATAGACCCTGATATTTCCGGTGTTGGGTGAATTTGGCAGTTCTTCTCCGATGACAAGATCCTTCTTGCCGTCGTCATTCCAGTCAACGATGAACGGAAAGCTGTTGGCGGTCACCTTTATATCGAAGCCGCTTGCCTTGATATGCCCTTCATTTACCAGCCCGCTGCCAGACTCAAGGAAGAGCGTCAAGTATCCTTCTCGATCTCCGGTCACCAGGTCCCGCTGCCCGTCTTCATTCCAGTCGCAGACCGCGACCGTTGAGCCCTGACATCAACCATAGGGCAATTGGATCGTTGCACCATTTGCCTGAAGGAAGGTATTCCCGAAGAAAACGGGGTCGTTATCTTCCCCCACATTTTCATAATACCGGACCATTCCCATGTCAAACTGGCCAACAATGAGATCTTTCTTGCTGTCTCCGTTCCAGTCGTAAACAAAGGGCGCGCCATACAGGCCAACATCAATGGCCATTGCGCCGTCGAACACGTAGATCGGTGTCTTAAAACTGGGCGCCTGGCCGTGTAAGGTGATCAGAAGTCCGGCAGAAACTAATGTCGCAAAGATTCGCTTCATTATCATCTCCCTTTTATTCTCGGAATCTATAAGTGGATGAGGCTGCTCGCCTCTAAGAGACAGACGTTATATTTAGGTGATTCGTTACGCAAAAAGGGGACAGGCTACTTTTCCCCGCGCTCGCTACAGTTGGGTGCCTATGCGATGATAACGGTTGATAACCTCACCAAACCCATTGTTGAGGTACTGATGTGAAAAAGTAGCCTGTCCCCTTTTTACTTGAGAAGGGATTCTATTGCCGTGGTTAGCTGCGTATCGCTGCTGGAGCCATCTTCCTCGGGCGTATTTTCGACAAAAATGTCGGGCTCGACCGGCGTATTCTCAAGATTCTCGCCATTGAGCAGGTACCATCCCGTCGTGGGGATCCTGAAGTAGGTGCCCTCGTGCAGCTCGATATCTATGGTGCCTATTACCGCACCAAATGTCGGGACGCCGATGACCGTACCCAGCCCCAGTTCCTTGAAACCGGCCGGGAATATTTCGGCATCACTGTAACAATATTCGTTGATGAGGAGCACCGTGGGTTTGTCCCACCTGAACAGGGAGCTGTAAGTTTTCTCGCCGTCGCGTTCTATCGAATAGGCATATGAAGTCCTGCGCAGTATGTCCAGCAGTTCGTCGTGAATGGAGCCACCGCCATTGTACCTTATGTCAATGATCAGCCCGTCTTTTTCCATTTCTTCATACAAGTCTTTTTCGAATTTTCTGAGATTTCTTTCATCCATGGACTCAATGTAGAGATAGCCGATTTGCCCATTACTTTTCTCGTGGACGTAGCCCCTGTTCGCTCGTACCCAGTTGTCGTTCACTGTATTGAGAATTGTGTTGGGGTCTTCGAGAGTCAATTTCGCTTTGCGTAGCTTTCCCCGGTCCGCGATCGTCAGTATTACTTCTTCATTGTTTTTATTTCGCAGAACCTCGTACAGATTGTCACCGCTCTTGATTGGTTCATCATTGATGTGGGTTAACACTTCACCCGGTTTGATGTTCACATCGGTCTTGCTGGCTGGTGTATTGGGAATTACGGTCAGTATTTTTATACCAGCCCCGTTGAAGTCAG
>Ga0224495_10001355_pt1 | contig 17325 bp, 17 predicted proteins | sample SF_Jul11_sed_USG_FD_168128 | JGI IMG/M metagenome (GOLD analysis project Ga0224495, IMG submission 168128) | Sediment microbial communities from San Francisco Bay, California, United States - SF_Jul11_sed_USGS_4_1 | ecosystem: Environmental > Aquatic > Marine > Sediment | place: USA: California... | reverse complement strand
CTGATCCGAAAATACAACCTACCGCCCTACTACTCACAACGTCTGATCATGGTGCGCGAAGAAATTGACTCTCTGTTTGAGGGCAAGAAGCCAAAACAAATCAGCCTGAAGGATTTTGTGGCTTAGGAGGCAGCTTCTGGTTTGAAGCGGGTCTTTCATCCTCGAGCTTTCCTGTCGCGGAAGCGAAATGTGCGATTGGGACTACTGGCTAGAACTCGGATACTGCAGACCTTGGAGAAAGGGGATTCTGATGTTAAAGGCATGATGGAGTCAACGGGACTCAAATACAACGTTGTCATTCACCACTTGCGCCTGCTCGAAGCTGAACGTGTCGTTGCCAGAAAAAGCAACAAGAGGCCTTACGTCTGGCACCTGACTGGCGCGGGGCAACAACGCTTGATTCATCTCTCGGAGAAATGAGGTAGTTTCCATGTCGCACGTGAACGCCATCTCACCTATCAGCCTTGACGCTCTCCTCTGTGAGGCGTGCGATTGAACCGAAGTCAAGTATATGTTGTTTTGGCAACCATTGGGTTCAGCTTCATCCTGATATTTACTACTATTCTGAAGAGGACAGGAATGTCGAGTTTCGAGCAGTTGTTCTTCCGTTTGGTCTTCAGTCTTGCCATTCTTTTTTCGTGGCTGGTTTATAGGCGCAAACTGCGTGTTACTGGGAAAAAACGTGCCCACTTCTTTATTGCTATAGGTCTTACGTATGCCTTCTTCGCTTTGTCCGGGCTGTCTGCAATAGCTTTTGACACGCCAATTGCAGTTTCCGTGGCTTTAGTCTACACGCAACCGATATTCACTGCGTTGATTTCTTTCGCAACAAAGAAGGAGAAACCAACTCCATCTAACACGACTGTTGTTCTTCTAGGAGTCGTTGGGGCTTTTCTAGTCTCAGGCTTGGACGTAGCTAACCCGCAGATCAACCTTGGCATAGTTTTTCCTGTTCTCGCTGGCTTTCTGTACGCAGTTTACTTGTGGTTGAAGAGGCGGGCACCGATGGATGAGTACACGCCGCTTCAAGTCTTGTCCAACACTTATCTGTTTGCGATCCCGGTTCTACTCGCGGCTTGGGTGATATCTCGGAACCTCAGCGCGGAACCATTGCTTGTGGGCGCTATAGCTCCAGATGCAGCGCAATTGCTTTTGTTGTTTCTCTTCGCTTTGTTGAGTACCGTGCTTCCATACGGTTTGCTGAACTATGTCAAGCTAGAAGACGTTTCACCTACAACTGAGGGCATGCTTCTGTTAGGTGACCCGTTGCTGCACACACTGTGGGCTATGTTATTCTTTGGGCAGTACATATCCACGGTTCAATATGTAGGCGCCGCTCTGATTCTGGCTTCGGCTGCGATTAGCCTCAAGCTGGCAGCAAAAGGTTCAAGCTGAGGTTATTTGGGGAAAGGGCATCCGCAGGTGTCTTTTCTGCACCGTGGACATTTGCTGTCATACTTTGATATCGCTGCCTTCTCCAGATCTAGGTGGACGACATTTGCCAAGGAGGCAAGCCAAGCTAGGACGTCGGCGAACTCGTTTTCCAAAGCTCCTTGATCGTTTTCATTTAATGCCTCGCCTAATTCCTCAACTTCTTCCTTCAGCCAGTTGTATGTTCCTGCTTTGCCTCGTTGCGAGTCACGATGGAAGTAGATGCGTTTCATCATGTCCTGAAATTCGTGGATGTGCAAACTTCAAACCTCATGGGTTCCAAATGCGACTGCTTTCTGGGTTTCGTAATTAGAGAGGCTCAGGACTTAAGGGGACTGGTCTGTGCCCTAGGGCTTGAATGGTGTATCCTCGTAGTAATCAGAGAAGCGAATCCTTCGATCTGTTGCTGTGTCCGATTGTCCATATTGTTTATGGTCAGCGGATTTTGATGTACTTGTAGGCTTCGGTTGCGTCTTCAAAGCAGTAATGCACCTTTTGGTAATCCTTCCTAAACGCTGCGACATCGGCTTTGACTTTGTCCGCGCTTTCCTTGTCAATTACTATGCGCTTTATGAATTGGGCGATTTCTTTCATCTCGCTTTCTTTCATGCCCAATCTTGTGATCTCTGAGGTGCCTAGGCGTATTCCGCCAGGATTCATGAAATGTCTTCCCTCCTTAATGTCCCAGGGAAGCAGGTTCCTGTTGATTATGACGTTAGCTTTCTCAAGCTGCCCCTCTATTGTTCCTCCGTCGCCGTACTTGGTTATGTCAATGATTATTACGTGGGATTCTGTGAAGCCTTTGTGCTCGGCTAAAACGTTAAACCCGCCCTCATGTAGAGCTTGTCCCAAAGCCTTTGAGTTTTTGACAATCTGACGCACGTAGCTTGGCCCAAATTCTAGCATTTCAGCGCAGGCTAATGTTACTCCAGCTAAAGCGTGTAGATGATGATTGCTTACCATGCCCGGAAACGTCGCCCGCTTTATCTTGTCCGCATGCTTGTCCCAAGACAAGACCCCGCCATGCTGCGGGCCAAAGAAGGTCTTGTGCGTACTCATCGACATCACGTCGGCGCCTTCATGTAACGGGTCTTGGAAAATGCCTCCAGCAATCAAGCCTGCCACGTGGGCGGCATCATAGCCGACGGCCGCGCCTGCATCATGAGCTATTGGAGCCAATTCCTTAAGAGGATGCGGAAACGGAAAGACGCTGCCTCCGAACATCACGAGCTTAGGCGGCTTTCCCTCCTTTGCCAGTTTGCCTATTCTTTCCTTTGCTTTGTCAACGTCAATGTTCATTTCTTTGTAGTCTAATGGTAAGTATTCCACAATTAATCCATGAACTGCGCCTGCGGTGCCTCCGAGTTCTCTTTTGCCCATCGTTATGTGTCCGCCGCTTGGAATTGACAATGCCATCATGACGTCGCCTGGCTGGGTGAAAGCTGTGTAGACGACCAGGTTAGATACTACGCCTGAGATTGGGCGGACGTCCACAAACTCTGCTTTGAACAAGCGTTTCATCAAGTCAGCGCAGATGAGTTCGACTTGGTCAATGTAGACACAGCCGGCGTAGACTCGCTCCCCAGGCCAGCCTTCAGCGTATCGGTTGCCGAAATCTGTTGTTAGAGCTTCTCGAACAGCTGGGCTGGGCACGTTTTCGCTGGCGATGAGGGGAATGGACTCCTGAAACCATTTGTGATGTTGCTGCAATAACGTAAACGTCTTCTCGTAAGCTTCATGAGCCGACACTACACAAACACCTCGGGAAACCCTATAATCACCTTGGCTCCGCAAGATAAAACTTTACCACAGATCGCGTGAAGACAGGGCAATTGAGGTAATCAATTAACCATGTGTTCCAAAACCACTCTCTTTCGCTTCGGGGTTTGATGACGCAACATTAATTAAATCCAGCATCACCAATACGCATGAACCTGAAGGTGGACACACATTGAGTCGCAGGGAAAAGCGGCGTGAAAGGAGTTCGCCTATGCCAGCAGCCAGCGCTGGGCTACTGCGCTTCTTTGAGGAAGAAACCCAAGGAATTAAAATCAGACCTGAAATCGCTGTAGCTTTAGCTGTGTCCCTTATACTTGCAGCACTCATCGGTAGAATATTCTTCGCTGTTACAGGCTGATGCTTCAGAAACCGAAATCATTTTATGCCATTAGGGCTTCAAATCCAGCTTCTATGCGGGCCCCAGAAACAACTAATGGTCTTCCTCTCACTTGTCAATGTCCTATGCCCGCGCCTTTTTTCTCTTAGAAGATATCACTTGCCTTTGTGCAATACCTCAAGGCGTTGAATATTTCGCACGTTGACGAAGATTTCGCTCCTGTCTTCTCTGCTGACCACTTGAGGGAATGGCTGAGCGATTGTTGCGCGTAGAACGACTGCGAAAGCGCTGGACAACCATATTCCAGATGGTTCATGCGTGACTGCGGCTAAGACTCCCTCGTAGCCATATTCGGGGTCAACTATAACTAGTACTCTGCGCCCCACATTCTTCTCGAGCATGTGAAATATGGTTGGTGGGACGCTGCCGCTTTCCGACATAACCACCAGCAATAGTTTACTGCTGCTCGCCTAGCATAAAACTCTATCTCAGCCGTAGTAGCCCTACACAAAGCCAGCGGTCATGAAGCGCATAACAACAGAATTATGACGAGAAGCAACCCCTCCTATCCCAGTTTTGGCTTACTTCATCGCAAAAAACGGCGCTCTGATTCCAATCCTTGTGATAAAACAATGCAAACCGCGCCCATAGCGCTTTTGCCGGACGTCCAGTAACCTTTTTGAACATCCTTGAATGCTATGACTAGACCTTAAAGCCGGAGAGCGGGCCTTGACTGCAGAGAAATCGATGAACGAGCACATAGATAGAACAGTGAAACGTTACTCTGCTCTCTTCGCCTTGCCGCCACACAGAACATTGCTTGTTGAGCTTTTTGTAGCCTGTCTTTTCAGCGGAATGCTAATTCAAATGACGCTGCATTTGGCACAGCCTTCTGGTCTTGCTCTTGGCTTGGCTCTAGGAACAACATTCTTTGCGTTAACACTAGCGTCCGACTTCATCATACGCTTGAGCAGCGTAAAGACAGATCCGGTTTTCAACTTTAGGCGTTGTTCAGCTCTGTCAGTCTACTCTCTTCTCCTGTGGATCGTGCTCATCATTCTTGGCACACTTGCTGACTTCTCTATTCCTGGCACATGGCTGAAGTTCTTCATGCTGGGCTTCTGTGCTGCTCTTACTCTGCGTCTTCTTGTTTTCTCAGCAGCGTCGTTCGCAGGCTTGGCAAAGGTCGCGTTTTTCGCGGCGCTCCAGCCGGTTTTGTATGTGATTTCTGTCATCTATACCTTGTCAACAGTAACCACGTTCGGCGTGAACGTGCCCCTGTTGGTCTTCATTTTCCTGTCCGTACTAGTCACAATAACCGCGACGTTTGTTTACATGTTTTCAATAGACCGCGTTGGACAAGCGGTCCTAGGCGTGGGCTCCTTTTCAGTTCTTAAAGCTTTCATGGCTAATTGGGCTGAAGACGTAAACGCGCCCTTTGAGCGTCTGTTTGAACGATTCAGCCAGGTGAGTGAGATACAGGTGTCGGCGTTGTTGTTCCGTGACAATAGGAAAGCCGTTAAAGCCGTAATGATTGTTCCAGCATTTCATCCAGGGCCATTCAAGAACATAGGTAGTAGTGGCTTACCATACATGATCCAAAATGAGGTTGAAAACAGAATCAAAGACTGCGTAGCTCTGGTTCCACATGGGCTATCAGGACATAATCTCGATCTTGCCACCCAAACAGAGAATCAGCTTGTGCTTGAAAGAACCTTGAAATTGACTGAGGCCTCAGATTTCGGGACGAATGCCACTCCGTCTATGCCCATTAAAAGAAATGGAGCTAGTGTTGGCTGTCAGATCATCAACGGCTGCGCGCTCTTAACTTTGACTTTGGCGCCTGAAACTATGGAGGATCTTCCTCCTGAACTCAACCAGATGCTCATCAATGAAGCGAAGAACAATGGGTTTTCAACAGCAATCGTCGTGGACGCCCACAACAGCATCAACGGGCCTTTCAAAATTGATGAAGCGATCAAACCCCTGCAGGAAGCCGCATTCGCAAGTCTCCAAAAAGCCTCCAAACTCAAGGCAGCTGATTTTCAAATCGGAGTTGCACGTGAGACGCCTAAAGAATTCGGGTTGAAAGAGGGAATGGGACTTGGAGGCATTGCAGTTCTCGTAGTAAAGGTCGGAGGTCAAACAACGGCTTACGTCACAATTGACGGCAACAACATGATCACAGGGCTACGCGAAAAAATACTTGCTGCACTCGCTGAATTCGGGATTAGTGAAGGCGAGGTTTTTACCACGGACACGCATGTGGTTAACGCAGTGGTGTTGAATGCGCGTGGCTATCATCCAGTCGGCGAAGCTATGAATCATGACCTGCTGATTGACTATGTGAAAAGAGCAGCGAGAAGTGCCTTGGGGAACTTGGAGCCAGCGGAAGCCGCATGGGCAACAGACACTGTTTCAAATGTCAAGGTCATAGGTAAACAACAGATAGCAGCTATGTCGACGTTGCTGGATAAAGCTATGAGGAAGGCTAGAAACATGGCTATCTTGGTCTTTCCGCTAGCCGCTGTTGTTCTAGCCGCGTTGCTACTGCTTCTATAGTGCCCTTATTCAGAGTTTCTTCAATGATTCAGAAATTCTTTCCATTGCTTTCTTTATGTTTTCGACCGAGTTCGCGAAAGACAGACGTAAGTAGCCTTCACCGTAGGAGCCGAACGCGGTTCCCGAGAGCACTGCCACTCCGGCATCTTGAAGGATGTGGTCTGCCAGTTTCTTTGATTCCACTCGGAAGCTTTTGACGTTTGGAAACACGTAGAATGCGCCTCGCGGTTTCTTGCATGTAATGCCTTTAATTTTGTTCAAACCTTCCACTATGACTTCGCGTCTTCTCTTGAACTCCTCTACGAACTTCTTCGCCTCATCTTGTGGTCCTCGTAGGGCTTCGACGCCTGCCATCTGGGTGAAAGCGCACGTGCATGAGTTGGAGTTGATCATCAACTGCGCCACTTTTTGAGCCAAATCCTTTCGCATGGCAGCGTATCCAAGGCGCCAACCTGTCATCGCATATGTTTTGGAGAACCCGTCGAGCAGTATGGTCTTGTCTCTCATGCCAGCAAGAGAAGCGATGCTCAAATGCTTGCCCTCGTAGATTATCTGACTGTAAACCTCATCTGTGAGGACGAGAACATCGTCTCTGCCTTTTATGCGGTCTGCTATGACTTCCAAGTTGTCTTTAGTGAGCACTCCGCCAGACGGGTTTCCAGGCGAGTTGAGAATAATCATCTTGGTCCTCTTGGTTATCTTGTCAGCTGTATCATCGTTGTCGATGGCGAAGTCGTTCTCTTCCTTCAACGGCATGGGAACTGGTTTTGCGCCTACGAAATTAACCATAGACTCGTAAATCGGAAAGCCCGGGTTGGGATACAGCACTTCGTCTCCAGGCTCTACGCAGGCAAGTATACTGAAGAATATAATTGGCTTGGCGCCAGGAGTGACTACAACTTCGTCTGGGTCAACGTTGATGCCGCGGCTTTTTGACAAGTATTCAGCTATGGCTGTTCTCAACTCTGGGATGCCGGCTGCAGGAACGTAATGAGTGTAACCCGCTTTCATGGCTTTGATGGCTGCTTCTTTGATGTTGCTAGGCGTGTCAAAGTCTGGCTCGCCGATCTCCAGATGAACGATGCTGCGGCCTTGTTTCTCAAGTGCTTTGGCTTTAGCCAGCACTTCAAACGCGGTTTCAGTGCCTAGCCCCTCCATTCTTTTGGCGAGTATCTGTGTCATTTCGATCACCTAGAAGCGACAGTAGAAAGAAGGCAGGGTATATAACGTTTACAGTTAAGCTGTGACATGTTTTGCATGTGAGCGGTTAGGGCTTCTTCGACTTTGCAACTTCGGTGTTGACTAGGTTCGGCGGAGTCTTGCCTTCGAAGAACGCCGTTAGGTTGTCTGCGACCATTTTAGCCATCTGTGAACGAGTCTCGTAACTGGAGCTTGAGATGTGGGGGGCGACGACTACGTTGTCCAGTTTGAGTAAGGGACTGCTATCTGGCAGGGGTTCTTGTTCAAATACGTCCAAGCCTGCTCCTGCTATCCAGCCTTCTTTTAACGCTTTGTAGAGAGCTTCTTCGTCAACCACTGGACCGCGGGCGTTGTTGATGATGTAGGCGGTTTTCTTCATCATCTTCAGTTTTCTTTCATCAACCAAGTGATGTGTCTCCTTCGTGAGAGGCACGTTTACTGTTATGAAATCGGCGTTTTTGAAGAGGTAATCAGCGTCTACGTATTGTATGCCATATTCCTTCTCGAAGTCTGGTCTTCTTATGACGTCGTTGTAGAGCACTTTCATGCTGAAGCCTTTAGCTCTCTGTGCTATAGCGCAGCCTATTCTCCCTAATCCGACTATGCCTAGCGTGGAGCCATAAACGTCTCTTCCCTGAAGCATCATTGGGTGCCATCCCACCTTCCACTGACCTGTCCGAACATACTTGTCGCCTTCGACAACTCTTCTCGCCACGGTCATCAAGAGTGTCCAAGCAAAGTCAGCGGTGGTTTCGGTGAGCACTCCGGGTGTGTTGGTTACGTATATTCCGCGTTTTGTCGCCTCTGGTATGTCGATGTTGTCGAATCCCACAGCCATCTGAGCCACAATCTTGAGCTTTGGCGCCACATCATAGACTTCGGAGTCTATTTTGTCAGACAAGAGCGTGGCTAGGGCGTCAACCTTTGCAGCTTTTTCGATTATTACCTTTCTTGGTGGTGGTGCGTATTCGGGCCAGACTTCGGCGTCGAATCTTTCCTTGATGAGGCCTAATCCGCGTTCAGGCATATCACGTGTAACATAGACCTTGGGTTTAGGCATGTGATTTCACATCTTGATTATTGGTTTGAGTTCGGTGTGTATGGCACGGGCAAACTTATTACGTTTGCGACTAACCATAAGTGAAGCTTCACGTCAGCAATGAAGCGTACTGAGCGAGTCGGCAATGGCGAAGATAAAGAATGCAGACGAATTGCTAAAGAATGCGGGTTCACAGCTTGACAGAAAAGCTAGGAAGCTAGCAATCGAAGCACTTAATGCTGCTCTAGAAGCAGTCGATCCAAAAGCTATAATCAAATCCAAAGCCACGTTGAAAGGCAATTCGTTGAAGATCAGTGATCTTACATTCAACTTAAAGGATTTTAAGGACATCTATGTTGTCGGCGGAGGCAAAGCCAGCGGCGCTATGGCTGAAGCGCTTGTTGAACTTCTCGGCGACCGCATAAAGGAAGGAGCCATTAACGTGCCCTACTCCTCTCCATCATACAAGACTGGCAAAGTGAAACTGCAAGAAGCCAACCACCCCATACCGGACGAGTCAGGCGTCAAAGGCGCAAAACACATGCTGGAAATGGTTGCAAAAGCCAAAGAAACAGACCTAGTGCTCTGCTTGATTTCAGGCGGCGGCTCAAGTCTGATGCCTCAACCTCGGGAGGGCATATCTCTCGAAGACAAGAGAAAGGTAACTGATGCCCTGTTGAAATGCGGCGCCACGATCACCGAAATCAACACCGTGCGGAAGCATATTTCAGCGTTGAAAGGCGGATTGTTGGCGAAGGAAGCCTACCCTGCCACTGTGGTCAATTTGATTCTCTCGGATGTTGTTGGCGACCCTTTAGACTTTATTGCGTCAGGTCCAACTGTGCCAGATACAACGACTTTTCACGACGCAGTTGATATCTTGAAGCACTATGGATTCTGGGGCGCAATGCCAAGTTCAGTTAGAAAAGTCCTGTCAGACGGTGAGAATGGGCGAATTCCAGAGACTCCCAAGCCTGGCGACAAAGTGTTCAACAAGGTTCATAACATCGTCGTTGGAAACAACTTCACAGCAGCCAAAGCAGCCTACGACACTTTAAGGAAAGACAAGGTCAACGCTCTGCTTCTCACATCAACTTTGGAAGGCCAGGCAAGAGACGTAGGCACAGTGCTGGCTTCAATGGCAAGGGAGATAGTGGCATCCGGGAATCCGGTCTCCAGGCCAGCCGCACTGGTTGCTGGAGGAGAGACTACAGTCACTGTGATGGGCAAAGGAAAAGGTGGGAGAAATCAAGAGATTGTGTTGAACGCAGCGTTGAAGATCGGAAACGTGGATGGAGTGGTCATAGCCTCGGTTAGCACAGACGGTGTCGATGGACCAACTGATGCCGCCGGCGCCGTAGTTGACGGAAGAACACTCCAGCGTGCTCATGATTTGGGATTGAACCCTAGAGAGTTCTTAGCGAATAACGATTCCTACAGGTTCTTTTCTAAGCTAGGCGATCTTGTTTTTACTGACCCAACGGGGACTAATGTTTGCGATGTGGCAGTTGTCGTAGTATCGTAGCCTATGCGCTAGTTTGCGCAGAGCTTGAGAATTCTGTTCCAGTTGGCGTCTACGTTCTGTTGAATCTCGTCGATTACATCTTTTCTGTATGTAGGTTTGAATAGGTGTGCAAATCTTCCTTGCGCTTTCAGGAATTCCTCCGCTGGTTTGGGCTTTGGTACGCTTAGGTTCAGCTTGTACTTGCCCCGTTCAAACTCGTAGATCGGGAAGTATCTGGTTTCAACTGCGAGTCTAACCATTTCGATGCTGCGCGCTGATTCGTGGCGCCATCCCAGCGGGCACGGGGACAAAACGTCGATGACTGCTGGACCGTTGACCTCGATTCCCTTTCGCACTTTGGTTATGTAGTCGTTCCAGTAGGCAGGCGTTGCTGTAGCGGCGTATTCGATTCCGTGAGCTGCGCAGATGCCGATGAGGTCCTTTTTCCACTCAGGTTTGCCTGGAATCACGCTTCCAGCCGGACTCGTTGTAGTCTCAGCCCCGTGCGGCGTGGACCCAGACCTCTGAATGCCCGTGTTCATGTAAGCTTCATTGTCAACGCATATGTAGAGGAAGTCGTGTCCTCTCTCCAAGGCTCCGCTCAAGGCTTGAATGCCTATGTCGTATGTGCCGCCGTCTCCAGCCATTGCTATGACGTCTATTTGTCCTTGTCCAGCGCCTCTTCGAGCCATCGCCTTGTAGGCTTCAACCACGCCCGAGGCAACCGCTGCCGCGTTCTCAAAAGCCACATGCGCCCAAGGAAGCTTCCACGAAGTATATGGGTAGATCGTAGATGCGACTTCGTTGCATCCTGTAGCTGCGATTATCACTGTTGGACCTCTAAGCGCTTTCATGGTCATTCGGTTGATTATGCCTTCGCCGCATCCAGCGCACAATCTGTGACCTGATGCGAATAGTTCCTCTGTTGTCAGTTCTTTTAGTACAACCATTACTCCCGCACTCCTAGAAACACTGTTTCCTCCTTAACAACGCCGCTTCTCGCAGTCTCTAAGGCTTGGTTGAAGATCAGTTCAATGTCTGAAGGTTTGATGTCCCTTCCACCTAGACCGAAAATCACATTGAATATTCTGGGACCGTTGTCAACAGTGTGCAGCGCTGAGACCACATCTGAGCACAATGCGCCATACTGGGCTCCGAAGCTGATGGCTCTGTCAAGCACTGCCACTGCTTTCACGTTCTTTAAGACAGCCTTTATCTCATCCACAGGGAATGGTCGATAAAGCCAAATCTTCACTACGCCAACTTTCTTTCCTTGTGCTCTCAGTTTGCGCGCCACTTCGCGTGCTGTTCCAGCAGTGCTCCCTAAGCACAGGACAGCAGCTTCAGCGTCTTCCATTCCGTAAGCGTCGAGGATGCCGTAACTTCTGCCAGTGGCGTCTTTGTATTCCTTAGCGATGCGGTTCAGCACGGCATTAACGTGGCTTAGTGCGTCAACTTGCTGCCTTTTGAACTCGTAATAGTAATCTGTGAAGCACAAGGCTCCAACTGTGACAGGCTTCTGGGGATCTAGCTTGAACAACGGCTTCCGTGTCTGAACGAATTTGGCAACAACATCATCTTCAGCTACGTCTACGCCTTCAACGCAATGTGTAATGATGAAACCATCAAGATTGACCGAGACAGGCAGTTGCACCTCGTAGTCTTCGGCTATTTTGAAAGCCTGAATCGTCCAGTCGTATGCTTCCTGCGCGTTTTCAACGTAGATTTGAATCCAGCCGCAATCTCGTGAACCCATCATGTCTGAGTGATCGCCGTGAATGTTAATTGGGGCTGATAGTGCTCGGTTGGCAACGCCCATGACGATGGGAAGTCTGAGACCAGAGGCGATGTACAGCATTTCATGCATCAACGCCAAGCCTTGGCTAGAAGTAGCTGTGAACACTCTTGCCCCGGTCAGGCTGGAGCCGATGCAAGCCGATAGCGCAGAATGCTCTGATTCGACGCACACGTATCCTGTTTGAACTTCTCCGTCAGCCACATACTTGCTAAAACGCTCAACGATGATGGTTTGCGGAGTAATTGGATACGCAGCTACAATGTCCACTTTGCTTTGCTTAGCCGCGTGAGCAACTGCTTCGTCTCCGGTCATGCCCATAACTGTCATTTCTGCTCTTCCTCCATTTTGATAGCCTGCTTGGGACATTCGTGTGCGCAGATTCCGCAGCCCTTGCAGTAGTCGTAGTTGACTGCGATCGTCTTTTCCCGCCTTGCGATGGCGCTGTCTGGACAATAAATCCAACAGAGCAGGCAGTTCACGCATTTCGCCTCGTCAACCACAGGTCTGAATGCTCGCCAGTCGCCTGTTTTGTATTTGAGGGAAGAACCTGGCTCAGCAATCGTCGCAGCCATAGGCAGCTTTTTCCACCCTGGTTTCTCGTCAGAGCTCAACTGCTTGCAACCTCCTCATACGCTCTTTTGACTACCTCAACGTTCTTTTCGCCTAAGGTTCCGGGAAAACGTGCTCGAACAGCATTTGCTATCGATTCAAAGGACGTGATTGGCACGACTTTTATCAAGGCTCCCAGCATGGCCGTGTTGTATATGGGACGCGCCAAAATGTCCAGAGCTATTCTTCGTGCATTGACAGAGTATACGTGTGCGTCTTGAACTGAAAGCAGCTTCTTCAATTCGTCGATGCTGCGCTCTGTGTTAGCGATTATAGTGCCATCCTTGGCCAAGCCGGCTGCCACACCTGCGTTCAGCAACGTGGGATCAACGACCACGACCACGTTTGGATTGTAGATCTGACTGTGGATGCTGATGGGCTCGTCCGAAATTCTTGTGAAGCCTCGAACAGGAGCGCCGGAACGTTCCGGTCCGAATTCTGGGAAAGACTGAACATGTTTCTTGTCTAGTAAAGCGGCTTCAGCTAGTAAGCGGCTGACGCTGACTATGCCTTGTCCGCCTCTTCCATGCCAGCGAATCTCGGCTAACATTTTCTTATCCTAACCCATTAGAATCACTTGCAGAAGATTGAACGTTGATATAAGGGTTTCCAGCATGAAGAAGCACATGCGAAAAAAGTTTTAAAGATTCTTGAGAAATCATGACTCCTAAGGCTGGTTAAGTTATGTTTGACTTGGTTTTGAAGAATGGACTTGTAGTTGACGGAACCGGCAATTCTTGGTTTAGAGCCGACGTGGGGATCAAGGGTGGAAGAATAGACGAGATTGGAAAATTGCCTTCAGTGAAGTCAAAGCAAATTCTGGATGTTGAACACCTCGTGGTGTCTCCAGGCTTCATAGACATGCACACGCATTCTGATTTTTCCCTTCTCATTAATCCTTATGCGGAAAGCAAGATCATGCAAGGAGTGACAACTGAAGTAATAGGAAACTGTGGTTCTTCAGCAGCGCCTCTTAACGACTTCTTGAAAGAAGAGATCAGGAAAACCACGCCAGTCTTGGAGGAAGCGAAACTTAAGCTGGACTGGTTGACGATGGGTGATTACCTAAGAAGACTAGAGAGAGGCAAAACTGTTGTGAACGTTGTACCTTTGGTTGGCAATGGAAACCTAAGAGCGCTCGTATTAGGGATCGATGCCCGAAAGCCTACGAAGAAGGAATTCGAGAAAATTGCAGGCAATTTGACCAAAGCCATGCAGGACGGGGCATTTGGTTTGTCCTCTGGTTTGATCTATCCGCCAAGCTGCTACGCTGACACCAAGGAATTGGTTGAACTATGCAGAGTCGTGGCGAAGTTTGGTGGAATATACGCCTCTCACATTCGAGGTGAGGGGGATCGTCTCATTGACTCGGTGAACGAAGCGATAGAGATCGGCGAAAAATCAGGAGTGCCAGTTGAAATTTCCCATCACAAAGCATCAGGCAAATCTAACTGGGGAAAGGTCAAGCAGACTCTCGAAATGATTGACCAAGCCAGAAGCAGAGGCGTGGACGTCACCTGTGATATGTATCCATATTTGGCTGGGAGCACTGGGCTGGATGCTTTGCTTCCAACGTACGCGTGGGAAGGCGGCGTAGAAGAACTAGTTCAAAGGTTAAAGAACCCGAAAACCCGCCAGAAATTGAGACGCGAGATGGAAGAAGGCAAACAGGGTTTGCTGCAGGCTGAAGGATGGAATTCTGTAATGATATCCTACTGCAAAGGTCACAGGGATTACGAGGGAAGGCTCATCTCAGAGATATCCAAATTGAAGAAGAAGGATCCCTGTGATTTTGTTTTTGACCTGCTGATAGAAGAGAAAGCTTCTGTTGCCATTGTGCTTTTCACAATGTGTGAAAAAGACATGCGCACCGTGCTCAGACATCATACTTCAATGATTGGGTCGGACAGCTCTGCAACTGCACCCTATGGTGTGTTGGGGAGAGGCAAACCGCATCCCAGAGCTTATGGGACTTTCCCGCGAGTCTTAGGGGAATATGTGCGCAAAAGCAAGGTTCTGACTCTTGAAAACGCTGTAAGAAAAATGACCTCTTTCGCGGCCAGAAAATTGAAGCTGAAAGATAGGGGATTGATTAAGCAAGGAATGTGGGCGGACATCACGGTGTTCGACCCCAAGAAAGTTGTAGACAAGGCTACCTACGCTGAGCCGCACCAATACCCTGTTGGAATCAAGTATGTGATAGTAAATGGAATAGTGGCTATGGAAAACGGTCAACACACCAAAGCGCTGAATGGGAAAGTTCTGCGCTTTCACGCCACCGAGAAACAGTGAGTTCATGATAAATGAGCGCGCGCTAAGGATTCTCTTCTTCAGTCTTTCTTAGAGATCTGATCGTTTCGTGCAGTCTGCTTATTCTCTCCGGGCTTGCAGAATCAATAAATTCGTATATTTCCCGTTTATCTCTAATCGCGTCAAGCCGTTTTTTTCTGCTTTTCGGCACTGTGTAAATTGGATAGACTCTCCAGAACATTCGCAGGGCCAAAGCTTTTTTGTCGAGGGTTTTTTGGACAAGCCCTTCATCGCAAAGCTCCTTCAGGTAGTCAGAAAGCTTTTGTCTAGATATGTGCCGCTCCGATCCATTCTCAACAAATTCTTTAAGGAGATGGGACCATCTCGCCCTTTCTTTGTTATCAATAAAGAAGGCGATGTCATACTTGTTGTAAGCTACCATTGATTACACCTCGGCAGTCTGTTCTCTAGACTTAGTCTACGCAGTAGACAATATAAACTTTGCTACTAGCGCCAACGCCAGTAACATACATTGGCTGATACGATTCACCGCTTTTGGAACAAAAGATACGAAGAAGCAACATTGAGCAAGATAAGAAGACAGTGCGTCAAGGTCATGGAAACAATGCACACACCTTAAAAGTTGCCTTCTAAAGGGCAAAACTAAATATCTGGTATGTCTTTTCTCTGATTCTAAGCCTCGGAGCAATACGTTGGTGCTGAAAGAAATCCGTATTCATGGTCGTGGCGGTCAAGGCGGTGTAACGGCTGCTGAGCTTCTGGCTCGCGCTGCTTTCAAAGAAGGCAAGTGGGTTCAGGCGATTCCTTTTTTTGGGGCTGAACGTCGAGGTGCGCCGGTCAAAGCATTTGCACGTTTGTCAAATGAACCCATTTTGGTTCGAAGCCAAATCTACAATCCAGACTACGTCATCGTCTTAGATTCCGGGCTTTTAAATTTGGTCGATGTCACTGAAGGTTTAAAGAAAGATGGCATAGTCATCGTTAACACCCGGATGAAGCCTGATGAACTGAATCTTAAGCAAGGGCGCATAGCCACCGTTGACGCAACAGGTATCGCTTTGGAGCTGCAGCTCGTGGTTTCAGGGCTTCCGGTCTTAAACACAACAATGCTCGGCGCCTTTTCAAAGGCAACCAGCGAGGTCAAGCTGGAAAGCGTGATTGACGCCATACGGCAAATGTGGTCAGGAGCCGCTGGGGAAAAGAACGCTAAAGGCGCTGCTCTTGCCTTTGAACGATTGGTCAAGAATTGGTAGATGAGCGCAATGGGTTCAGCCCGAGTAATTCATCATTCTTGAACATATGCGAAACACTTTAACCTTCGACTCTATACTAAGGTCTTCTTCTACCATGGTGGCGTCAATGGCAAAAGCCCCAAAGAATAAGGATGACTTGCCCATCACACCTCTTTCTCACCCACGCATTGCAAGTACAGGCAAGACTGGTTCTTGGAGGACTTTTCGACCTGTTGCTAACCTTGAAAAGTGCACTAAATGCCGGATTTGCTGGGTGTTCTGCCCCGAAGGATGCATTGAACTAGACGCAGACAATTCACCTAAAATCAACTACGATTACTGCAAGGGCTGTGGAGTCTGCGCCAACGAGTGTCCGCTCAAACTCATTATCATGAAGCGGGAGGAGGAAACGTAATTGCCTCAGGTAATTGTTGAAACTGGAAACCGCATAGCTGGGCTTGCTTGCAAGGCTGCGAGAGCTCAAGTTGTCGCTGCCTATCCGATTACTCCCCAGACTACTGTGGTTGAGCAGCTCGCTGAGCTGGTTGAGCGAGGGCAAATGGATGCTAAGTATATCCGAGTTGAGTCAGAACACAGTGCTATGGCTGCCTGTATAGGCGCTGCAGTAAGTGGTGCCCGTGCGTTTACGGCGACTTCGTCGCATGGTTTGGCTTTGATGCATGAAATGCTTCATTGGGCTTCTGCGTCTCGGCTTCCCATCGTCATGGCTGTGGTAAACCGTGCTATGGGTCCGTCGTGGAATATTTGGGCGGACTTCAGCGATTCCCTTTCTCAACGCGACACGGGCTGGATTCAGTTTTACTGCGCTGACAACCAGGAGATTTTTGACACTATTATTCAGGCTTACAAGTTGTGTGAGGACAAGCGGGTTTTCATGCCGGCTATGGTGTGTTTTGAAGGTTTTATTCTGTCTCACACCTCTATGCCTGTTAAGATTCCGGATCAGAAGGAGATTGACGATTTCCTGCCATCGTACAATCCGCCGTGGCTGCTTGATGTGGACAACCCGATCACGCACGGCAGCATCGTTTACCCAGAATGGTACATGGAATTCCGGTACTTGATGTACGAGGCTTTGGAAAACGCGCGACAGTTGATCCCTGAAATCGACAAGGAGTATGGAAGAAGATTCGGTGTTGAATACGGAGGGCACATTGACAAGTACATGTGCGAGGACGCAGACCTCATCATCTGTTCAATGGGAACAATCGGAAGCGAAGCAAAACTCGCTGTTGACAAGCTCCGAAGCCAAGGACACAAAGTAGGCGCAGCTCGCGTGAGAGTTTTCAGACCCTTCCCAAAGGACGAAATCAGAAACCTTGCAAAAAACACGCAAATGCTTACCGTAATTGACCGTCAGGTTTCCTACGGAATGGAAGGTCCACTTCACACCGAAGTCAAGGCATCACTGTGTTCCCAGAAAGACCAACCTTTGACAACCGGATTCATAGCTGGTTTAGGCGGTCGCGACGTCACCATTCACACAATTGAAGCAATGGTCAACAAATCAATGCAGTATCTGGAAGCGGGGAAGGTTGAGAA
>Ga0224495_10001354_pt1 | contig 17334 bp, 32 predicted proteins | sample SF_Jul11_sed_USG_FD_168128 | JGI IMG/M metagenome (GOLD analysis project Ga0224495, IMG submission 168128) | Sediment microbial communities from San Francisco Bay, California, United States - SF_Jul11_sed_USGS_4_1 | ecosystem: Environmental > Aquatic > Marine > Sediment | place: USA: California... | reverse complement strand
CAAAGCGTCGGCGGCTCCCTCGACCTCAGAGGCACACCCGTTAGCGACTTAGGCCAGCTACAAAGCGTCGGCGGCTACCTCGACCTCGAAGGCACACCCGTTAGCGACTTAGGCCAGCTACAAAGCGTCGGCGGCTCCCTCGACCTCGCAGGCACATCCGTTAGCGACTTAGGCCAGCTACAAAGCGTCGGCGGCCACCTCTACCTCGAAGGCACACCCGTTAGCGACTTAGGCCAGCTACAAAGCGTCGGCGGCTCCCTCGACCTCGCAGGCACATCCGTTAGCAAGGAAATGGCATCAAAGGTCAAGGTTGGCAGGAACATATATTTTTAACCCAAGAAAGGAATCAGAGATGAACATTAACGAAGCGTATCAAGTCATGCAGACGGCATGGGTTAAGGAATTTAATGTCAGGGTTGGTGACAAGGTAAGGTGCATACGCCATTTTGGGAGAAATGAATTGGGAAGCTGTGCTTCCGGTTCAAAGAACCTTGGCCTTAAGGCCTTGTTTATTGACGACAAGGCGGTCGGTGTTATCGCAAAAATCAACAGCGATCATATTGATGTTAATTGCGGCGAGAAATATTACTACGGTTGGAATTTTCCCTTCTTTGTCCTCGAAATCGTTGAACGATCCAAGGTTATCCGCAAGGAAGTCCGCTACTTCGATGAAAACAATAACGACATCACTGACAAAATCTCTGACGAGACTAAGGCGAATTTATGACGGATCGTGGGGGAGGGGGCGATGGAACGCCCACTTTTGAAAAGTAAATAACTTCTTCTATTTGGCGGTGGACTCAGTTTTGGGTTGCCCAGTCTGGAAACATCCGGTCGGCTGGAGTCCGCCAATATGCGCCTTGGCGTCGCGTCGCGTGACAGCTTGGGCGTATAATGCGGCGGTGGCGAAAGATAGACGCACTGTATACGGAACGACTAAATAAATGTGGCTATGTCGTTCGGCAGATGCAAGCCGATTGCATCCGGTAAAGCGGCCACTTGAAATAACGCTTTTGCAGGTATCGAATCCTGCCCGCCGCAATTTTGAAAACTTAATATGGACGAGTGGCGGAATAGGTAGACGCAAACTTGTCTCAGCAGTTCAGTCGACCCTGAGACAACTTACTTTTAGTATGCAGGGTGCAAATCCCTGCCTCGTCCTTTTCCCCTGAACGGTTCAGGGAAACAAAGGCAATTATGCCAAGTCCTCGTAAAAGCGGGGCAATAATAAAGGATGACGTTATACGAATGATGTACTGATTTCCTTAAATATGAGATTTCGAGTAACAGGGGTCAGGTACTCCATGCCTGACCCACTTAAAAACAAACCGAAAGGATAATTATATGCAAGAATCAGAAAGAAGCGAACTTAACCGGCTTCGAGAAAAAGGACAACGAGGCGAAGTGGAGCATTGCAAGCTGCACGGTCACGATTGGCACAGAATAGACACGAATTATTTAACATGCCGAAAGTGTGGAGAAGAAAAAAGAGACTAACCCCGCCCCAAACGGAAAAGATAGAAAGGAAAGTGGAAAATGGATAGTTACCAAGCAGTTTATGATGCAGTAAGAAGTAGAATCGACCCTGTTGACTCTGGTCGGCTCATTGATGCCATTGGGTCTAAGTTTGACATATCGCACGCAACGGCGATTTTGCAGCAAGAAGCGTTAAGCGTTGCCTATGAATGGCAAAGGCCGTCCGTGTTATTCAAGCCAAAATTATCAATCGACGGAAACCAATGGTGTGCATTGTATGGCCAGAACTTGCAGGACGGAATTGCAGGTTTTGGTGACACACCGGCAAAGGCCATGCTTGATTTCGATAAAGCGTGGAAGGAATTTGATTTAACAAAAAAGGGCGACAATGCTTGACCAAATCAAAGACATAATTGAACAAACACCGGAATCGCCGGAGCGTAACAGGATGGTGCAAGGGTATAAGAACTTGGCAACATTTAACGCTATCGCCGATGCCTTTGATGCCATCATTGAAGGGCGTGTAGCCAGAAAGGAAAAGAAAAAATGAACGGAAACATAACCTATATCATGTTCGCAATACTCGTTGCAACCGGCGTAGCTGCTTACTGCTGGCCGGAGATTAACTTTATTTTATCGAGATTGGAGATGTTGCGATGACAAACGAAGAAATAATCAAGGCGTTAAAAGAGAACATGACGGCGTATGATTTTATGCCGGAAGAATTGCAGGATAAGGCCGATGAAATCGACAACCGGCTGGGTTGTCATTGGGAGTATTGGACTGGCGAAGATTGGATGGATTCTTCAAGTTTCACCAGCGGTGGTTGTCAAATCCACCGCCTCCGCGATGACTACACCGAGGAACCGGACACGATTGAGTTGGAGATAAAACGGCTTGGCGGGAAACTGCTAATCTTTCCGCTCGAAAAAGAACGTGGCAAGTACTACACCAACGCTCCCGCCCTATGCCCGAAAGAGGGGTATCGGTTCGCAGGGTATCGGTATGACGACAAAGACGACATCAGGAATTGTCCGGTTGTCTGGCTTGGCGATGGACGCGGACAAACATTTCCCACTCACGCCGTTTACAGGAGAATCAAATGAGACTATTGAAAGCAATCTGGGCCATGATCGCCGAAACAACGCGGGGGCCGAACGCACTCTTAACCAAAGACATTTTAGAAGAGGCCGCCCGTGACAACGGACACCAGTTTACCGAACCTTTGAATAGCGGAGAACTGAAATGATAACCCAAGAAGAACTCAAATGTGACAGGGAATGGGGCACGCCCCCAAACTGGCGCGAATGGGACAAAGAACAAGCAAAACTGAAAGGAAAGAATAATGCCAATTACAGAAAAACAACGTGAATTAAGACGTAAGCATTTAGGCGGTTCGGATATTCCGGTATTATTGGGATTGAGCCGATTCAAAACACCATACGACCTGTATTTAGACAAAACGGGACAGGTTGAACAAAGCGACGAACAAAGCGAAGCGATGTTGGCTGGCACACTGTTTGAAGATGGCGTCATTCAGTATGCCGAACAGACGCTTGGCAAGATCACCCGCAACCAGTACCGGTCAGCGAAAGACCTTCCGATTGCCTGTGACATCGACGGCGTAGTCAAGGATTCCGATGAGCCGGTAGAAATCAAGGTGGAGGGATTGTTCTGGAAGCTCCGAGATGGTTGGGGCGAAGAAGGAACCGACAACGTGCCCTATGATGTGATCGTGCAGGCACACGCCCACATGCTCTGTCAGGAGGCGAGTGTTTGCCATATCGCCGCGTTCTTGGGCGGGGTTGGTTTCCGGCTTTACAAGATCGACCGTGACGAAGAACTGATTGACATTATCGTCAAGAAAGCAAATTACTTCTGGAACAACTGTGTCCTTGCCGACACGCCGCCGGACGATTCCATGCCGTCGATTGACACCCTAAAGCACGTTATCCGTGAAGAAGGAAAGGCCATTGAGATCGACAATGTTCTGGCCGACACGTTCTTTACGCTTAACCAGATTGCGAAAGAGGCAGAGAAAAAGGCCGACGCTGCAAAAGCGGCTCTTATTGCCTCTTTGGGTGATGCCGAAATCGGCTCCTGTCGTGACTATCAAGTTGTTTACAAAAACGTCACGCAGAACCGGCTGGACTCCAAGGCGTTAAAAGCTGATATGCCGGACATCGCAAAGAAATACACAAACCAAAACAGTTACCGCAAATTAACCGTGAAAGAAATCAAGGGAGAGTAAAAATGGCAAACGCAATAGCAAAAATAGGCGACAAAAACAAACTGTCAGAGCTGGTCAAGGCCGATTCCGTGACAGAGATGTTGTCCAATGTCGCCACAAAGTACATTACCCCGGAGCGTGCAACAAAGATTATGCTTTTAGCTGCAAGCAGACAGCCGAAGCTATATGATTGCACGCCAGCAAGTTTTCTGACGGCATCTGTTAAGGCGGTCGAGGCCGGGCTGGACTTTGGCGGGGCAACCGGCCAAGCATACCTTGTGCCGTATTACAACGGAAAGACAAGATGTTTCGAGGCGCAGTTTATTCCTGGGTATCAGGGACTAAAAGACATCGTGTGGCGTGTAGCAAAAATCAAACTCCGTGCCCAGGTTGTCTACTCAAACGATCATTTTGAGATTGACGAAGGTGATACACCTCGCCTGATTCACAAGCCAAATATCGCTGGGGGCCGTGGCGAAATCACACACTTCTACTGCGTGGCAAAATTCCCCGACGGAGACACTCAATTTGAGTGGATGACAAAGGCGGATGTTGACCGAATCCGTGACCGGTCAAAGGCAAAGGATCACGGCCCATGGGTGACTGATTATGTCGAAATGGGGAAAAAAACCGTGGTAAGGCGAATCTTCAAATATTTGCCGTCCTGCGAAGAACTGGACTCCGTGCTTGCGGAAGACAATAAGCAGTTCGAGTTTACCAGAAAAGTCGTTGAATCGACCGGGAACGGCGTACAGGGACTCAAGGACACCCTCAAAAAACAGGTCGAAAGTCAAGAGGTTCAAGAAGAACCAGAAATGACTGACGAAGAAACAGAGGCCGCACTTGATGAGGCGATAGGAGAGGTAGCATAATGGCAAACCTAAACAAAGTAATGCTAATGGGTCACATGACGCGTGATCCGCAATTATCGTATCTGCCGAACCAAACGCCGGTAGTGGAGTTTGGGATGGCGGTCAATGAAAAACGCAAGGACACCGAAAAGACGCACTTTTTCGACCTGTCCATGTTCGGCAAACGTGCCGAAGTCCTGCAAAAGTACATCCATAAGGGCGACCCGCTATTTATCGAAGGCAAACTTGATTATCAGCAGTGGGAGAAAGACGGCCAGAAGCGAAACAAGATCAAGGTTATCGTGACCGATTTCCAGTTTCTCGGCAAGGGCAACCGGCAGAATCAAACACAAGAGCCGGAATCGCAGGGCGAAGCCCCTTACGGCGAAAACCAAGACCCTTACGGCGGCATCGACGACGATATACCCTTTTAAGGAAGACTCGCAATGTACGTAAAGCCATGTAGAAATTGCCACAAAAACAGTAATTGCCAAAGGCGAAATGAAATCCATGTGAGACTAAAGGGCTCGGGTATCACTTCTGCAAAGTTTACCTGTCCAGAGTTCTCTAAGGGGTTTTTCAATGTTGGCGACCGTGTTCGTGTGCTTCTAACAAAACGATTTGAGTACATGTACGAGGATGTTCATGCAACTGTGTGCGGGCAATCAAAAACCGGAAAAGTTACGGTTTATTTTGACGAAGACCCTTTTACTGATGACTGTGGTCGAAAACTAAGCCACAACCTGTTTTGCCGGTTTTGGCCTAAGCATTTGCAAAAAGTAAATGGATACAGGTCTGTCTGTTCCTGTGGCTTGCCAAAGGGCGAAAAACAGCCAAGAGAAGATTGGTTTTGCAAAACATGTAACATAGGCTCGCTAACGGAGAATATACCCTTTTAATCATCACCCTCCTGGCCGGTCGGCGATTGCTGGCCGCCCGTATTTGAAAGGACTGAAAATGGAAAATTCACGAATAAAGTTTAGAGCGTGGAATACACAAAAAAACGTAATGCACACATCAAAGAATAGCTATGTCCGTTTTGATGGCAATGTTCATATTCACGTCAAAGACCCGTGGAATGATGCCGTTGACGACAAGTATATCGTCCTCATGCAATACACCGGCCTGAAAGACAAGTACGGCGTGGAGATATACGAGGGGGATATTTTCAAATCGCTATCAATGTTGGGTGTAATAACGAAAAAAGAAGGATGTTGGATTGTAGATTGGGCTAAAAGGCCGAACGCACTTACAGAAAAACTGTTTCCCCACATAGAAGAAGGCGAAATCATTGGAAACAAGTGGGATAACCCAGAACTGCTTGAGGAGAAAGACAAGTAATGAGCCGTTCTAAAAAAGTGCCTATGATTGTATGCACAAGCCAGATTGACAAAGACAAAGCCCATCGGCAGCTACGCAACAAGGTTAAATCGGCACTGAACCAACAAGATTTTGAAAATACCGTTCTGGATGCAGACACAAGGGATATTGGCGTAGAGGAATGGGGAACGAAGTTTGGGTTTGAAACCGCCCATTTATTCGGCGAGGAAGATGATTTTGACAAAGAAATGAAGATAAAAGCATCACGAAAATAATCCAAGGACGGAAAGGAAACGGCAGGATGCCGGAATACAACGCACGAATAACAGAGGGAAGTCCAAATTTCACACGGCTTGACCTACGCAATAAATGGATGGCAAACCATGAGGGCGAGTGGATCGTCGAGATTCTACGCTTATTAAGCAAGGCTGTTGACCCAAAGACACGTTCACAGCTTGGCTATTATTGGGGGTTATTGTTCCCCGAAATACACGCCGAACTCTTAAAACTCGGCCATACATCGACCGTCAGACAAATCTTAGACCTTCAAATCCCTATTACTAAGCCCCACGCACACGAAATTATCACCAACTCATGCGGGTTTATCGGCAACGACGGCAAGCATATTCGCTTGTCGGGTTGTGATAAATTTGACGGAATCAACTGGCTTAACAATGTATTGGAGTTTGCAAGGATGCTGTCAATGGACACGGATCTCTTGCGAGCCAAAGGCGAACAAGAATTGAGGAACCAATGAGCAGGCAAGTAAGATTATTTATGGTGTGCCCGAAACTTCGAGTCTACCGCAAAAGCAAGTTCATGTATTGTGACAATGCAGGAGTTGTTATTTACGTTCCCCAAAGACCTAATTTTAACCAGAACTTTACCACGGACGACCGCACGGACACGGACTGCATAAACTATCCGCCGAGGGGGGCAGAATGAAGAAACTATATGTGCCAATGGAATTGCACCGAGGCGATATAACCGTTGGCGGTGTTCCACACCTCCTGAGACTGCCCGAAAGATGCAATGGGCTTCTGCTTTGTTTTGAGACAAAAAAGGCCGCCAGAGAGTTTATGGGCGAGGACTCGGAGATCATGGAGATTGAGCGTGCATGAAATGGCCCACCATCACCTACACCAAGCCGGAAAAAGGCCGGTATGTAAAACGGTGTTACCTGACGGTGGAACAGAAACGAGAGTTGTTAAAAAAAGCATATGAAATAGTAAGGAAGTGGAATGGCAAAAAGAACAGCGAGAACGATTAAGGCCAACTGTGACAGACTTGCCCGTGAAGTAATACGGTTAAGAGACGTTGTGTGTCAAAGGTGTGGGGGTTCTGTTAATTTACAGGTCGCCCATGTCAAGGTTAGACAATACAACGTCACACGGCACGACCTGTTAAACCTTTTGCTATTGTGTTCCAGCAACCCCGCCACAGGGCATAAGGGATGCCATGAATGGTTTGATACGAACACTGTATTGTCGTCAAAGTGGTTTGAGGACACATTCCCCGCCCGACATCGCCACTTAGCCGAAATCGAGAGGAACTGGGAAACCCGAACAAAGACATGGCGGGCTGATGATTGGCTGAAAGTCGAGAAATACTTGAAAGAAAAACTAAAGGATTTAAGAGCATAAAAACCCTCAATCGAAAGGAAATGAAGTATGGCAAAGAAAAGAATCGAAACAGGCGACAAGAACATTAAGAAGTTCAAGGAAACAAGGACGCTCAAGGTCTTGCTTACAGACCAAGAGGTTTTGGATTTCGCTGACCAGCTTGCAAGGGCAGTTGACGAAACCAACCGGCTCGAAGAAGAAAAGAAGTCTTTGAGTGATTCGTTCAAGGCAAAAATTACCGAGTCAGAAGCAAAGATTCAAAAACTCACAAATTACGTTCGCAACCGTTACGACTATCGGCCCGTTGACTGTGAACAGACGATGGACAACAACGAGGGAACAGCATCGACAGTTCGCCTCGATACGGGCGAAACCATCGAAGAGCGACAGTTGACATACGAAGAGCGGCAGGGAAAACTTTTCACCGACGAAGAAGCGGCATGAAAACCCTAACCACAATACTTCTGACAGCAGCAGCGACATGGCTGATAATACAGTTTTCTCCCCTCCGAAGCCCGGCGGTACAACCTCCGGCCGCCGGGCTTTTATCACCCCTGGAGCTGCAACAACAAATCAACGCCGTTCTGCTTCGCTACCGGATGCCGACCATTAAGGAAGATGGACAGATAGGCCCACGGACGGGCGCGGCATACATGGAGGCGTATTCGCTGGAACAGGTCGAGAACATGGAAAGAAACAATTATGAGCTCAGGAGATAGAGCAATGAGCAAAATACAATGGATACAGGAGTACCCAAAATGTTAGCACAGTCCACAGAATTGCCCCTGTTTGACGATTGTTTTGTCTTTAACCCATCGGTAAGGGATGAGGACATTGAGCGTCTCACAGAGCAAGCCAGGGCGGTCTATGACCGTTTGAGGCGGGGGGCCGTACTGAACACTGAACTTTCACGGCTTGCCATGCAATACAACGCCAGAATTTACGAGATACGGGAAATGTTAAAGCCCTACGGATTAACGGTCAATCGTGAATCGTTGGGTGATGGAATCAACAGGTATAAGATTGGCTCAAAAACGGAGGCAGGTAAATGAAGTACAAAAAATACAAACGAGAGGCAGAATAAAAATGGCAAAGCCCCCAAGTTTTCAATTTTATTATAAAGACTGGCTTTCAGATAACCGGCTAAAGCGATGCTCGAAACGCGCTAAAGGTGTGTGGATCGACCTCATTGCGGCGTCTTGTGACCTCGACTCAAAAGGCGTTTTCAGAGACGAGATGGGAGCTTTTGACCGTGAAGAAATGCTCGATTTATTGACCGGAAATCGTAAGGAAAATTCACTGGGTTTTGACGAGCTTGTCAGGCGTCAGATTATCAAACAGGATGATGACGGAGTTTTCTATGTCAAGCGTATAAAAGAAGATGCGGAGCTTTCGGATATTCGCAAAGAATCCGGCAAGAAGGGTGGAAACCCGAATTTGACTACGAGGTATTCTGATAATGGCTATGTGTATCTGATAAAAAGACTTAGCGACGGATTCATTAAGATTGGCTCAAGCAAAAACCCTAATGTTCGGTTAAGTAAACTCCAACACAAACACGGCGATTGCCAGATTATTGCAACGGTTCAAACTGAAAATATGGGCCAGCTTGAATCTCAATATCACCAGCGATTCGAAGATTACTCCGACGGTGAATGGTTTAACTTACCTTCCAATTTGCTTGAAGATTTCCTTATGGAAATTTCAAACCAAAATCCAACCCCTCCTAATGCTAATGCTAATGCTAATGCTATTAGTAAAGAATTAGTAACTAAAAAAGCTCTTCCGAGGGAATTAGTTTTAGTTATCCAAAAGGAAGCCGTGCGACTACAGCAGATCATTGAGAACCGCTTAGGTCCGTTGATGCCGAATGAGCAAAAGACATTTCTTGGGATTGTGAGGTTTTTGTCAAAGAAGGCCAGGGATCAAGCGACGGTTGATGTTATCGACCGCTCGCGGTTTTTGTTGCTGGACAAGATTGATTACTGCGAACGAAGAAGTAAGCCAATGATCGAAGTAAAACGACTGTTTGTGTCTGCAATTAAAAAGGAGTTTGGGTACAAAGGGAGCAGTAAATTATGACCTACCCCGGCGTAAAGACGTTTCTGGAAGTGATGCAGGATGCCGCCACGGCAGGGAACCTTGCGGCCCAGGCATTTTTGCGAAAGAAACAGTCCGTATCGACCGGGGGCGTTGAGACGTGTCCGGTGAAAAAATATATCGCCGACACCGGATTAAAACACTTGCCGCCGATAGACCCGAAGATTGAGGCCGAGATTGAGGCCGAGAAGCCACCTCCATTGAAGCCACTGCCGACGGAGTACCCACCCTTTGACCCTGACATTGACGACGGAATACCATTTTAGGAAAAACGTATGAACATACTCAAAACAGAGATACGCAAGATCAAGCGAACGTGCCGAGTGTGCAAACAGCAGCGATACGCCGTGGACTTCAAGAAATCGGACATGGGCGACAAGTGGCGGGTTGACACGATGTTAAGGTATTTGAAAAGACCGAACCAATGACGTTTGAGGAGTACAAGAGTCACGTTGATTGCGATATTGCCCGCCGGCATTGTTGGGAAAGATACGTCAAGGCGCACCGTGAAGTACAGGACAGACTCCACCGGATGACCCTGGCAGGTATTGATATTGACAACCCCGTAAAGCGAAAGGAACCAGCGTGACATGGACAACCGCAGAGATTACGAGAGCAAAGTACAGGGCTTTGAACGCCGGCAAGGACGAAAACAATCCCTTGATTTGCCTGCGTGCGGTTTTAGGTATCAAAAACAACGAATGTCGGCGGATCGGCTGCCGTAAATGTCAGAAATTACAGAAAGGACAGGAATAATGAACCTTCGAACATTACAGGAAGAACAAGCACCGTGGGTTTTGCGTAATTTCGGAAAACGCCCATCATATTGGCCGCTATTAGGGGCAGTTGAAGAACTTGGCGAACTTGCTCACGCCTTTTTGAAACGAGAACAAGGCATACGGATTACAGAAAATCACACAGAGGATATCGAAGACGCCGTAGCTGATATTATTATTTATCTTGCTGATTTTTGCCAAGCAGAGGGTATTGATTTACAGTCCACGGTTGAGAGAGTGTGGGGCGAAGTCAAAAAAAGAGACTGGAAAAAACATCCAGAGAAAGGACAGGAATAATGAACAGCGATAAAATATGCCCCGGTTGCGGTGAATACGAAAAAGACTGTAATTGTGTTGGCCGTGAATTGCGAGATCACGTTGACAAACTCCAAGCCGAACTCGATGCCGCGAACAGGGAAAACAAACAGCTTCGAGACCTTGTCAACTCTTTTGTATTTGACCGGCGATGTTCAACGTGCCGCAGGAACATTACAAAAATAGAAAACAAAACCGAAAGCGGACTGGTCAGAAAACAGGCGGCCCCGCAGAAAGGTGAATGATGATTAAATGTAACTGTAGTATCAACACAAATACAATAAGCGGAACACATGGCAAAGATTGTCCCTGCGAATATTTCAATTTAATTGACAAATGCAATCAACTCCAAGCCGAACTTACCGAGCAAAAAGACCACTTCAACCGTGTAACCGGCGCATTGACAGCGACGCTGGAGTTAAGGACTAACGAGATAAAGCGGTTAGAAAAAGAAGCCAGGGAACGTCAAGTGTGCGGAATCTGCACAAACGAGATTACAGTATTGCGAGATCATGTCGCCAAACTCCAAGCCGAAGCGGATGAGGCCAAAAAGGAAAACGACCGGCTGAAAAAACGAGAACAACAGCTTGTCGGAGTTCTGCAACACATCGAAATAAAATGCGTGGATTACGATGGATACAAAACCGTTGTTGGCTTAATGCGACTTATCGACACCATCAAACAAATTGCCGAAACCGAAGAATCGTTATCAGCATAGGAGAAAGACAATGAAAGCGATTAAGTACCAAAATCAGCTATGGTGTTCGCCAGATGAACCTAAAACAGTAACCACAGGCGATGATTTGCCGGTGGACGTTGATGTCGAAATCCAACGGCTGAAAGAAACAATCGCGCTCCGCGACATGCAAATCAAAGACATGCACGAAACTAAAAAGCAACCATTTTAAGGAGAAAGACAAATGATTAAGACATTTCTGATATATGCGATTGCCTTTTACCCGACAATCGACGGACAGCGTACCCAGCTTGACGCTGAGGCCGAGATTCCGTACTGGTTGGGGGTCAGCGTACCCCCGCCCTCTATCGTTGACTGTGAGGCGTACCAGGGGGGCGAGTTGCTATTCAATTTAGACGATTTCGGCGGCACGGACAGGTATTTAGCAAGAATTACCTTGCCCGACCCTGTTTTATTCTATCAGGACGGAGAGTATTTAGGCCGGATCGTGCCTGAACCGGCGACACTTTTAATCCTAACAGGACTTTTGGTGACAAGGATGTTATATGTCCAGAATAGACACGCTCACAGAAGATGACTTGACCGGATTGCTTGAATTGATTGACGGGGCGTATGGGCCGATCTTGGCAATGACCCCAGAATCACCCGCACAGAAGGAATGGCAGGAAAAGTGGATAAAGAAGGCGGCATTTCTCTTTCACAAGATTGTGGGCCAAAAAATAATTTATTAAAAAAACCACAATATGTAGTATTTCCTCTTGACATTGACCACAAGATATAGTATAATACGCAAATGAATGAAATCAGCTACGGACAGCGATTACATGACGGCTTTGAGATGATAAGCGACGATATTTGCCCTGATTGTGGCGAATTAAAAGACTTTCACTGCAAATGCAATAAGACCTCGCAAAGACAAAAAGAAGCGTGTTTCTGTCCAGAGTGCGGGTCGCAGAGGGAGTCGCTGAGTCACAAATGTCAACACTGCGGGTACAGAAGTCGGCGATAAACGCACTATTTTTAAGGACTAATATGAAAATTCTTAACCTTTTATGTCTGTTTTTGCTGTGTGCGGGATCAGGATTCGGCGCAGATTGGTACATATCGCCGACCGGCAACGACACAACGGGGGACGGAAGTGAATCTACTCCATATAAAACATTCGGCAAGGCGTATTCTTTAATGGCCGATACTGATACCTGTTATGTTGCCGATGGAGCTTATACGGAGGATGATGGGGCCTATGCCTATCTATCAATGGGGTCAGATAAAACCGTAACTTTTGAGGGTTCGAGTCAGGACAAATCGCTGGTTACATATAACGGCCCTGCGTCCGGTTCGTACCATATCAGATTGGCGGCGGGTATGTTGCTTAAAACAGCGACATTTAAGTATATGACTATAACAGCATCTGCCGCAAACACTTATGCTTTTTTCATTGACACGAATAGTACAACGGTGGGGCCTAAGTTGGTCGTCGATAACTGTACTATAAGCACAGGCAAGACTAACGGGAGTCTTTTATACGTTGAAGATTCGACCGATGGGAGCGAGGTTACGGATATAACTATATCCAATTCAACGATTACCAGCAATGGGACAGGGGTGTGTTTATGGACTGAAAGCATTGATAATGTAACATTGGACACCTGCGTAATCACATCTGGCACAAACCCTGTAATTAAAGTAACTGCTGACCTGGGGAGTATTGATGTCAAGGACTGTACAATAGACGATTCCGGTGTTTCCGTTGAATATGTCGTGCAAACATCGGCGGTCGATGCGGCCATTGATTATATCCGATTTACGGGGAACACCTGTGCTTTAGGTATGCGGGGGGTAATTGTAGACGAATTTGCCGACACGGCGATTATCGAAGATAACACTATGACCATCACCAATAACGCAACCGCATCGCATTGTTTTATGATTGGCAATGACTCACAAACAACTACTAATCCGATTGCTAATTGCTCTATTCAGAATAATACAATCACCTATGCTGGCACGCATACAGGACACGCCGTGCTTGTCGGCGGCAACGTCAATAATGCCGAAGTTTCGTATAACAAAATCATCGGAACGGGTTTAGCGACAGATAATGCTTTCGGTATTGTCCTAAAAGGTAATGGAAATAATGTCCATCACAACACTGTCAAAGCCAGAGTGCCATTGATTATCAAAGGCAGTCTATACAATAAAGTTTTCAACAATACATTTCTTTGCACAGGGGCTACGGGGAGCCGTGCACTAGAGCTATTGGATGATACTGATACTACAAAAGGGAATTATTTTTGCAACAATATCTTCGATGGTTCTGGTGGCCTGTATGCGGTTTATTACCAAAACAACGCCGCAAATAACAACAGATTTGAATATAACTGTTATGTATTGGGGGCTACGTCGATGTTTTATGACGGAGCGGCAAACAGAGCGTCCGTTGCCGCCATGCAAACAAATCTTTGGGCTTCTGCTGCTTTGCTTTGGACTGACAACGGAACTGGCTCCGTTGAATCTTCCCCGCGATTCATGGACGCATCTATTAATGATTACAGGTTAGCATCATCAAGCCCCTGTATTAACACCGGCAAACAGACAATAAGCTCTGGGTATACTGATATAGGGGAATGGCAGCGCAAAAGCGAGGTGTCCGGTCGTTTCTATCGAGGCCGCTACGACCCAAATTAAGACCGCTCATTAACAAGGGGTTATTATGAAAATCAAATCTTGGTATATCGGCATTTGTTTAGTGTTGGTCATGGTTTGCGCTGGATTCTTCACTGAGACTCCTTTTATCGCATATACACCGCTCAGAACAGCCTCGACGGGCGATGATACGGCATTGGATGGAACCACCGCGGGCTATACCTACAAACACGCCGACAAGCCCTCGACAGCGGTTTCATTGAATACCAATTTCAACGCCGCCCAAATCTACTTTTACGGCACAGATGCCAATAATGAGGATTGTGATTACGCCATTTATGCCTATCGCACAGACGGGCCCGCCGAAAAGGTGTGTTCTGGTACGGTGACTCTTGGCACGGCGGTAACAGGCGCAACCAATACATTTTTTGCGGATACGATTACTGTAACCGATGTATGGCCTACGACTGTGACCGTGGCTAATTCCGCAGCCAATGGCGTGGCAACCCTCTCATTTGACCTGATGGGGCATGAGTGGGTCTATGTCGAGTTTGCTGATGCTGGCGAGACGTGCGCTACTATGAGCGCAAAAATCGCAGGTTACTAATGCCTTGGAGCATAAAACCATTAAGTACATACAAGCCAAAACCAAAGGACAATCGACCATCAGCCCACAAGAGAGGATACGGCAAGAGGTGGCAGAGAGCACGGAAATACTATCTTTCCAAAAACCCTCTGTGTGTGAAATGCAAGGAACAGGGATTGACCGTCTTGGCGGAAGTAGTAGACCATATCATTCCACATCGCGGGGATATGGTCTTGTTTTGGGATGTATCAAACTGGCAAGGTTTATGCACAATGCACCACAGCCAGAAGACAGGACAAGGTAAATGACAAAAGTTTACGTTACAGGATGTTTCGATATTCTCCATGCCGGGCATATTGAGTTTTTCAAGCAAGCCAAGGCGCTGGGGGATGTTCTGATCGTAGACTTTGCATCTGACGAGGTGTTGTGGAGGTGCAAGGGCAGACGTTCTACTTTACCCGAAGCACACAAAAAGGCGATATTAGAGTCAATTTCATATATTGATAAGGTCTATATCAGCAGGGGTCCAAATAAGGCGGTTCCGTTCTTGTCTAATTTTATAAACGAAACACCCGACATTTTGGCGGTTACGGAAGATGACAAATACGCAGACGAGAAAAAGGCAATATGCAATGATAGTTGGGAATGCAAATACGTTGTTCTGCCGAAAACAAGTCCCGGAATAGACCCCGTTTCCACAACAGATATTATAAGGCGAGCCAGTAGGCCAACAAGTATCCCACTAAGAGTAGACTTTGCCGGTGGATGGTTAGATGTACCCGAATACAGTACATCGGGTGGGTATATAGTCAATGCTACAATAGACTGGTTTGCCGGTAGAGACACGATTGATTGCCGACCGGGTTCAGGATTAGGCGGATCTGCCGCATACTCACTACTCTCCGGTGGTGACTCTGTGACAAGCGAACTGAATACAGGTGCAGGATGGCAAGACCCGGCCATTATACAAGAGACAGGGATATGTGTATGGAAGTCAGGCGTTAGACCAGAACTGGTACGCAAGACATCGGGCGATTGGCTCTCCTGCAGCATAGGTCTATACGATACAGGCACACAGCATACAACCAGTGATATAAAGCATAAGGCAAGAGACTATAACAAGATCAAAGAGGCATCCGTCCTTGCTGCAACAGCGGTCAAACATGAGGATAAAGATTTATTGATTGAAGCTGTTCGTGAATCATACAAGGTTCAGCTTGGCGAGGGAATGGAACCACTGCCCGAATACCCCAACTCCGCAATGAAATACTGCGGGGCAGGACACGGCGGATACGCAATGTACCTATTCGATGGCGATGTACCAAACACGATGAAACAGGTAGAAATATACACAAGGCAAGGGGGGGTGTAATTTCTACAGGATAGGGAATCGGAGACCGATGGTTTAAGCCGCATTTTTTTTTCACGGAAAAACAGAATAACAGGACAAGAATAGTTTAGAAATGATAGACAAGAAAATACAATCAGCGATATGCACAAAGGGCAGAGAACTCCAGAAAGACCTGCCGCGATTCTTCGGCAAGATTGTGTTGAATTATTCAAATGGATTGTTTGTGGTTGCCAATGTAGAGCAATCGCTAAAAGAAGACCCTAAAGAAAGGAAATCGAAATGAACATGACAGAGTGTTCCAGTTTCAGGAACAAAAAAGCAGAGCGAAGAAACATGAGCGTTGACGACCTTGTAATACCCGTTAAGTATTACCAGAGAGAGGCCCCGTCAAAAAAGAAGATCGAGTTTATGGCAGAAAACTGGAATTGGGTTTTGTATGAACCGATTAAGGTTAGCCAGATCAAAGGAGGAGGCAAGGGCAGGGTTGTCGATGGCGGCAATCGGCTTCGGGCGGCGTGGCTTAATGGGAGCATGAAAACGCTTCCGTGCGACGTTCATGTGTTTGATTCCGTGCAGGACGAAGCAAAGGCATTTCTTGGGCTCCAGCAAGGCCGAACAAGAATAAAGTCTTACGAGAACCACAGGGCGTCATTGTGTGCCAAAGACAGCAGTGCTATTTTGCTCGATAAGATAGTCAAAGATGCCGGTTATGAGGTTAGAAACGGCAGGACAGGAGACTTTGTTTTTGATGCTGTTTCAACATTAACAAAGTTAATAACTTCCGACAAAGACATTGCATCAAAAGCTTTTGATGTCTGTGCAGAGATTGCGGGGGGGGGAAGGATATATAACCATGTGCTTAACGGTGTCTTTGAGGTTGAATACAGGGGGCAAAATCAACTTAATCGAACAATTCTAACCGACCAGAATATCGAAAAGCTAAAGAAAGAGGGCATGATTAATCTTGTCCGAGAGATTAACAAGGTCAAGGCCATTGTTGGTACTGGCTCAAGCGGATTTGGTCGAAAGATTCCAGCAAAAGGAATCTTGAATGTTCTCAATAAGGGCAGGCGTACTGGCAAGATTCGGCTTTCGTTTGACGACGAGGTGGTATTATGACAACAACACTACTATCGGCGACAGGCAGGATTGAAGAGATTACGTCCCTGCACGACCTTGCAATGAAAGAATCTCAAAGTGCCGTGTCCCGTGCTATCCGTATCGGTGAACTGCTGACAGAACAAAAAGCAGAACTTCAACACGGTGAATGGATACCGTGGGTTGAGGAGAATCTGCCGTTTGGGATTGACCAAGCAGGGAACTATATGCGTGTTTATAGGAACCAAGACAAGCTAAATTCCGAG
>Ga0224495_10001353_pt1 | contig 17337 bp, 10 predicted proteins | sample SF_Jul11_sed_USG_FD_168128 | JGI IMG/M metagenome (GOLD analysis project Ga0224495, IMG submission 168128) | Sediment microbial communities from San Francisco Bay, California, United States - SF_Jul11_sed_USGS_4_1 | ecosystem: Environmental > Aquatic > Marine > Sediment | place: USA: California... | reverse complement strand
GTCAGAGATGATGAGAAGTGCCCCGGGGTCGATCGTACCGACGATATCCTTGAGCCGGTCGATCTCGTTGCGGTACACGACGGTGAAGATCATCTCGCGCCGTGTGTCCGAGTACAAACCGCGCGCTTGGATAGCAGTGGCTCCGCGATCGAGGTCGTGCAGAATCGCGACGGCAATCCGGTCCGAGCGCTCCGAGATGATGAATGCGGCCTTGTTCACGGGCAGTCCTTCGAGTGTCAGGTCGATCACGCCTCCGGCTACAAACACGGCCACCGCCCCGTAGAGCGCCAGCTCCGGGCCGAAGACGAGCGCCGCCACGACGATCACCGCCGCGTCCACGGCAAGCGTGAGCTGGCCGAGGCCAAGCGCGACCTTCGACGACACGAGCTGCGCGACAAGATCGCTGCCACCCGTGTTGCCGCCCGCCTTGAGCACCATCCCCAACCCGAGTCCCATGAAAGCCCCGCCGTACAGGGCAGCCAGAAGAAGGTCCTCGGTCGCAAGGTGCGGGACGAACGGGGCCATGAGATCGACCGCCAAGGAAAGCCCGACAATGCCGAAGACCGTCTTGGCCGCGAACCGCCACCCGCGCAGGCGCAGCGCGATCAAGAGCAATGCCACGTTCATGACGAGCATCTGGACGCCGACCGGCAGGTTCACGCCCGTTTCGCGCAGCGTGTGGTAGATGACCGTCGCGAGGCCGGACACGCCACCGGCGGCAATCTTGTTGGGAACGAGAAACGCATCGAGACCGAAACCGGTGACGAGGACGCCCGTAGTCATCCACGCGTAGTCTCGAACCGGCCGGTGTCTCAACACCTCTCCTGGCCTGAGCTTCGCCAAGCGCGTCATCATGGCGCATCTCCCCCAGTCCGCCACTCGCCTCCGAAGTCGAGCCGAGGTCGCGGCCTCTTGGAGAGCAGGAACTCGAGTACCGCCTCGGCGCTGCGGTTGAGGATGTCGCCCTCCACGTAGCCGAGCTGTTCGGCGACACTGAGCGCGTCGTCGAAGCGCCCGACGTGTAGGTGGTAGTGAGCGTCGGAGCCGATTGCGACAACCGCTCCGGCTTCGCGGGCGAGCTCGGCGAAGTGCCGCTCCGCTGCCGAGTGAGCGGCGCGGCTGCTTGAGCTGGCGAAGGAATGCGCGTTGATCTCGAGTACGACGCGGTGCTGCACTGCGGCCTCAACGACGCGCTCAGCGTCTATCGGGAACTCGCCGTTGCCCGGATGCGTGAGCATGTCGACCAGGGGATTCGCAACGACGCGCAGCAGCGCCTCAGTGTTGCGGCCGGCATCCTTGTCGTCGAAGCCCGTCAGCGGGTGGAAGCCGACCGCCACGATGTCGAGCAGCTCCAGGACCGCGTCCGGGATGTCGATGCCGTTCTCGGCGCATGCATCCGGCGAGAGGTTCGCCTCGCAGCCCTTCACGATGCGCACCCCGTCCAGGATGCTGGGCACGACTTTGAGGTTCCAGAAGTACCACAGGTCGGCACCACCGGGGACGGAGGGCCCGTGGTCCGTGATCGCTATGAGGTCCAGATCCCCGGCGCGAGCCGCCTCGGCGACCTCGGTCACCGTCGAGAATGCGTGACCCGATGCAATCGTGTGCGTGTGGAGGTCGGCGCGGAGTCGCATCACGCTAGCCTTCGGCCTCGACGTCAGCCGTCGCACCCACCGTCTCGGCCTGCTCCTGCTTCACCCGCCAGCGATGGAAAGCAAGAACGAACTCGTCTATGTCGCCGCCGAGAACCGCGTCGACGTTGCCGGTCTCCAAACTCGTCCGGAGGTCCTTGACCATCTGGTACGGGTAGAGCACGTAGTTGCGGATCTGGCTGCCGAAGGTGATCTCCTTGCGCTCGCCGCGCAGCTCCTCGATCTCGGCACGCCGCTTCTCCTCCTCGAGTTCGTAGAGGCGCGAACGCAGGATCTGCATCGCTGTATCCCGGTTCTTGTGCTGGCTCTTCTCGTTCTGGACGCTCACGACGATGCCGCTGGGGCCGTGCGTGATGCGCACCGCCGAGTCTGTCGTGTTCACGGATTGGCCGCCCGGTCCGCTCGAGCGGAAGACGTCGATGCGCAGATCCTCGTCACGGATCTCGACCTCGATCTCTTTCGGCAGCACCGGCAAGACTTCCACTCCTGCGAACGTCGTCTGGCGACGCTTCTTCTCGTCCGTAGGACTGATGCGCACCAGACGGTGCACGCCGACCTCGGATTGCAGCATCCCGTAGGCGTTGCGCCCGTGGACCGTGAAGACAGCGCGGTCGATGCCCAGCTCGACGCCTTCAGGCGCATCGTGGATGTCGACTTTCCACTTCTTGCCCTCGGCATACTTCGCATACATGCGAAGTAGCATCTCGGTCCAGTCCTGTGCCTCCAGCCCGCCCTGGCCCGGCACGATCGTCACGATCGCATCGCCCGAGTCGAACTCGCCGGTGAACCAGGTCGAGACCTCGAGCGACTCCAGCCGCTTCTCGAGAGCGCGAAGGCCGTCCTCGACCTCGCGCGCCATGCCCTCGTCGCCTTCAGAGACGGCCAGTTCGTTGGCGACCTCGAGATCGTCAACTGCCGAAGAACACTCCTCGTATGCCGCGACCTCGTCTTTCAGGCCTGCGAGATTGGCCATGATCGCCTGTGCCGAAGACTGGTCGTCCCAGAAACCCGGCTCGGTGGTCCTCGTCTCGAGTGCGACGATGTCGTCACCCTTGGCTTCGAGGTGCAGGTATTCGGCCATGCGCTCTACACGCTCGCGCATCGCCGTGATGTCTTGTGTGCGGTCTTGGATCATAGCGGTGGGGTCGTTCGAAGTGGACAGCAATTGCTTACCCGCTGGTTACGGGGCACACGGATTGTAGCACGCGCTCGACGACACGAGCCCGCTGCTCGAGAGTGCGACGCGCGAATACGACGATGGTGCTCTCGCGCAGATCCTAGGACAACCTCTTCAACAGTTCCGACGTGCGAATCAGCGAGTCTTGCTCTTCGCGAACCACGGCCGAGAAGAACTCGCACGCCTGACAGCTCGAAAGCTTCTTGTGGAACGATCCCTGAACCGTACCGTCGCAGAGCGTTCCCCCAACGACCCAGCAGGCCCGTCCGCCGTTCTTGCCTCCGTTGGCGCCATGCAGGCGCTGCTCGGTGGCGGCAGGGCACTTGCCTAGGTCGTCGACCTTCGAACCGTGCGGCCCCCTACCGCATCCCCTAAACTCCCAACAGTTCTGCTTCACAAGCCTAGACTCCCCCCGGTGCCGGTGACGGGGGTGGGGCTTACGCCCCCCCAGTGCTTCTCATTCTAGCGTTGCGGGGGCGAGTGCGCGAAGTGGGTACCTGTGCTGCGGAAAAGCGCCCTAGGTCGGGACGAGCGTGTTCGCGAACACGAGCCACGCGAGCAGAGACTTGGCGGTGAGGCTGAGCAATATGTAGGTCGCCTCGCCGAAGAGGTAGTCCTTCCAGGGACCCACCTTCTTGTACTGGAGGATCATGTTGATCGCGAAGCTGTTGAAGAAGACGAAGATCGAGAAGAATATCCAGTACACGAACGCGGGCGGTTCGGCGGCCGAGCCCGGGCTCCACACGTAGATGCCGATGGCGACCCACGGGACGATTCCTGTGAGACAACCGAACAGATACGGCATCCAATTCGGCCGACCCGGTTCCTCGTAGTGCTCCATCAACAGTCCGAAGAGGATCATCGACATGTTCACGAAGAAGATCGCGATGAGCGCGGCGATGTCGAAGATACCGGGCAGCAAGGCGATCAGGACGACCATGAGCGACGAGCTGAACGAGTACTCGATCCATCGCGCGTAGTTGCGGTTCCTGCCGAGGTTGCGCTTGTACCAGTCGAATGCCCCCGGCATTACGAGGATCCAGTGGGCGGCGGCAGACATGAACAGGAACGCTGCGACCGCGTAGCCCAGCGGAATCTCGAACAGTGTCTCAGGCGATCCGGGCGGTGTGCCGGGTGGACCCTTCATGAACGAAGCGGTGACTGGAAGTGCGAAGTCGTTGGACAGCGCGACTATCGCCGCCCCTTGACCTGCGTGGAACAACCCCATCAGCGCGTTGTAGACCCTCAGACGCGCGTAGCGCTTCTCGACGTCAGCCATTGCGCCTCCACTCCGCAGACCCCGCGAAATCGGATCCGCTGCGATTCGTCCGAATCACGCTTTCGTATGTGTCTACCCGTTGTGGAGGCTTGGATGTCGGCGGGGCAGACTCTCGCTAGAGCAAGTCCAGGAGTTCCTGCGAGTGAACGAATGACTCTCGCTCCTCGGTCAGGACCGAGGAGAAGAAGTCGCAATCGAGACAATCTTTGATCTTCTCGGAGATACTGTCTTGGAGTTGGCCGCCGCAGACAGTGCCCGAAACGACCCAGCACGAGCGACCGGCGTTCTTTCCGCCGTTGGCACCATCGAGACGAGATTCGATGGCCGCCGGGCACGCCCGAAGGATGCCGACGTTGCGGCCTCCTGGCTCTCTACCACAGTTCTTGAACTCCCAGCAGTTTTGTTTGGCGTCCACGCTTCTCCCGGGGTGCCGGCTCCGGAGCTACACTGGCACCGAGTGCCTGCATCATCATACCTCAACGCAGGGCAAACCGTCCCTATACGGTCGCCCCGTGGCACTTCTTGTACTTCTTGCCGCTCCCGCACGGGCACGGGTCGTTGCGGCCGACGTTCGCGTAGGGGTCTTCCTTGTCCTTCACGACCGTGGACGACGCCGCTCTGCCTCCCGCCGCAGCGGCAGCCGACGCGATCTGGTCGGGAGACGGCCCGCTCACGCCGGCGGACTCGGCCGCCTGCATCGCGCCCTTGAAGATCGTGGACTCGGAAGGCGCCGAGTACGAGACGTCCCGGACCGGGGCTTCGGCAGAAGGCTGCTCGCGCACCACCTGGATCCGCATGATCGTGCGCAGGAAGTCCTCGTTGATCTGGGCGACGAGCCCGCCGAACATCTCGAAGGCCTCCTGCTTGTACTCGACGAGCGGGTCGCGCTGTCCCATCGCACGCAGGCCGATGCCTTCCTTGAGGTAGTCCATCTCGTGCAGGTGCTCCATCCAGCGCGTGTCGATGACGCGCAGCATGACCTGCCGCTCGAGTTGACGCAGGTTGTCGGCGCCGAGTTCCTCTTCGCGCGTGTTGTACGTCGCAAGCGCGGTCTCGACCAGCGCGTCGGCGAGCTCGTGCGGGTTCTCGATCTCGCCGCGATGCCTGGCGACCTCGTCGGGCAGACCGGTGAGATCCCGGTACCAGGTGGACAGGGAGTCCCAGTCCCACTCCTCGGCGTAGACGTTCTCGTTGCAGAAATCGAGAACGCCGGCCGAAATGGTCTCCCCCACCATCTCCTCGACGCGGGCGTGGATGTCCTTGCCGTCCAGGATCCGGTTGCGCTCGGCGTAGATGACCTCGCGCTGCTTGTTCATCACGTCGTCGTACTCGAGCACGTGCTTCCGTGCGCCGAAGTTCATCGCTTCGACCTGCTGCTGCGCGCTGGCGATGGCGCGAGAAACCAGCTTGGCCTCGATGGGCATGTCGTCGGGCACGCCCGTGCGCTCCATCATCCTGGATACGCGGTCCATTCGTTCTCCGCCGAAGAGCCGCATGAGGTCGTCTTCCAGCGACAGGTAGAAGATCGAGGCCCCGGGGTCGCCCTGGCGGCCGGAGCGGCCACGCAGCTGGTTGTCGATACGGCGCGACTCGTGTCGCTCGGTACCGATGACGGCCAGCCCGCCGGCATCGACGACCTTCACGTGCTCGGCCGCGCATACGCGCTTCGCCTCCGCGAGGGCATCGGCCTGCTGCTGCTCGGTGGCGTCTTCCGGCTGCACGCCGCGCTCGCGTAGGATGTCTTCGGTCAGGAACTCGGGGTTGCCGCCGAGGATGATGTCCGTGCCTCGGCCGGCCATGTTGGTCGCGATGGTGACGGCGCCCAGACGGCCCGCCTGCGAGACGATGTGCGCCTCGCGCTCGTGGTGCTTCGCGTTGAGTACCTCGTGCTTCACGCCGCGCTTCTGCAGGAGGCGCGAGAGCTGCTCGGAGTTCTCGATGGAGATGGTGCCCACGAGGCAGGGCTGCCCGGCTTCGGTGCGGTTGGCGATGTCGTCCACGACCGCGGAGAACTTTGCATCCACGTTGCGGTAGATGAGGTCGTTCACGTCGTCGCGGATCATGGGCATGTTGGTGGGAACGACCATGACGGGCAGCTTGTAGATCTCGCGAAACTCCTGGTCCTCGGTCACGGCCGTACCGGTCATACCGGCCAGCTTCTCGTACATGCGGAAGTAGTTCTGCAGCGTGATGGTCGCCAGCGTCTGGTTCTCTTCGCGGACGTGCTGCTTCTCCTTCGCCTCGATGGCCTGGTGCAGGCCTTCCGAATAGCGGCGCCCGTACATGAGACGGCCCGTGAACTCATCGACGATGATGACCTCGCCGTCTTTGACGACGTAGTTCACGTCCTTCTTGAAGAGGAACTGGGCCTTCAGCGCCTGCTGCAGATGGTTGACCATCTGGCCGCTGGGGTCGGAGTAGAGGTCCTCGATGCCCAGGGCCTGCTCGACCTTGTCCACGCCGTTCTCGGTGGGGGCGACGGTGCGCTTGGCCTCGTCCAGCTCGAAGTCGACCCCGTCGCGCAGGCGCGGGACGACCTTCGCGAAGGACTTGTAGGTGTCGGCCGACTTGGTGCCCGCGCCAGAGATGATGAGCGGGGTGCGCGCTTCGTCGATGAGGATCGAGTCGACCTCGTCCACGATGGCGAAGTGGTGGCCGCGCTGCACGCGGTTCTCGCCGCGCACGACCATATTGTCGCGCAGGTAGTCGAAGCCGAACTCGGAGTTCGTGCCGTAGGCCACATCCGCCTCGTAGGCCGTCACCCGAAGCGCGGTGGGCATCTGCGACTGTATCAGCCCGACCTTCAAGCCGAGGAAGTGATAGACCCTGCCCATCCACTCGCTGTCGCGGCGAGCGAGGTAGTCGTTGACGGTCACGATGTGCACGCCGTGGCCGGTGAGCGCGTTGAGGTAGACCGGCAGGGTCGCCACCAGGGTCTTGCCCTCGCCGGTCTTCATCTCCGCGATCATGCCGCGGTGCAGGACCATCCCGCCCACGAGCTGGACGTCGAAATGGCGCATGCTGAGGGCGCGCCTGGCTGCTTCGCGGCACGCGGCGAACGCTTCCGGGAGCAGGTCTTCCATGCTCTCGCCGGCAGCGATCCGCTCGCGGTACTCCGCGGTCTTTCTGGGGAAGTCGTCGTCGGACAGCGCTTCGAAATCAGGCTCGAGCGCGTTGATTCGAACGGCGATGTCCCCGAACTCCCGAAGCTGCCTGCCCTCGCCCAGGGTCAGAAGCTTCCCGAGGATGTTTGCCATGCTATCTACAACCTTTACTAGCAGGGGTTTTATTGCGTGGGAACGGCAGGAAAGATTCTAGCACAGGGTGGGGGGAGGGACGGTAGGGGCCGGGGTGCATACGCACTCCCGACCCCCGTGGCGCACACCTCGCTTTTCGGGTCAGACGGGTGTGCTTTCCGGCCGCGTACGGTGCCCCTCAGGAGTCTCCCTCTCCTCACCTTCGGCCGAGCAACACGCCGTTCTCACTGCCGTTCCCGGGACCCGACAAACCTCGTGCGCCGTGTCGGACTCGCTCCGACACGAGGACTGTAGCCTCAGGTACTTAACAGCCTCTTACCAGGACTCCGTCACGTCTTCGGAGTCCTCGCTCGTGTCCTCCATCGCCAGGATCTGTTCGTACAGCCGCTTCGTTTCTGACGACGGGTCGATTCCCAGGTCGTCGCCCAGCCGGACTCTGCACGCGACATATGTTTCGATTGCGGCGCTGCGTTGGCCGACGGCAATCTGGCAGCGCAGCAGAATCTGATACAGATCCTCTCGCCACGAATCGACCGCAATGGCCTGCCGCAGCAAGCGCGCTGCGGACAGCGGCTTTCCCCTACTGAGCAGCAGCTCCCCCGCACGATGCATACAGTCGGCAAACTGCTGGCGACAGTGGTCGCGCACTGGCTGGAACCAGTCCTCGTAGACATCCCCGGGCAAGAGATCGCCTCGGTAGAGCCCCGCTATCCGCTCGTACGCGGCCACGGCGGCATCGACGTCGCCCCTCTCGTCGGCGACCCGTGCATCTGCCACCAGACCGTCGAAATCCGCAACGTCAGTGTGCACGAGCCGACTCTCGGTTCGGCAGACGTTTCCAGCGTTCTGCACGTACGGAAATGGCGTGCCTCTCTCTGAGGACCCGAGCAGGGCCGCCTTCATGGCGCTCCAGACCACGTAGTAGTTGTTCCTCGCACGCTCCTCGTCCATATCGGGCCAAAGATGCTCGTATATCTTCTCCCGAGGTATGTCGTGACCGTTGTCGAGCGCCGCAATCGCAAACAGCAGCCGTGCCTTCCGCTTACGCCAGGCACGCTCGGGTACTACCCGATCGCCCACAGTCACATCGAGACCGCCAAAGAAGCGCACCTCGCACACCGGCAAGGTCGACTCGGTATTCAAGCGAGCGGCTTCGTCTGCCCCGACTATCCTGTCGGCGAGAACGAACCAGCGGTCCAGCTGCATGACCTCTCGTGCCATCAACAGGGTCCGCTCGGCATCTCGAGGAAGCACCATTCTCAGGAGGTGTGCAGGCAGTCGACTTGGGTCTATCGCCTCAGCGAGAAGGCCCAAGAGATGCGGGAAGCTGCGCACGTACATTCCTACCTGCCAGTTCGAACTCTCAGTCAAGATGTAGTCTTCGTGCCGCCGAAGGAGGTTGACGGCGTCCTCCACGCGGCCCTCTCTGCGCGCAATCTCGGCAAGAATCATGTCGGCGCGAAGCATGGTGTAGAGGGCGGGTACATGATCGGCTTCTGCGCGAATGCTGCTTGCCCGAGCGAGTGCGGCGTCGGGATTCCCCAGCGCCAGCTGACTCGCCGCTATTTCGAGTACTGCGAGCCACTTGAATATGGACCGATCGGCATGGCGGCAGAGTTCAAGCGCCCGTTCAGCGCGCTCAAGTGCTCCGATGGCATCGCCACAGGCCCTGAGAAGCGGCCCAGAATAGCAGATGCCTGCATGCAGCTCTGAGTGGTCCGACAAGGCGACGCAGATTCGATCACACTCTGCGATCATGCGGACTGCTTCGCCGTACTCCCCTTGGCCCGCCATCGCTGCCGCAGCATTGCCAAGCACTGACGTCCTCATGCCTTGCGGCGGTTTGGACTCGAGGAGAGATTGTAGAATGCCGCTCGCAGCTTCTAGCCGCCCCACGTCAACGAGAACCGCGGCTCTGTTGGATTCTGTCTTCATCAGCAGACTGGCGGGAACAGATGCCTCGTTCCAGGCGTTCGCAAACACGAACATGCCCTGCACCTCGTCCCATCTGCCGTGAATGTATCCCACGATGAAGCCGACCATCGTCAGAAGATTGGCGCTGATCTCAGCAGATCTCGATCCCGTCTGGAGCTCGCCGCGAGCGACTGCCACATGCTGAGCCGCAGCCTCGAGCTCGCCCACTAGGGCGAGGCTCGTGCCAAGGTACGCATGCGCCAAGACGGTGTCGTCACTATCTGGCCGGGCGCATGCCATTCTTACGAAAGCATCGAGGGAGCTGATTGCTGCTTCAAACTCGCCCTGATCCAGATGCAGTCTCGCAACCAAGAGGGTGGCCGCAGATCGAAGCGCGTTGTCTCCATCACACTCGGCAAGATCTCGGGCAATTGCAGCCTTGGCAATCGCGTTGGCTAGCTCGCCCAAGTCCCTCAGCGCCTTGGCCTGGAGCAGCAACAGGGCGGGTGTCGCCAGCAAACGGGCGGAATCGAGAACCCCGAGCGCATCACACAGTAGCTCTGCAGAACCCCTTGCCAGAGTATCCTCCCCGTTCTCGACCAAGAACGAGAGAAGCTCGGTCTGGTTTCCGGAGACGAGCAGCAGCTCCAGCGCTCTCTCATAGTCTTCTCTGGACTGGAGCACGCGTATTGCGGAGCGCCGGATGCGAGCATGATTCGGCACGTGTCTCCCTGCGAAGCCAGACGCTGCAAACGTGACCGCCGCGAGGTCGTGAACGCGAAAGCGAGCTGCGATTCCGTGCTTCTCATCGAGGGCAAACAGGGGTATGGCGGTGGACACGGCACAGATGTCTTCGAAAGTGAACTCGGCAAGCGTGCCGACAATCTCTGTCATTCCACCCGACCGAAGAAGAGATGCCATGTAGAGGGCGCTGAGCTGCGTGGGTGTGAGCTGCTCGGTTGCAGTTCGCTCCAATAGGCCAGCCAGGTCTGGCGCGCTTGCCCTGCCTTGAACCACGTCGTCCAGTCGTCCGAGCACGCAGTACCGACTCAGCAGGGAGGCAAGGGCTGGCTGACCTTCAGACAATGCGTACAAGGCGTCGACGGTTGTCTTCTCTGGTTCCTCGCCCAGCTGACATGCGAGAAGGCGAGTCATCTCCTCCCGATCGAGAGAGAGTGAGCTGCTGTCAAGCACGAGGAAGTCGCCATACTGTTGGCCTTGAGCAGCGAAAGGACTGCGAGATGTCACCACGAGAAGCGAGCGCGTGACATCCAGAGAATCCATTGCGCGCAGTATGGAGTCAACGGCGTTCTCATCGGCATTCGAAGGCAAATCGTCCAGCACAAGGCACAGCGATGATCCGCCCAGTCGTCTCAGGGCATCGTGCACCGCACCCTCAACGTCAGCCTCGGTGATGCTTGGAAGGAGCGTTGAGCGATGTTGATGGCCGAGTGAAGGCACGTTGGCGGATCGAAGCACCTGCTCAAGTAACTGAGTGCCTTCCTTGTCCGCGGAGCGACAGTCGATCCAAAGGTGCTTCTCAAACTTCGTTGATTCCATGACTTGTCGCGCAAGCACAGTCTTGCCGTATCCGGCCGGCGCAATGAGAAAGGCGCGCTGAATCGTCGATTCAAGTATCGGGTAGGCGAGTCGGACGCGCTCAATCTCCATGGCACCCGACCTCCCCCTCGACGTCACGCGCTCCCCCGCTCGTCCGCTGCGTTCGCCTTGCTGGCCGGGTCCGTGAAGCTTCCCCACTACGTGTCACCTTCCTAGTGCACGGTGAGTGGGAGCGAGACTCCGAAGGTGTTGAACTCATACCACGCTGAGGCGCTGCCCGCAAGCCTCAGTCGCGAGCGGGATCTCCTTGACTGTGCATCATCTGCACGACTACGGCTCCAACACCGAGTGCCAGGAGCAGATCCCCGTAGCTCACCAGAGCACGATGCCAGCTCGGACCGGGCACGAACAGCGTATCGCCCAGTTGTGGCAGAAGCGTTTGGTCGGTCACCGGCTCATGAAGCATCGAGTCCGCTATACGCTCCTGAACGCGTTCGGCATCCGTGCCAGCGTGTTGAAGATGAACAGGCATGGCCACGTTCAGAGTGACCACTAGGATATTGGCCACCAGGCCTGCAACCGCGAGAATCATACCGACGTACCGCGTGTTCATGAGTGCAAGCCCTGCGACGCATGAAGCAAGAAGCAGCCAGATGCTGATGAACTCGCGCTGGCCAACTCCAAGCCAGTTGCCAAGAGAGGGCCAGGCGAGGTACAGCAGCAAGACAAGGATAAAGTAGCGCTCGTGATTCAGGCGTGCGTCCTGCATCTTGGCCACAGTTCCGCGAGTGGCCAATCCGACAACAAGACCGAGCAGAACAGTCTCGAGAATCATCATGGCTTGCTCAGAATCCCCGGTAGTCGCGCAGGGCATCGACAATCTCGGAATCGAAGTCATCCGGTCTGGACCGCATTACCTCCCACGCCGTCAGTTCCGCATGCAGCCCATCGGATCTTGTCGCGAGTTGATCGAACTCGCACGCCACCCCGACGATGTGTGCCAAGTAGTGTTCCTCGCTGTCCTTCGCTTCCCCCGCCCTGCAGTGATGAGACTCCACGATACGTGCAACCGGCGCCAGGAACTCGATGCTCTCGGCAATCTGCGCTCCCAGGCGCGCATGCCCCTCGTCCGGCTCGGCCACAACTGTAGACTGCAAGCGTCCAACCGCGTGGAGCAATGCCGCGAGATTAAGGCGTTCGAGGTCGCGGTTGGGAATGTGCAGCCTTCTGCCTACACCTGCTGCGATATCCGCCACGCGCTCGGAGTGGCCCCTGGCCTCCTCGCGTTCGAACTCCGCGAGTCTGGCCAGCACCCCTACCGTACGATAATAGGCTATCTTCACCTGCAGGAATAAGCCGAAGTTGTGCTTCATGATGAGCATGAGGAGTACGAGTATTGCCCCGCTCAGCAGCGTACTCGGCCAGCTCTCCGGGTTGTACACGAGCGCGAGCACAACTCCTACCGAGGTCAGTCCGAGATACACACCAAGCACGAGTCTCAGGAAGCTTGCCAGAGCCCCAGGCAAGCGCTCGCCGTGGATCAGAGCACTGAGGGCAACATAGGTGACTATGTCGACCAGGACGTACGCAAACGCCAAGGCCATGTACGCGACGAGCCTCTCTAGCTGACCCACACCTGGGGCCATCCATTGCTGCACATGACCCAAGGCCCAGTACGCTCCCGTGACCAGAACAGGAGCGCGAACGAGATCGAGAGCAAGCCCTTCTTCCTCTGATGTGCGGCGTGCCACGAGAAGTGCTGCGATTCCGCCAAGCGACACCGCAAGCGCAGTTTCACAGCCGCCGATTGACAGGACCCCCGCCATCGCAATGCCAACACCACAATGCAGCGTGTCACCCCGAGGAAGCCTGAGTGAAACGAGTGAAAGTGCCGCATACGCTCCCGCAAGGACAAGTGCGGCGCTCAAGTCCATCGGCGAACCAGATTGAAGGCAAACGAACAGGACAACAGCATCTGCCACCAAGACAGACCAGACCAAGGCGCGCTCGATGACGCGTTCTATCGGTTCGCGCGCCATGCGCCCTCCTGGTCTGCGAGATCTCTTGCACGTTCTAGTGAGACCCTAGCAAGCAGTGCATCCACACACCGTCTGTCGAGTTTGCGTCCTGCGCCTCTCAGTAACTCATCGCGAGCAGTCTCGAAGCTCAACGCGTTGCGGTACGCTCGGTCGGAAGTCATCGCGTCGAAACAGTCCGCCACCGCAAGTACCCTCGCTTCCAGGGACACCGCTTCGCCGCGCAACCCGTATGGGTAGCCGCTCCCGTCCAAGCGCTCGTGATGAGCCTCAATCAGAGGTACCACCTCTTTGAGGAAGTCGATGTCGGCCAGAATCGATGATCCGGTGATCGGGTGGAGTCGAATCTCGTTGAATTCGTCGCCCGTCAGGCTGCCAGGCTTGCCAAGGGTGGCAGCCGCGATTCCCACCTTCCCGATGTCGTGCAGCAGGGCCGCAAGTTCCAGGCCCTGTGCTTGACTCGGTGACATCCCGAGTTCTTCGGCGACATCCCGCGAGTAGACTGCAACACGCTCCGAATGGCCCCGTGTGTACGGATCCTTTGCCTCAAGCACAGCAACCAGGGAGCGAATCGTATCTTTGAATGCCTTTGCAATCTCCGCAGAGACACCGAATGTCTGCCTGGCCACAAAGAACGGTACGGCCAGCAACAGAACCGAAACCGAACCCGCCACGGCAACCAACTGAACTAGAACAACGCCGAGAAGAGTGAGGGACACGAAGCTCACGAGGTACTGACGGATTTCGGACCGCCAGACTTCACCAAGCGTGGCGTCTGTGGACAGAGACACAGCAATTCCGACAAGCAGCCAATTCACTGCCGCTAGTGCTGCCGCCGCCAGAATCGAACTCAACAGCCAAGACGCCAAGTCCAGGGCAAGGGCTGTGTCGGTGGCGAGCGCCGGTACGTCCGCAGCGTGGAGTACCCAGCCAGCCACGAGGACCATCAGCGGGTACATGGCAGCGTTGAACAGAATCCTGTGAGCAGGCCTGTGTTCGGCGAGATCCCTCGGCATTATCGCCACGGCGCTGATGAGCGCTGCGGCCGCTCCTGCAATTGGCCCACCGAGTAGCAGAGCAGCGAACAACAACGCGAACGAGACCGAGACAGTCCCGCCGTACGCCGTCGTCATGGCCGCCCATTCTGAGATGGAGGCCAGCACCCCGAAGAAGACCACCAGGCCCCAGTCCGGGAGCGGCGTTGCGGACGCTGCCAACGCCGCCATTGCGACGGCTGCGGCGAACACCAGAAGCACGTAGAGTCGTACCCTCATGCTCGACTTCCGAAGAATATGGGCCAGCACCGGTCATCTGACGTCAAGCCTACCAGCGCAGTGCTGCGCCACCAGCAAGAACCATGGCGGCAAGAGAGCTGAGAAGAACAAGAATGCGCTTCATGTGAAGAAGACCTCCTTTTCCGAAGAAAGGTCCTCTCCCATTCCGCTAACAATGGAAGAACGCTGTCCGCTCCGCTCCGTCGTTTGCGTACAGTGTTCAAACCGTCATTTGCCACGGCGCTGGCCCAAGCTGAGCTATGAGGTTGTCAACAGTCCGAGCCGCCGGTTGATCGCATCCAGCGTTGCTCGGACGATGGAGTCCTTCTCGTTCTGGCGCACGAGCGCCGATCCAGCATAGGTCTGTTCGCCCGGGGGCGAAACAAGCGTGACGCACGAGACGGCTGCACGCTCCTTGCCCAGCTGGATTATCGCGACGTCTTCGAGCGCGAAGCTGTACTCGCCGTCGGTGTACTGCTCCGCCGCATCGAGCGTGGCTTGCGCAACAAGACGCGTGCGTATTGTCTGAGATGCGGGACCGGATGCCTGGCCGATGTACTCGCTGCCCTCGATCTCGAGCACCACGGCCACACTCGCACGCACGCCGCTCACGTGCTCGTTGACGGAGATGATGCGTGCCCGGAAGTTGCCCGCCTCTGCCCCCGTCGGCATGGATTCTGCGCCCAGCTGCGCGATCGAGATCTTGCGGTGGTCGACAGGAACGCCGAAGCGCGCCATGAGTGTGGATTCGATGTCGCGCACCAGTTGCTTGGGCGATTTCGTTGGAAGCGCGAGAACGTGGATCTCCTGGATGAGGCCTTCGGGCGACACGACCACCCGGGCGGCCTTTATCTCGGCGACCTGGTTGAGGGTGTTCTCGATGTCGTCGACGGAGACGTGGGATAGAGCTGGATCCACTGGGGTGCCTCCTGGTTCGACTGTCTGCTACGTTTCGCACTCCCCGCGGTGAACAAACGCCCACGTCGTTGGGGGCGCGCCCCGCGCCCTACATTTACGCACCAGCCAGCAAAGAAGTCAACTGCGCACGCCTTTGTCCGGCTTTCGCTTCCCTTCAGGTTTGCGTGCAAGAAATGCCTGCATGACGCTCACATTTCGGCACGCACGTCATTCAGGCGCAGTCCGTAGAACCGGCCCGCCAGGTAGACCGCGAGTGTCGCACGGTACTCGACCCCAGTCGCGAGCGACCCGAGCGTCGCAGCGTCCACCAAGGCCACGAGGTTGCGGCCGTTCGGGTCGAAAGCGCCGTTCAGGGCCTCGCTGGGGGTGCTATTCGAAACGTGCACGACCACGCTCGACGGCTCCGGACCCGTACCATAGACCGTGAAGCTCACTTCATAAGTGACGCCTCTCGCGACCAGCTCGGGCTCGAGCATGAGCACCGTGTCTTCCGGCGGTTCGGCTACCGGAGGCAACGAGGTCGCAGGCTGTGCGTCGCCGCTGGGTACGTCCTCTGCGGATGCAGGGTCACCCGCTCCTCCAGCGCTGCCTTCGGCAGTTGTGTCGCTCGCCGAACCGCCACCGCCCGCCCCGCTATCCGACGACCCCTCTATGACGGGCGCCGCGCGCTTCACGACCGCTTCCGCGACCAGCACCATCGGTTGCGAGGGGAACGCCGTCGCTTCCCCGGACGTGCCGGGCAGGTCCGCGTGATTCCCGTCGCCGTCTCCTCGACCGACCGGAAACCACACCAGCGCGAAGATGACGGCCGCCGCAACCAGTACGGCGACCGCCATCCCTGTCCCGCGCTTGCCCTCAGTCACCACTTGCCCTCACCAGGGAGACGACGCCACCGAAGCATCGATGCTGGACAGATGCCCGCCTGCCGTCAAGGCCAAATCATCTGCCAGCGTGATGCTGGGGGCGTTGTCGTACCACTCGCGAGCCCACAAACTGCTCGGATCGTGGAACGAGATGCGGTAGGTTCCCTCGCGGAGGTTGGGCATGGAGTAGGTTCCGTCACCCAGCGTGATCGCGTCGCGGTACCACCGGAACCCGAGCGGCCCGAGGCGATACGCCTTGACCGCCAGCCCGACGATCGGCGAAGACGCTTCGTCCGTGACGGTGCCGGATATGGTACCCAGCCCGGCCAGTTCGGCGTCTATGTCACCGCGCGATTCGCCCGCCGTGATCGTGATGATGTCGGACCTGTTGAATACCGTCCAGTCGTCCCAATACTCGCGGATGTACGTGCCGCCGGGATCCAGGAACGACACCCTGTACTCGCCCGGGTCTAGCCCGCTCGTCCCCCACAATCCGTCCGCATCGGTGGTGGTCGTGCGGCGCCAGCGCCATATCCCGGTCGCGTTGTTGTAGATGAGAACGCTTATGTCGGGCAGCGGAGCGCCGCCGCTGTCGGTGACGGTGCCGCCTAGCTGTGTGACCTTCACGATATCGGCGTCTATCCCGCCGGTGAGAGTATCGGAGAACACCGGGACCGAACTCGCCTCGGCCGCGCTCGACACGTCGTCGAACCACTCGCGGACGTACGTTCCGCTCGGGTCGTAGAAGGAGACCCGGTAGTCTCCTTCGCGCAGCCCGGTCGCTAGGTAGTCGCCGGTCGGCCCCGTGATGGAGTCCCGCACCCAGAGCCAGCTGGTGCCGGTCCAGCGGTACATCTTCACGGTGATGTCCTGCACGCCGAGACCCGACGAGGTCACCGTCCCTCCTATGTCGCCCAGACCCTCCAGCGCGATGTCGATCCCCGTCGCGCCCTGGCCTTCGGTTAGGACGATGTCTTCGGCATTGGCGAACGTCGTGGCGTTCTTGTAGTACTTGCGCGTCAGCTTGTGCGAGAAGTCGTAGCACCCCACGCGGAACGTGCCTGGCTCGAGCTTGTCGAAGAAGTAGGGTTCGAGACTGGAGACCTCGCCCTTGAACCACTGCCACTCGGAGCCGTCCTTCTCGTAGAGGTTGATGCCGATGCCCTCCACGGGAGCGCCCATGTGGGTGATCTGTCCCTCTATCGCGCACGGGTCGCGCAGTGTGGACACCGTCACGGTGCACGTCACGGGTTCGCTACTCCAGTTGCCCGCCCAGTCGCTCGCGAACATCGAGTAGTAGTACGTGCCGAGCGGCAGGGTCTCCTCTTGCGAGACTTCGTTCTGAACGTCGAACGCGAGGTAGACGCCCGGTGGCGGATCGTGTGACGTCGGGAAGTCGAGCATCGA
>Ga0224495_10001352_pt1 | contig 17340 bp, 9 predicted proteins | sample SF_Jul11_sed_USG_FD_168128 | JGI IMG/M metagenome (GOLD analysis project Ga0224495, IMG submission 168128) | Sediment microbial communities from San Francisco Bay, California, United States - SF_Jul11_sed_USGS_4_1 | ecosystem: Environmental > Aquatic > Marine > Sediment | place: USA: California... | reverse complement strand
AGGCAACACGGCGTTGAAATCGCTGTGAGAATTGACCGCGTTTACACTGTAAAAGTCCTTCAGGCCGTCGGGGCTGTCGTTGCGGACACGGACGGTCAGCGTGACAGTCTCACCGGGTGCTATAACTGTGTCGCCGGGCATCTGTACGCCGAAGATGACCGAGGTCCCCACGGCCGCAAGCCGGACGTTCTTAGGTTCAGAAGACGGGTCCCAGGTGTTGTCGCCAAAGACAATCGTGGCCGGCCGGTCATTAATAGTGAACGAAATGGGATCGCCCAGGGACGCACCATCGTAAGGGGGATCGAGCCCCGGGTCGTCGCCGTAAACCGGCATAAAACCATAAAGGCCGGCGGTGTGGACGGTCCAGGTTCCGCAATGAGCGCCATCGAGAGCAAAGGCATCCACAACGGAACCGACCGGCATTGGCTGGCCGTTGAACGTAGAGACCGAGTCGAAGAAATCCGTCCATTCATTGGGAAGCTGCTGGGCATTGACGCCGACAGCGACAACCAGGACAAGCCCCACGGCCAGAACTGCTTTTGGAATTTTATTTCTCACAACTTTACCATTCTTGTTCCGGCCGACCGCGTCGACGGCCGGCCGGAAGTTAACCTTCTGAGTTCCGCTTCGGACTCTTATTTGAGCAGAGTCATCTTCTTGGTTTCACTGTAATTATCGGCAGTCAACCGGTAGAAATAAATGCCCGAAGAAACGATTTCACCGGCTCTGTTTCTGCCGTTCCAGACAACCTCAGTCGTCCCCGCCTGAGCCATGCCGTCGAAGGGTACGGCCACCAGTTTACCGAGGACATTGAAAATCTCGATTTTGGCCATGCCGGCTGCCGGCAGGTTGAACGACATGGTGGTCGTCGGATTGAACGGGTTCGGGTAGTTCTGGTTGAGCGAGTAGCTCTGCGGCATAGTTTCGGTCGTTCCGCCTTTGGCGGTCAGACCAAAGACCTCGATCCTGTCGCCCGTGCTCGTCCAGACAAACCGTTCGGTTGTCTCGATACCGTCGACGGCCAGATAGAATTCCTCGCCTCTCACCAATCCCTGGGTACCCGGGGTCGATGGATCGTCACCGTAGACAGGCATGAACCCAAAATGGCCATCCTTTTCCATGGTGAAGCCGCCGACCATGTCGCCGTCAGCGTTATGGGCCGTTACCACCGACCGCGCCGATACGGTGGCCCCGTTCAGGGTCAAATTGCCGGAATAGAGGTTGACCCAGCGAGTGGTGGTGTTCAGGTTGGCCGGGACACCCTTGGCGGCGATGCGGTCGTGGTTGACCTTGGGAGCCACCGCCGGAGCCAGGATACCCGGGTAAACCAGTTGGCCGTCGGCGGTGCATTTCACCCAGTAACCGAAACAGGGGCCCATCTCGATAAGAGTGTTAAAGCCGCCCTGGTCGGGCTGGTAAGTGAGAGCCCCGCCGTCGTAACCCTGGGCCACAACCAGGTCGTCATGAATCGTGCCCAGAGCCTGCTCGGTCGGCAGTGCTTCTTCGGCCAGATACGACACCAGGTTCCAGCCGGTGGTCACCGGTATGGGTGTATTGGTCGGCACCATGGTGCCTTCTATTTCGAGAGTCGTGGCCTGACTGGTCAGGATCCAGTAGCCGCTCAGGTGGTCAACATACCAGAGAGTGGAAAATTCGGGTAGATTCGGGTCAAACGTCAGACCGCCCTTCTCGAAGCCGGCCACCAGGACTATGTCTTCCTGGATCGAGGCCAGCGCGTCGAGGATATAATCCGACGGATGGTCAACCGGCCAGCTCACCAGGTTCCAGCCCGAGGCCAGCTCGCAGGTATGCGTGACCGTTCGGCCGGCGTCAAGGCATACCGGCCAACTGTCAAGGTGCTGGGTCCACACGGTTTCGCCGGTCGCCACGGCCAGCAGACCATTGATATAGAACTGGATGTTGTCACCCGGATCGGCGCCCTGATCGCCGGGCTCATACGGATCGTCGCGATAAACCGGCATGAAGCGGTACTTGCCAACCTCGGTGACAAAGTACGTGCCGCAGTGTGTCCCCTGCGGATCGTAGGCATCGACGACAGAGCCGACAGGCATAAGTTCGCCCAGATACAGGTTTTCGTCGCAGTAGAAATTGACCCACTCGTTCGTTTCATATATCGGGTCGACCGGCGTCAGGACAATCATAATCCCGTCATCGGTGTAATTGATGTCTTCAATAAGGGTTGGGTAGTAACCCTCTTTGTAACCCCAGAGGTCATAGGGCATGCTCTGGAAGTCATTGAATTCAAAGAGGCCGGTCTCGTCGGAGAAAGTAGACATCTCCAGACCATCGGCCGGGAAATTCGCCCATAGTTCGACCGCAGCGCCCTCGATAGGTATACCGTCGGGGTCGACGACATATCCGCAAACTGAATTGGGCTCGGGTTTGATAACCAGACCGCCGGGCACGACCGTGGGCAGAATGTAGGTCATGGCAGCATCCGGACAACCCACTACATAGAAGGGGCGTGGCGACATGTCAATGTCGACCGGGTAGAAGCCTTCAGGAGTTGCGGGATCAACGGTGAAATAAAAGGTCATCAGCAGGTTAGTGCCGGCTGGAACCGGATCGCCGCCCGACCCGGCCGCCGCCGTAACTTCCGCGTCGCCGGCGGAGCTGATAATCGTTGCGTCCCAGCCGCCTACGGCGGAGCCGACCAGAGAGATGGAATCAAATGCCAGGTATGGCGAATTCCACATGAACCGGGCCTGCAGTTCATAGAGATCGCAGACGGTGACCATGGATACCGGCACCGGAACGTTCATGGCTCCGGGCGGAGCTCCACCGGTCCCGACAATCAGTGAATCCACGTCGCTGATAACGAGCTCGCTGACCGTGAAGGCTATGATTACGGAGTCTTCGTTATCTGCCTCATCCGACGTCAGCCTGACAGCGGCATAATAATCACCGGGCGCCAGGTCGGTGGTGTTGGGGCCGGCGGTGACAGTTCCGGGCGTCGTGCCCTCGGCCGGATCGACGAAGACCCAGTCGACTCCAAAGTCGGCGGCGGCTGTGAACGGAATCGCGGCGCCGCCCGTCTCGATCACGTCAAACGTCTGCAGATCACCCAGCGGCATGCCCTGAGTGGCCGAATAGTAAAGGGTATCGGGCGTAGCTTCAATAAACTTCGGAATTATCGGCGGGAACTCGATGACAGTGCCGTCGGCCAAAGCGCCAAAGAGTCCAATACTCGGCCCGTCCTGGTTGTTCTCCGGACTGTCGAAGCCGGAGAAGAATAGTACGCCGGCGCGTCCGACCAATGCACTCAAATCCAACTGGAAAGTACCGAGAACGAAGCCCGTGTCGCCCGTGTCATATACATCCAGGACAAAATCCTGGGGCGGGAACGAGATGTAGCCGCTCATATCTCCGTACGCCATACTGTCGACAAGCGGCTGGCTAGTACCGCGAATCCATAACTGAACGGACTGGCCGTTGGTGATTCCATGCAGAAAGAAGAAATCAGTGAATATGGGAGCGTTTTCCTTGGCATTGGCCTTGGTAAACAGCGTAAAGCCGATGTCGGCGCCGTCGGGATTGGGCTCAAACCCGGCCGGCTCAATCACGCCGTTGGCCACAGCGACATACGAAACGTCCTCGGTAAGACCCGGTTCCGGTATGGTAATCGTCGCCACGGCCTCAACCGGAGAGGTGCTCGGCGCCGGAGCGACCTGGATTACCAACTCGACGCCGGAGGGCACTGGCACAAACGGAGTTGCCGTGCGGAAGGCGAAATTCGGAATAAATTTCTCGCCATTCACCCAGACATCGACCAGGGCCACAGCTGGGTCGGCGGCATTGTGTACCACCTGCAGGCGAGCCGTGGGTACATCGGTAACTGTCAGAGTAATCGGCACGATAAGAGGAGAATTGGCCGCGTCACCGGAAGTTATCGAGAGTTCTGCGGAATAATCGCCGGCGGTCAGACTGCCGTGGTTGATTCCGATATTCGACGTGCCGGGGGTCGTTCCCGAGGTCGGGTCGATCGTCACCCAGCCCTGATCCGCTGACAGACTAAAGGCGATATTGGCATCATTCGTCTCAGAAATCGTGATCGACTGTGCCGGCGGCGCCGGGCTGCCTGTGACCGCGGTGAACGAAAGACTGGTCGGCGCGACCTCCAAGTACTTGTTTATGGTAATATTGAAGTCAACGAAACAGTTGGCCTCACCGCACCCATTAGTGGCGGTGATGATTATCTTGCCGGTGCCCACATCGCTAATCGTGAAGCACAACTGACCGGCATCCCAGGTAGCAGACGTAACACCGCCAAAACTCTGCAGGGCGACCTGGTCGGCGTCGGTGATCGGCAGGTCGATGCAGATCTGGCCGCCCAGTTGGTCGACGGCAAGGTTAACCGGTTCGGTCGGACAGGTGACAGTGGGCAGCGAGCCGATGGTGACATTAAATGTAATATCACACTGCGTCGAGCCGCTGGCATTAGTGGCCGTAACACGGTATGTCTGGGCCCCGCCAACGGTCGGGGTGAAGCAGAACTGACCACCTTCATTCGGGCTCCAATATGGACCGGGCGGGATAATAGTGACTGTCTCGGCGCCCGTGATAGCCAGCGGATGGCAAATCTCCTCTTGAGGAGCGCACTGTGTAACGGCGATGGCCTCGGTAGGACAATCGATAACCGGCGCCGGCCCCTTGACCTTAAATGTGACCGGAACCGTCACCGGCGAGTTCGGAGCTGTGGGGGACGTAATCGTGATAGTCGCGTTATGCGTGCCGACCGTGGCCACTGACCCGTTGAGAGTTACATTAACGGAGGTCGGTGTGCTCCCGCCCGTGGGCGAGACACTCAACCAGGCGGCATCATCGGAGATACTGAAATTAAGAGCGCTTGCGTTCGAGGACGTAATCCCGAGACTCCGAACTGTCGAGGCGGGGAAGACCGCCGAATCGGTTATGCTCGCCGGCGCGACCACCAGGTTACCGGCCACGGGGGCATCGGGGTCCACAATCCGGAAACAGTGCGGGCCGTCCCACCCCGGCACGATATCACCCAGGCTGCCGGTGTCGGACGACCAGAGCCACTCGTTGGCCGGCGGATAAAAGCAGGAATCAACACACAACGTCTTGCCGTGCTGGGCGTCGCCAACCTGCGTGCTTATCTGGTAAACGATCTCTGAAAAACCGGGCTGAACACCGGGGGGCTGTGTTGGAATCAACTGCTTGGCGGTACCGGCGAAGCCGATCGTGTCGGCCCCGGTCCCCGTAAGGCTGTAAGTGTTCACGAAGAGATTGTCGTTGAAGTTGAGCAACGGACCGTTCCATCCCGGATACACGACGTACCACTTAAACTCATCCATGTTGAAATAGGGAAGGTGAGTCGGAATCTGCCACGTGGCACCATCCGGGGAATACAACCTTAGTCCGTTGGACGCACCGATGATGCGCGCCTCGTTGGGGGCCCCTGGATTCGTGAATCGAAAGTGGAAAGTAATCGGAACGTCCGTTTCCAGAGTCGTTGGATCGCTATCATAATGACCGTCGACATGGTCAAGCGTCAGGGAGTAATCCTGAGCGTCGGCAGTGCCGAAAGCGAAGAACATTACGGCGATCAGGCCTAGGAATACTTTCAACTTCATTGTGTAAACTCCATCAATTTTGTTAATGTTAATCATGAGTTATCTTATCTTGCTTGAGGGTGTCCGAGCACCGGAACTCCAAAAGGATTGTCTGGCTCTCTACCGCCTTCAGGTGAGGAAACCTTTCTCATCGAATAGAATTCCGCTAAAAACCTCAAAGCCCTATCCCACAATTGTTAAGGCTATGATTTATTACCAACCAATTTGTTAGACCGGCAAAAATGAAGTAAATGTGCTCCCTGCGAGGACAGGTATATTACTGCCTTGCAGTAACCACAGCCAATATATGGTATTCTTCAATAATGTCAAGGCTTTCCGCTGTATAATTGTTGCGCAATCTTAACCTTTTGGCCTTCTTGTTCTTTTACGTACCAACCAGACATAGACCAGCACCAGGAAGGCTCCGAGGAGATCCGTGGCGAAATCTAATGGATCGGAATCACGTCCCGGAATCAAGTATTGATGCATCTCGTCCAGGAACGCAAATACTACGACAAAAAGGGCAGACAGTAGAAAAGCACGATCGGTACTGACCGATGAACCCATTCGGGAGAATGAACGGAAGGTCAGGGCCGCGAGCACGGCGTACTCGAGAAAGTGTACCAGCTTATCAAAGGCAATGATCCGCACCTTAGGCGTTTTCAGATAAGGTATGGAGGAGATGCCCAGGACGATAAGGCCGTAGGCTATCATGGGCAGGTGGTACACCGTAAAGTGGCGCCACTTTTTTTTGTGTGTTTCAATCATTACTGCCTTTCTTTAAGGACGGACCCTGGATAAATCAACTAAAACAGCCCGGGTCCGGCACAACGTCCGCCGGGGTGGTGACCCGCCGAGCAAGCGACTCCGACGATCATCAAAATCCTGGGTTAGCGTCCTCGAGACGGTTTGCTTTGAGGCCCTGCCGTTTTTATCTTGTCTTGGCCTGGTCTTCCGGTTTATCTGTTGTCCGGTAAGATGATGGAGAATTCTGTAAGCAGACAGTACACGTCCATGCAGAAGCTCCGCATGCTGTTTCTGGCGGCCGTGCTCTGGGTGGTGATCGGGACCTCGGGTTTCATATTCCTGGAACAGATGCAGGTGCTGGATGCACTGTATATGACGGTCATCACGTTTTCGACGGTGGGCTTCGGGGAAGTTAAACCGTTGCATCCGGCCGGCAAGGTTTTTGTCATTTTCCTGATAACTGCTGGGGTTGGCCTGGCTTATTTCATGGCCTCAACCATCGGGCAGATGGTGATCGAAGGACAGTTCAGCGATATCCTTGGGAGACGAAAAATGGAGAATAAGATAAAGAAGCTAAAGGATCATTATATTATCGCCGGGTACGGCCGCGTCGGCCGCGAGGTGGTTTCAGCATTCAGGAAGCGGGGGGTACCATTCGTTGTCATCGAGAAGGATCCGGCCGCCGCCCAGAGTCTGCTGGCGGACGGTGTTCTGTTTGTCGAGGGCGAGGCGACCGAAGATGACGTCCTGCGCAGGGCGCATATCGAATCGGCCAAGACGTTTATTACCACGCTGCCGGACGAGGCTCAGAACGTTTACATGACGCTGTCGGCCCGGGAAATGAACCGGCGTCTGAACATCATCGCCCGGGCGGACTATGAGGAGGGTGAGAAGAAGCTCAAGCTGGCCGGGGCCGATCACGTCGTCTCGCCGCATGTCCTGGGTGGCATGCGTATGGCTATGGCCTCGCTGAGACCCAATGTAGTCGACTTCATGCACACCGCTTCCCTGGGGGCGGGTGGACTGACAATCGAAGAGATCAAAATCCCCCCGAACAGTCCGTTGATCGGCAAGACCCTGGTGGAATCCCGACTTAAACGGGATTTCGGCGCCAATATCATCGGGGTGAAAAAGCCCGGTGAGAACATGCTGATGGCCCCGGGACCGGACACCGTTGTGGGCGAATCCGATATAATGGTTCTCATTGGTGCCGCCGATGACTTGGAGAGGCTGGGCAAATCACTCGGGGAATAGGCAGGGTTATCTGTCGCCGCGCCCGCGACCGGCGGTCAATTGTGCCGTCACGATGTGGCTGACCGGTTCACAAAAAGGTCGAGTGCTCGCGGAAAATCACCTATATTAATTCCGGAATATGTTGCAGAAAATCAGGAAGACTATCAAGGATTTTGAACTCGTGCAGAGGGGCGACAGGATACTGGTAGCCCTCTCCGGCGGTCCCGATTCGGTGGCTCTGCTGCACTTGCTGTGTCGCCTGCGGCCGGAGATACATCTGTCTCTGGTGGCCCTGTATATCAATCATCAGATCCGGCCCCGCGAAGCCAGAAAGGAAGAGGCCTTCTGCCGGCGACTGTGCGATCAGTTGGGAGTTGAGCTGCGAATAGTGACAGTCCGGATTCCGGATATTGCCAAAAAAGAAAAAAAGGGTATCGAAGAAGCCGCGCGCGATTTCAGGTACCGAACATTCGAGTCACTCGCGCTCCAGGAGGGCTGTGATAAAATCGCTCTGGGCCACCACACCGACGACCAGGTAGAGACAATTCTCTTTCGAATCTTGCGCGGTACCGGCAAACCCGGGCTGGTCGGTATTCCGGTCAGCCGCGGTCGGATTATCCGGCCTCTGTACGAAGTGACCAGGCGCGAGATTCTGAGTTACCTCGGTTCGCAACATCTTGAATATTGCGTCGACCAGTCCAACCTCAAAAGTGAGTACAAGAGAAATTATATTCGGAATCATCTGCTTGTCGAAATCCGACGACATCTGAACCCGGCTGTTGACAGTGCCCTTCTGAATCTTTCGGAGACGGCTTCGGACGAGGAGCGGTATCTGAACGGGGTTATGCGGAAAGCACTACGGCGGACGGCCCGGTGGACCATCGGCGGGAAAATTGAGCTTGATTTAGTTAGATTTTGTAGTTATGATAAGTGGATACGGCGAAGGTTGCTAAGGTATTGCCTGGCAGAGTCTTTGCCGCTGATGCTGGCACCCGACAAGGTTGTTGTCGATCGTCTGGACCGCTTCAGCTTCAGTTCCGGTCGATCGATTTCGCTTCCCGGTGGGGTAAGCGCGACCCGTGTGGGCACAAGGCTGGTCGTGCATCGGAGAGAGTTCCTCAGGTACTCGACTCCGTTGGCGCTGGGCAGAAGCTGCCGGGCTGAGCCACTTAGCGTGAGTTTTTACTCCCGGCTGGCCGGCTACTCAGGCGACCGCCTTGAAAAAGACCGGCAGCCGTCGCAGGTCCTTCTCGATCGGCGCAAGGTGGAGTTGCCGTTGACGGCGCGCAGCATCAGGCCGGGTGACAGGTTCGGTCCTCTCGGTATGCGGGGGACTAAAAAGGTCGGCGATTATTTGACCGACCGAAAGGTTGACAGAGTTTATCGGGATGAGATCCCGGTTGTCTGCGATAAACTGGGTATTGTCTGGTTGGTGGGGTTCGAAATCGCTGACCGGGTAAAGATCGACTCCACAACGAAAGAGGTAGTCAGGATTGAATTACGAAAACACCGAAAAGCTTGGCCTGAAGCCCTTTGAATTGCTTCTAAATCAGGACCGGATCGGTCGTCGTATCACCGAACTGGGTCGTCAGATCACCAGCGATTACTCCAAGGAAACTCCCGTTCTGGTCGGTGTCCTGAAAGGATGTGTGGTTTTCCTGGCTGATCTGATCCGCCATATCAAACTGCCCCTGGAACTCGAGTTCGTCAGCGCTGCCTCCTACCGCCGCGACAGCAGACGGGAAGGTCAAATCGTTTATGGCGGAGCGGTGGCGATTCCTCTTGAGGGTCGGCACGTCCTGATTGTGGAGGGGGTTGTCGATTCGGGACGAACCGTCTCTATGATACTGGCGGAAATTAACAAGATGAAACCGGCGTCAGTGGAAATCGTAACCCTCATTGACAAACCGATCTGTCATCGTAGCCGATTGGATATCAAGTATCGGGGTTTTTCTTTGGGCAACGAATTCGTCATCGGATATGGACTCGACAACACTCAGAAATACCGAAACCTGCCTTTTGTCGGTCGATTAATTGAACCAAAATAGGCCATGGCTGTTACCGATATTAATGAATAGAAAAATGGCTCAGCGGTATAATACGGGGAAGTAAATTGAGGTATTACGGAGAATAAGTGGCTGAACACAGACCCAAAAGAAATCGCAGCACACCCCCGCGGAAAGGCAAAGATGACAAGGGCCGGGAACCGATGAACTGGCGCACGACGGGTCGTTCGCTCTTGTTCTGGGCAGCCCTGTTCGTCGTGATGTATCTGGCCTTCAGCCTGTATTCCAGTTTCAACCAGGAAACGGTGGAGATCACTTACTCAGAGTTTGTCGGCCAGATTGACAGCGAGAACATCATCGAGGTTTCCTTCACCGACCGGGAAGTGGAGGGTTCTCTTCGGGACCCGCAGGTCTTTCCTTCGACTAACTCGACGAAGTCGTTTTCCAAGTTCAAGTCCAGAATCCCTTTTCCGGATAACAACTACGATTTGATCAAGCGTCTGGAAAAGAATAACGTGAAAATTATCGCCAAAGTGCGTTCGGAGTATTTTCAGGTTTTGCTCTCCTTCGCACCGTGGCTGATTCTTATACTGCTGTGGCTGTTCTTTATCAGGCAGATGCAGGGCGCTTCCGGCCCCAAGGGTCTGTTTTCTTTCGGCAAGAGCAAAGCCAAGCTGCTGACCGACGAACGCCCGAAGGTGACTTTCAACGACGTTGCCGGCGCCGACGAGGCTAAGGAGGAGCTGCAGGAGATCATAGAATTCCTCAAAGAACCCGGGAAATTCCAGAAGCTGGGCGGCAAGATCCCCAAGGGTGCTTTGCTCCTGGGGCCTCCGGGGACGGGTAAGACCCTGCTGGCCCGCGCTGTCGCGGGTGAGGCCAACGTGCCGTTCTTTTCGATGTCCGGTTCCGATTTTGTGGAGATGTTCGTTGGTGTCGGTGCCAGCCGAGTGCGTGACTTGTTTGACCAGGGCAAGAAAAATGCTCCATGTATTATCTTTATTGACGAAATTGACGCGGTGGGACGCCATCGCGGGGCCGGTTTGGGCGGGGGCCACGACGAGCGCGAACAGACTCTGAATCAACTTCTGGTCGAGATGGACGGCTTCGAGTCCAATGACGGTGTGATCCTGATCGCTGCTACGAACCGTCCCGATGTGCTCGACCCGGCCTTGCTCCGGCCGGGACGTTTTGACCGCCAGATTGTGGTGCCGACACCTGATGTCAAGGGACGCGAAGGGATTCTGAAGGTGCACGTGCGCAAGCTGAAACTCGCCGACGACATCAATCTGCAGGTTCTGGCGCGTGGCACGCCCGGTATGTCGGGTGCGGACCTGGCCAATATGGTTAACGAGGCCGCTTTGCTGGCCTCGCGCCGCGACAAAGACGCCGTCTCCATGGAAGAGTTCGAAGAAGCCAAGGATAAAACGCTGATGGGTTCCGAGCGACGGTCGCTGGTCATCTCGCAGGAGGAAAAGAAGATAACAGCCTACCACGAGTCCGGGCATACACTCGTAGCCAAGTTCCTGCCCAAGGCCGATCCCATCCATAAGGTCACCATCATCCCCCGGGGTATGGCCCTGGGTCTGACCCAGTCACTCCCGGTTGACGAGCGACACACGTATCCCAGAGAATACCTGGAAACGCAGTTGGCCGTGCTGCTGGGCGGGCGGGTGGCCGAGTCGCTCGTGTTTAACGAGTTTACCACCGGCGCCGGTAACGACCTGGAGCGCGCCACCAAACTGGCGAGGAAGATGGTCTGCAACTGGGGGATGTCGGAAAAGCTCGGGCCGGTCACCTTCGGCAAGACCGAGGAACACATTTTTCTGGGGCGCGAGATTCAGCAGCACCAGGATTACTCCGAAGCTACGGCGGTACTGATTGACCAGGAAATCCGGACTCTGATTGAGAAATCTGAAACGGTGGCGCGTAACATCCTCGGCAAGAATATCGATAAGCTGCACGAGCTTTCCAAGGCTCTGCTCGAAAAAGAGATTATCGACAGCCAGGAAGTTGACGAAATCATCGGCCGCGCGTCGGGCGACGCCGAGCCGGTGGAAGCCCCCGCTCCAACTCCCAAGGGTTGACCAGTGGCATTCGACCGCGACAAGATCATCAAAGGTGTTACACTTATCCTTGAAGGCGTGGGTGAAGACCCTCACCGTGAGGGTCTGGAACGGACGCCGGAACGCATGGTGGAGTACTTTGAAGAGGTCCTATCCGGGACCTACCAGGACCCGGCGGTGGAGTTGCGAAAGTACACCACTTCGAACAAGGACGAGATGATTATTGTCAAGGATATCTCGTTTTATTCTCTTTGCGAGCACCACATCCTCCCCTTCTTCGGGAAGGTTCACATCGCTTATATTCCGCAGAACGACAAGGTGGCCGGTTTTGACAAGATGGTCAAGGTGGTGGAAATACTCTCGCACCGTCTCCAGGTGCAGGAGCGCATGACCACCGAGATAGCCGATGCCATGCATGAAGCCATTCAACCCAAAGGTGTCCTGATCGTGGTCGAGGCCGAACACCTCTGCCTGACCATGCGCGGCATGAAAAAACCGGGTAACAAGATAGTCACCTCGGCTATCCGCGGAATAATGCGCAAGGATGCCACGCGGGCAGAGGCGCTGGCTCTTCTTCGCGGGCCGCAAACTCACTGATTTATGATTTAGACGTTTAGCCTTACCTGCCCGGGTCTGCCGGATATTGCTGTTTGTCAGCCTCGGCCCGTCGCGGGCAGCGGCTCTGGGGCCGAAATCTGCGTCTTTCCGGCGCGAGGGCAATCCGGAAGGACTTATTTCTTGATTTTTCAGCGACAAACAATTTTATATACTTACACATGGGTACAAGGTTATTCCGTGCTAAAAGAGTCAGTACACAGAACCACAAAGCGTCCGCGTTTCATCGAGTTGGTCGGCAGCAGGCAACTGGAATTGTCCCGGCCGCTGGTGATGGGTATTCTCAATGTCACGCCGGACTCTTTCTCGGACGGCCGGCCGGAGCCGATCTCGGTCGAGCAGTGGGCCGAGCAGGTTTTCAGGATGGAAGCCGACGGCGCGGATATTATCGACATCGGTGGCGAATCCACGCGGCCCGGGGCCGAGCCGGTTTCGCCCGAGGAGGAACTCAGGCGCGTGATTCCCGTTATTGAGCAAGTCCGAAAGCACAGCCAGGTTCCGATATCGATCGATACTTATAGAGATCAAACCGCTTTAGCGGCACTGGCGGCAGGGGCGGATATCGTTAATGACATCTCGGCGCTACGGTTCTCGGCTGAGATGGCCGGAGTGGTCGCCCGGAAAAGGGCGCCGGTGGTGCTGATGCACATGCTGGGGACACCCCCCGACATGCAGAAGAACCCGCACTACGACGATTGCGTGGGCGAAATCGCGGCCTTCTTTGAGGAGCGCCTTGATTTCTGCGGTCGCAGCGGCATCGACGAATCGAGGATCATTCTGGACCCGGGTATTGGTTTCGGCAAGCGGCTGGTTGACAACCTCGATATACTGGCGGGCCTGGGTGAACTCAAACGGTTTGAGTGCCCACTTCTTCTGGGAGCTTCGCGGAAATCGTTCATACAAATGCTTCATCCCGGCGAGCGCCCGCCGGCACGGCGCATCGGCGGCTCGATTGCCGCCGCCGTAGCTGCGGTCCTCAACGGCGCCGATATAGTCCGGGTGCACGACGTCCATGAAACCGTGGAAGCGCTCACGGTGCTGCAGGCGATAAGGGAGACGAGATGACGTTGCTGGAGATTGAATTTCTCAGGTTCGGTTTTAAGGACCTCATCGACGTTCTGATTGTATCGTTTATCTTCTACGAGGTTCTCAAGCTTACCAAGGGGACACGTTCGGCGCAGATCATTGTCGGCCTGACACTCATCGTGTTTGTGGCCTTTGTGGCTTACTGGCTGCGCCTGGAGGGTTTGACGTGGTTGTTTTCGAACCTGGCGACTTTCGGGCTGATTGTCCTGGTGATTGTCTTTCAACCGGAACTTCGCGGAGTACTGGCCCAGCTCGGTCAGAACCGGGTGCTGAGGAAATTCGTTACCCTGGAGCAGCGGAGGGTTCTGGTGGAAGTCAGCCGGGCGGTGGCACGTTTGTCGGAGTTGCGCTACGGCGGGCTGATCGTCATCGAGCGCCGTACCGGGCTCAAGAATTTCGTCGAATCCGGCAAAGAAATAAATGCCGAATTGTCCAGCGAGCTGCTGGTTACGCTGTTCACGCCGTATACACCCCTGCACGACGGCGCCGTCATAGTGTCAGGTGATTTTGTGCTGGCGGCCGCGGCATCGCTGCCCCTGACCACCAATCCCCGGTACCACAAGCTCTATGGTATGCGGCACAAGGCGGCCATAGGCGTGAGTGAGGTGTCCGACGCCGTCGTGGTGGTGGTTTCCGAGGAAACCAGCAAAATTTCGATCGCTTTCAACGGCAACCTCGACTCCGATATTTCCAGGAAAGAGTTTCGCGACAAACTGTCAGCCTACCTGAGAAAATAGTCCGTTTCGCGGGGTGCCCCCGAACGTACCGGCCATGAGAGACCACTGATGACCAACAGAAAAATCCCCTCCAAAACGGCCGCCAACCTCTACCTGCTGATAATGGTCTGCTTTTTTCTGTCGGGTATGTCGGGCCTTATCTATGAGATTCTCTGGACGCGGATGGTGGTCAAGATAATCGGCGGGGCGCCGTTCGCCGTCAGCATCATCCTGACCGTTTTCATGGGCGGGCTGGGATTGGGCAGTTACCTGGCCAGCCGGACTATCGACAGCATCAAAGAACCGCTGCGGCTGGTGCGAATCTACGGTGTCCTGGAACTTATCGTCGGCGGCTACGGTTTGCTGCTGCCGCTTCTGCTGGTCGTTTTCAGGCCGGTATTCGCCGTCGCCTACAATAATCTCTTTGAGCAGGCCATGCTCTACCACCTTCTGACGTTTGTCGGATGCGTGATTCTCTTCATTCTGCCCGTTATCTGCATGGGCGCGACGCTGCCGATTTTGTGCCGCTTCTACGTTACCCGCCTGTCGCACCTGGGCGCACACGCCGGGCGGCTGTACGGTCTCAACACCATCGGTGCGGCGGCCGGGTCGTTGCTGTGCGGTTTCTGGCTCATCCACCTGCTGGGGATGTGGGGCACCCTGGCGGTGGCGGTGCTGGTCAATGCCGCTATCGGCCTGGTATGTCTCAGGGTGGGCTACAAGGCGCGCCTGCCACAGCGCGCGCCGGAGCCGCAGGCGCCATCGGAGATTGCTGTTGCCGGTCTCGTACATGCAGCCCCTTTGGGTGCGCTGGGCGGCGCCCTTCTTATTTTCGCCGTCTCCGGGTTCTGCGCTATGGCTTACGAGGTCATATGGACGCGGCTGCTGGGGTTGATTGTGGGGCCAACGACTTATTCGTTCACGATTGTGCTGGTGGCGTTTATTCTGGGTCTGGCCATCGGCAGCATAATCTTCGGACGGCTGGCCGACAGAAGCCGCGGGCCGATCTGGCTTTTGATCGGAACGCAAGTCGCCGCCGGGTTGTTTGCGCTGGTTGTCAGTCATTTTCTGGGCAACAGCCAGTTGTTTTTCGCCAAGATCATTTATGTTTTTCAGGACCGGTTTGCGCTGTTGAGTATTGCCAAGGCCGTTATACTTTTCCTGGTGATGATCCTGCCAACGGTTTGCCTGGGGGCGACATTTCCGCTGGTCGGCAAGATATATACACAGTCGATCAAGCGGGTGGGCCGGTCCATCGGGTTTGCCTATGCGATCAACACCGTTGGCGCCGTGCTGGGGTCGTTCTGCGCCGGTTTTGTACTGGTGCCGCTTCTTGGAAAAGAGAGAGGCCTGAGCCTGGTCATCGCCCTGCAGCTTTTGACGGCGCTGGTGATTGCCGGAATCATCTTCTTCAGAAAGCGGCAACAGACCGTCCGGGTGGCGCTTCTGGCGACAGCGGCGGCGGCCGGAGTGGTGCTCAGTTTTTATTACCCGACCTGGAACCGCCATCTGTACGCCGAGGGCAAGTATCAGCGTTTTATCGAAATCGGAACGGACATGGGCCGGTATGGCTGGCTGGAAACGCTGCTTAGAGGCCCGGAAATACTGAGCCGTTTCGAGCAGGGCGAGTTGATGTACTACGGCGACGGCATTGGCGGGTTCACGACCGTCTCGAAGTACACCTACGGGCTTGGCGACGTCATGTATTCGATGGCCAACAGCGGCAAGCCGGATGCCTCCACGCGCACCGACATGACCACGCAGACGCTGCTGGCCCATTTCCCGTTGCTATTTCATCCGCATCCGAAGACGGTCATGGCTCTGGGCCTGGGCAGCGGTATTACGGCCGGTGAGGCCCTGTGCTATCCTCTCGAGCAGCTCGATGTTGTCGATATCAACAGGCAGGTCGTCGAGGCGAGCGATTTCTTTATCCCGTGGAACTACGAGGTGCTGACCAATCCCCGGATGAACCTGATTATCCAGGACGGGCGGGCCCACCTGGGACTGACGCACCGGAAATACGATGTCGTCACCTCCGAGCCTTCGAGCACGTGGATGGCGGGCATGGCGACGCTGTTCACACGCGATTTTTTCACCTACGTTCGTGACCGGCTGAACGATGACGGTATTTTCGCGCAGTTCATCTTCTCCTACCAGATGGACTGGGCGACCTTCGCGCTGGTCGGCCGGACGTTTGCCGATGTTTTCCCCAACAGTCTTTTGATGGCGACCTGGCCGTCGACGAGCGGCCCGGACTACCTGCTGGTCGGTTTCAAGGGCGAGAACCGGCTGGTTCTGGAGAACGCCCGGCGGAACCTGCAGTATGCCCGGCAGTCGAAGAACATGCGCCTGGCCCGTCCGGAGCTTCTTTACCGGCTGGTGCTGTCGGAGGATTTGAAAGCGCTGTTCGGCGACGGGCCGATCAACACCGACAGCCGGCCGCGGCTGGAGTTTACCGCGCCGAAACTTATGTACGTGGCCGACCCGGCCATATCCGAAAACATCCGGGCGCACGGATGGTTGAGCGACGAGACGCGGCAGATCGCCGAGACCGTGACCGAGGACGTCGAGGCCCAGCTCGAATACGCCGAGTACGCCGTTTCATTGTACTCGCCCTTCCCCGGGATGGTCGACCTGGAGCGGGCCACGCCGGAGCAGCGGGAGCGGTTCGTGAGTTTGATGGACGACTATTTCGCCAGCAACTCCGAGGACTTCTCCCAGCTCGGTGACGAGGAACTGCGGGCGCGCTGGCGAAATATCCAGACCGAAGTTCTTCTAAGCCGCATGGATTCGATGCCCGACAAGGCGCTGTCGTATGCCTACCTGGCGGCGCTGTACCTTCAGGCCAACGACCTCGATGGAGCAGTGAGGTACTACTACAAAGCTGTCGAACTCGACCCGGAGGCCGCCGAGGTTCACTGCAACCTGGGAGTGGCGCTGATCCGGCAGGGCAAGCCGAACCAGGCGATCCACCAACTGGCCGAGGCGCTGCGCCTGCGGCCGTATTTCGCCGATGCCAATCGCAACCTGGGCTGTGCGCTGGCGCTGACCGGGAAGTTCGACGAGGCGGTCGGGTACTTCATGGAGGGACTGCGCACGGCGCCGAACGACGCCCAGGCCCTGCATGACCTGGGGTTGACGCTGGCGAGACTGGGGAGGTTAGACGAGGCGGTGCGCCGGTTCTACCAGTCGCTGCAAATATGGCCGGACAATCCCGATGTGCACTGTAATGTCGGCATGGTGCTGGCCCGGCAGGGCAAGCTCGACGAGGCCGTCG
>Ga0224495_10001351_pt1 | contig 17344 bp, 14 predicted proteins | sample SF_Jul11_sed_USG_FD_168128 | JGI IMG/M metagenome (GOLD analysis project Ga0224495, IMG submission 168128) | Sediment microbial communities from San Francisco Bay, California, United States - SF_Jul11_sed_USGS_4_1 | ecosystem: Environmental > Aquatic > Marine > Sediment | place: USA: California... | reverse complement strand
AAAAGGGTATATAATATAAATTTTGACTTGATGAACTTGATAGAAGAAAATCTGAAAAGGTTAGAGGAAAAAATCGAGAAAGCGGCAATAAACTCTGGCCGCAGAAAAGAGGATATAACCTTAGTTGCGGTTACCAAGAACGTTGAGCCGGAAAGGGTAAATCAGGGAATTGATGCCGGGATAAAGATTATCGGAGAAAACAGGATTCAGGAGGCAGAGGAGAAGTTTAAGTTTATTAAAGTAGATGTCGAAAAACATTTAGTCGGGCACCTGCAGACCAATAAGGTGAAAAAAGCCTTAGAGCTTTTTGACCTTATTCAATCCTTAGATAGTCTGCATCTGGGACAGGAGATTTCGAAAAGATCAAAAGAGAAAGGCAAAATTGCAGAGGTTTTAATAGAGGTGAATAGTTCAGATGAGCCCTCCAAGTACGGTATCAAGCCAGATGAGGTGATAAGATTTGTGGAAGAGGTGTCGAAGTTAGAACATATAAAGATAAAGGGCTTGATGACTGTGGGTTTATTAACAGAGGATATAGAAAAAGTAAAACCCTGTTTTGTGAAGCTGAGAAATATATTTGATTTGCTTAAAAGTTTAAAAATCCAGAATATGGAGATGAGATATCTTTCCATGGGTATGAGCTCGGATTTTGAAGCAGCGATTGAAGAAGGCTCAAATATGATAAGAATCGGGACTGCTATTTTCGGTCCCAGAAATTAAGAACATTTTCACCCTGGAGGTGAAAGATGAAGATAACTTCGTGGGAAGTAAAAAATCAGAAATTCAGAAAAAAGTTCAAAGGTTATGATCCGGTAGAGGTGGAAAGTTTTCTGGAGATATTAGCCCTGGAAATAGAGGAGGGAACCAAAGAGGTAAATCTGTTAAAGGAAAAGGTCTCCTCTCTGGAGAATAAGCTTTCTGAATATAAGAACATGGAACTAACCCTGCAGAATGTTATACTCACCACCCAGAAGACTGCAGAAGAGCTGAAAAGAAATGCGGAAAAAGAGGCCGAACTGCTGATACGAGAGGCATATTTAAAACGCGAAAAGCTTCTGGAGGAATCGAATTTTAAAATGACCGAGCTCAAGAGAGGTATCAGTGAGCTTAAAAGCATAAGAGATGGTTATCTTTTGAAATTCAGGTCTATTCTGGAACTGCACAAAAATCTACTGGAAGGTCTGGAAAAGGACGAAACTTATACCCGGGTGGAGAAGAGAAAGGAGTTGACTGAGGAGGAGATGGAAAAAGTTATAAACCAGTTTGAGAAAGAAAGCCCACAAAAAGGAGAGACGAGCTGAGATGGAAAAACTGAAAGAGAAGATCAAAGAGGCAAAAGATTTTATCCGGAATAAAACGGACTTTAAGCCCCTGTTGGGGATTATATTAGGCACTGGCCTGGGCACTTTGGCTGAGGGTATTCAGGTTGAGCAGGAAATAGTTTACCAGAATATACCTCATTTCCCGATTTCTACTGTAGAAAGCCATGCAGGCAGACTGCTTCTGGGTGAAGTCTCCGGTAAAAAGGTTGTAGCGATGCAGGGGAGATTTCATTACTATGAAGGTTATACTATGCAGCAGATAACCTTCCCGGTGAGGGTGATGAAGGAGCTGGGGGTAAAGCTTTTAATCGTTTCCAATGCCTGTGGAGGTTTAAATCCCCAATTCAGAGCTGGTGATATAATGGTTATCACAGATCATATAAATCTCCTGGGTGATAATCCATTAATAGGACCAAATGATGAATCCCTTGGTCCAAGGTTCCCGGATATGTATAACTGTTATGATAAAGATTTAATTATCTTAACCGAGGATTGTGCCCTGAAGTCAAGTATTAAATTGCAAAGGGGGGTTTATGTCGCAGTTCCAGGACCCAATTTGGAAACTGCGGCTGAATACAGGTTTTTAAGGAATACAGGAGCAGATGTGGTAGGGATGTCAACAGTACCGGAGGTTATTGTGGCGAGGCATCAGGGGATGAAGGTCTTAGGTTTCTCAATTGTGACTGATATGGGACTACCGGATGCCTTGAAGCCAACAAATTTAGAGGAGATAATCGCCACAGCCAGTAAGGCTGAGCCGAATTTGAAGAAGATTATTGTTAAGGTAGTGGAGGAGTTGAAGATTTAATTATAGATTAGTGCGGGAATTGGATTTTCTACACCAAGTATAACTTTCGGGAATTCCCCCGCCTGTGTCGGGGTTTGACGACAATTCCCGAATGAACAAAATTTTTTAATTAAGTTTTTGAGGAATTAGAACTTTATTAAAATGCAATTTATGTAAATGATAATAACGTATTAGAGTTTTAAGGTGAAACAAAGTGGCATTTAAGGAAATAAAAGAAGATTTCAACTATCCGCAGATGGAGAAAAGGATTTTATCCTTCTGGAAGGAGAATAAAATCTTCGAGAAGAGTATCCAGAAAAGGAGAGATGCTCCCAAATTTGTATTCTATGAAGGACCTCCTACTGCTAATGGAAAGCCAGGAGTTCATCATGTTATCTCCCGCACTATTAAGGACTTAATCTGCAGATACAAGACCATGCGGGGATATAGAGTTGACCGAAAAGCAGGTTGGGATACCCACGGTCTTCCGGTGGAGATAGAGGTGGAGAAGGAGCTGGGCTTAAAAACCAAAGAGGATGTGGAAAAATACGGGATTGCCAATTTCAATGCCAAATGCAGGGAAAGCGTCTTCAGGTATCTAAAGGACTGGGATGAGCTGACTGAAAGGATAGGTTACTGGCTGGATTTAAAAGATGCCTACATAACCTATACTAACGAATATATAGAATCGGTCTGGTGGATTCTGTCTGAGTATCATAAGAAAGGGTTAATCTACAAAGGGCATAAGATTGTGCCCTATTGTCCCAGATGTGGGACCACCCTTTCCAGCCATGAGGTGGCTCAGGGGTATGAGGAGACAGAAGACCCGTCAGTTTACGTCAAGATGAGGCTGGAGGAATCAAACGATACTTATTTTCTGGTCTGGACTACCACACCCTGGACTTTGATCTCCAATGTTGCCTTGGCTATTCATCCGGATGTCGACTATGTTAAAATCGAGCATAAAGGGGAAAAACTAATCCTGGCAAAGCCGCTTCTGGATAAAGCTGTTCGTGGTGAATATAAAATCTTAGAGGAGTTCAAGGGTAAGACACTGGAGAAGACAAGATATATTCCGCTATTCGAATACGCAAAACTGGATAAAAGTAAGGCTTTCTATGTCTGTTTAGCTGATTTTGTCACCACTGAGGATGGGACAGGAATTGTTCATATTGCGCCTGCTTTTGGGGCGGACGACTATAACCTGTCAACCGTGTATAATCTCCCCTTAGCTCAAACAGTAGATGTGGGTGGCAATTTAACCGATGAGGTTATTCCCTGGAAAGGTCTTTTTGTCAAGGATGCAGACCCTCAGATCCTTGAGGATTTGAAAAAAAGAGGGATTCTCTATTACTCAGGCAAATATGTCCATACTTATCCTTTCTGCTGGAGATGCGATTCACCTTTGATCTATTATGCGCGCAAGTCCTGGTATATCAAGACCACAGCCTATAAAGACAGGCTGGTAAATAACAATAACAGGATAAACTGGTATCCGGAAGAGATAGGAAGAGGACGGTTTGGCGAATGGCTGGAGAACAATGTCGACTGGGCGCTTTCCAGGGAGAGGTTCTGGGGAACTCCTCTTAATATCTGGCTCTGCGAGAAATGCGGGGAGGAAAAGAGTGTATCGAGCATCGAGGAGTTGAGGAAATTAGGGAAAAACGTTCCTCAAAACCTTGATTTGCACAAACCGATGATAGATGAGGTCACTTTTGAATGCTCCAAGTGTAAAGGGACTATGAAAAGAACGCCTGAGGTTATCGACTGCTGGTTTGACACAGGCTCTATGCCTTATGCTCAGTTCCATTACCCTTTTGAGAATAAAGAATATTTCAAGGATATGTTCCCGGCTGAGTTCATCAGCGAAGGAGTCGACCAGACCCGCGGATGGTTTTATTCACTTCTGGCAATCTCAGCCTTCCTTTTTGACCAGCCCGCCTATAAGAATGTCATCGTGATCGAGCTCATGCTGGATAAAGAAGGGCTGAAGATGAGTAAACACAAGGGGAACGTGGTAGATCCCTGGGATGTTCTGAATAATCAGGGTGCGGATGCCTTAAGGTGGTATCTGGTGTGGGTTAGCCAGCCCTGGTTGCCCACACGTTTCGACGTGGATGCAGTTACCGAGGTGGAGAGGAAATTCTTGAGTACGTTAAGGAATACCTATTCCTTTTTTGCGCTTTACGCCAATATCGACAAGTTCGATCCAGCGGTGGAAAAAGTCGAGGAGAGAAAACGCCCTGAGATCGACAGGTGGATTATCTCCCAGCTGAATTCACTGGTCAAGGAAGTCATAAAAGACCTGGATGGTTACGACATCACCAGGGCATCGAGGAAAATACAGGAATTTATAATCGAGGATTTATCCAACTGGTATGTCAGAAGAAACCGCAGGAGATTCTGGCAATCGGCTATGGATTCGAGCAAGGTTGCGGCCTATCAGACCCTGTGGGAGGTTTTGGTTGACCTGACCAGGCTGATTGCCCCTTATGTCCCCTTTATCTCGGAGGAGCTTTACCAGGAATTAATGGCCCAAAAAATAAAGTCATCTTCCCAGAGCGTACATCTGGAAAATTATCCCGAATTCATGGAGGAGCTGATCGATCTTAAGTTAGAGGAGAGGATGGATAAAGCCAGGACTGTTGCCTCTTTAGCCCGTGCAGCCAGGAATAGAGTCGGAATTAAGGTAAGACAGCCCCTGGATAAGATGCTGGTCTTGATTCCGCCCCGGGCAAAAAAAGATGAGCTTGAGCAGATTTTACCCTTGATTTCTGAAGAGATAAATATTAAGAATATACGTCTGGTTCAGGATGAATTTATGCTGGTGGATTATAAAGCCAAACCCAGGTTTCAGTCTCTGGGTCCTAAGTTCGGTAAGAAAGCTAACAAGGTAGCGGAGCTGATCAGGTCATTAGACTCTGATAGTCTAAAGGGTTTAAAAACAGATGGCAAAATCTCATCTTTACTGGAGGGAGAGGAAATTGAGCTTAAGCCAGATGATCTGGAGCTTGAGGAAACCGAGAAGGAAGGTTTGGTGATTGAGTCTGGAGACGGTTATAGGGTAGGAATCGACCCCCTTATAACTGACAGCTTAAGAGAGGAGGGCTTTGCCCGGGAGATGGTGAACAAAATTCAGAATATGAGAAGACAGGCTGGTTTTCAGGTGTTAGATAGGATTAAAGTTGACATAAAAGGAACCGAAAGAATAAAGAAAGCGATAAATGCGTTTGAGGAATATATCAAAAAGGAAACCTTAGCAATGGCAATATCCTGTTCCGGAGAAAAAGGTGAACTTTCTCTGGAGTGGGATATAAACGGAGAGAAAGCAGAAATCTCTGTAGCCAGGGTCAAGAGATGAAGAAAAAAGAACAGGAAAAATACGAAAAGCTCCTTCTGGCTAAAAGGTCTGAACTTATAGCGGAGATGGGGTTTTTGAAGAAGGAAGCCCTGGATACCACCATTAAGGACTCCACCGGAGATCTATCCTCTTATTCCTATCATATGGCTGATCAAGGCACCGATGCTATGGAAAGGGAAAAAGCTTTTCTCTTCGCCTCCAAAAGCGGGAGACTGCTCTATCATATCGATGAGGCCTTGAGAAGGATTAAGGATAAGACCTATGGTAAATGCCAGGAATGCGGTCAGGAGATAAGCACTGCCAGATTGGAGGCAGTTCCTCATGCACGGCTCTGCATCAAGTGCAAGGAAAAGGAAGAGAAAAAGAAACTGGTGGAGAGTGAATAGTTTTATTAATCCAGGGAATTGAGAAAAAAATTTTTATGGCTTAGCCTTCTGGTTCTGGTTTTGGATCAACTGTCCAAAACCCTGGTGAGTTCATTTATGAAAATAGGTGAATCCATCTCGGTTCTGGGCATTTTTTTTAGGTTAACCTATGTTTTCAATCCCGGTGGTGCTTTCGGAACTAAATTGGGGAACAATATCTTCTATGCTATCCTTTCGGTATTAGCAATCATTATCGCATATTACTTTTTTTTAAAGAGTAAAAAAGAAGGGAAATTCTTACACATTGCTTTTTCCCTGGTTTTAGGTGGTGCAGCGGGAAATCTTCTGGACCGTATTAGGTATGGCGAGGTAGCGGACTTTTTGGATTTTGATTTTTTTAATATAAAGATTCCACCTTTTAAGTTTGGATTTATTAACTATTCGGGTTTTTTTCTGGATCGCTGGCCCGTTTTTAATATAGCAGACAGCGCGGTAACCATCGGGATGATTTTAATTCTATGGTATGTTATAATACCCAGAAAAAGTAGCATTTCCACTCCTTAAAGCTAAAGCTAAAAGCTTTACACTCCAGTGCAGGCGAATGGACGAACTTATAGAGGTAAAAACTATAACAGAGGATAAGGGCAAAAGATTGGATTTGTTCCTGGCTGGCAAAGACTTTGGTCTTTCCCGCTCCCGGATTCAGCAGCTTATCAAGGAAGGGAAGATTTTAGTCCAGAACAAATTAGCTAAATCACACTACAAAATAAAGGGTGAAGAAAATATCTCCATCCAGGTTCCCCCTCCAGAGAAACTATCTTTAGAACCACAGGATATCCCTTTGGATATAGTTTATGAGGACAAAGACCTTCTGGTGGTGAATAAAAAAGCTGGTATGGTGGTTCATCCTGCAGCTGGAAATTATAAAGATACCTTGGTGAATGCACTTTTATTTCACTGCCGGGATTTATCCGGGATAAATGGAATTTTGCGCCCTGGTATTGTTCACCGCCTGGATAAGAACACCTCAGGGCTTTTATTGGTTGCTAAAAACGATTTCGCGCATAATGTTTTGGTATCCCAGCTGAAAGAGAGAACTCTTTTTCGTGAATATGCTGCACTGTGCTGGGGAAATCTTCCAAAAGATAAGGGAGGTATTGAGACCCTGATCGGCAGATCAGTCAGGGACCGCAAGATGATGACTGTTGTACAAAAGCAGGGCAGGGAAGCTATAACCGAATATGAGGTCCTGGAGAGGTTTCCACTTGGAGATCGACTCAGAATAAAACTCAAAACCGGAAGGACTCATCAGATCAGAGTCCATTTTTTATATCTGAACCACCCGCTTATGGGTGACCCGGAATACGGAGGGAGGAAAAAGCATCTGGGCATGATAAAAGATAGTCTTATAAGTTTAGCCAGTCAGGTTCTGAAAATTATCGAGCGACAGGCTTTGCATGCGAAAAAGATAGGTTTTATTCATCCGAGAAGCGAAAAATATATGGAATTTGAATCTGAGTTACCGGAGGATATGAAAAAGCTGTTGAAGTTTTTGAGGAGTGAATGAATGAGTATATAAATTTAATGAACTTAAAAAAGATGTAATTATAAAGGAGGTAAGAATATGGGGGAAAAGAGAAATAAATTTATGGCTTTGATTTTCATCCTGGTATTTATGAGTTTTTCCTCAGGGTGGAGTCAAATTGCTGCCACCATAAGCGAAGATAGCGAAAGCTGTCTTTCCTGTCACTCGACTTTTAATTCTGCTATCATTTCTGACTGGGAGAAAAGCCTGCACTCCAAGGTCATGCCAGTAGAGGCTCTTAAAAAAGAGATACTCAAAAGAAGAGTCTCAGCTCAAAAGTTACCGGAGGAGATTTCCTCAATAGTGGTTGGATGTGCTGAATGCCATACTATGAATCCAGAAAAACACAAAGACAGCTTCGAACATAACGGATTTAAGGTGCATACTGTTGTTACACCTGAAGACTGTGGAATCTGCCACCCTGAGGAAAAAGAAGAATATGGTCAAAATCTTATGTCTTATGCTTATATCAACCTAAATGATAATCCGGTATATCGTGATCTGATTAACTCGATAAACGGGATACAAACTTTTGATGAAGGTAAAATATTTTTTAAAACAGCAGATGATAAGACAAATTCCGAATCCTGTTATTATTGCCACGGAACAGAGGTAAGAGTTGTGGGTTTAAATACAAGGGAGACTCCTTTAGGCGAGATGGAGTTCCCCGTACTTGCTGGCTGGCCCAACCAGGGAGTTGGTCGTATGAATCCGGATGGAAGTATGGGGTCCTGCAGTTCCTGTCATACAAGGCATAGTTTTTCAATTGAGATGGCAAGAAAATCCTACACCTGTTCAGAATGTCACAAGGGCCCGGATGTTCCAGCTTATAAGGTTTATGAGGTGAGCAAACACGGTAATATCTTCTCAGCTATGAACGAGGAATGGGATTTTACCTCTGTCCCCTGGATTGCGGGTGTTAATTTTACCTCACCCACCTGTGCCACCTGCCATAGCAGTCTCATAGCAGATAAAAATGATGAAGTTATCATAGAAAGAACTCATCGAATGAATGACCGCCTGTGGTGGAGAATTTTTGGATTGGTTTATGCACATCCGCACCCCGCATCAGCTAATACCTCAATTATAAAGAATAAATCGGGGTTAAACCTGCCCACAGAGCTTTCTGGAGAGCCCGTAGCCGAATATCTAATTAATGAAAAAGAACAGTCTGTACGTCGTGAGAATATGCAGAAGGTATGTCTTGGTTGCCATAGTGTACAGTGGGTGGAAAATCAATTTTTGCGTTTGGAGAATACGATTCAAACAACTAACGAGATGACTTTGACTGCCACTAAAATCCTGGTAACTGCCTGGGATAAAGGGGCAGCTTCCGGATTACCTCATAATTCCAGCATTTTCGACGAAGCTATAGAGAAAAAATGGGTGGAACAATGGCTCTTCTACGCTAATTCTGTGCGTTTTGCCTCAGCTATGGCAGGAGCAGATTACGGTGTTTTTGCCAATGGCAGATGGTATATGTCCAGGAATATCCAGGAGATGAAAGACTGGCTGGAATTCAAACTAAAAGGTCAAAGTAAGAAGAAGTGAGATATCAAGTTGCGGGGAAAAAACTGAAATGCGGGCTGTTGACATAGCAAAGATATAACCTTCATTTAATCGGTTACCAAAAATCATTTTTCACCATTTAAATAATCTCTTGCTTTTTTTCGTATTTTTTATTAAAATAAAAACAACTTAACCCATATTATAAAGAAGGAGGTATAATATGAGCAAGGACTTGAATGATAGCCTGAATCAGGCAATAGCCCGGGAGATTGCTGTATCAATTCAGTATATGTGGCAGCACGTTATGGGCGAGGGGATAGAAAGCCCGGGCGTGCTGGAGGTCTTTAAGAAGATCGCCATAGTGGAGATGAAGCACGCTGAGGCAATTGCCGAGAGGCTGGATTTTCTTGGCGGTATCCCCACCACCAAGCCGGATGACATCAAGATCGGTGGAAGCCTGCAGAAGATGATAAAGGACGACATCATGGCAGAAAAGGATGCCATAAAACTCTATAGGGATATTATCGCCTTGGCGAATAAGGAGACGGATATCGTCACCCGTAAATTGTTTGAGGACATCCTGGTGGACGAAGAAGGGCATCTGGCTGAATTTCAGACGCTTTTGGGAAAGAAATAGCATAAGAAGACATTTTTAGTAGGGGCACGGCATGCCGTGCCCCTACAGTTATAGTAATCTCACCTTGAGATTGTAGGGGTTCAAAATTTTGGACCCCTACGCCTTTTTTAACTTGCTCTCTTCTACATGGAGAGGGGCTTAGTGTAGGGGCGACCCGCCGGGTCACCTCTACATCTCTTTAAAAATAAATCCTTGAAATTTCTTTTCCATGGGCATATAATAGCTTATATGAATAGAACAAACTGCAAGGTGTTATTAATTATGCTAATACTGGGTATTTTTTTGGGATGTGGGAAAGAAACCATCCCGCCTGAGTTTAAAGACAAAATTGTGTATGTATGTGGGGAGGGCATATGCACAATAAATCCAGACGGGACAGAACGCAAAGTAATAGTACCTATCGAGAAGGGAGGTCCTTTTTCTAATGTGAGATGGTCCCCCAATAAGCGAAAAGTAGCATTCAACGGCAAAGTCAATAAGAACAATCGGGTAATGGTAGTTAATTCTAATGGTTCAGATTTAAAGGTGTTTGGCTTACCTGAACCCAAGAAGAAAAAGAAAAAATCTGATGTGCCTCGTGTATCTTGGGGGGAATATAGTCTGAATTTCTGTGAATGGTCACCATCAGGAGAATATTTCAGGTATAGAAGTAGTGGGGAGTTAGATGGGAATTATATAGAAGTAATGAACTTAGATGGGGAAAGGATAACTGAAATCTATGGTTATAATGGTAGTTTTATAGACGATAGTATTATAGTTTTTTTTGAACCTTATATAAGTAAAAAAACCACTCATGGGACTATGATTATCAAGTATAATTTTATTAGCGGGCAAAAAGAGGAGTTGGTGAGGGAAGAAGGAGCTCTTTACTACTGTCTGGCTTGCTCTCCTCAGTCGCGTAGAATTGCCTATGGATATGATTGGAGCGCTGCTAAGAGCCCATTGTGGACAATGCAATTAGATGGGTCCAACAAGAGAAAATTGGTTTCAGAGCATGATCAAATTGAGGGGGGACAATTTAAGAAGATAGCATTTTCTCCTGCAGGAGAGAAGATATTGTTTCTTCCTGATAACGGTAGTAAAAGCAGGATTTACGTGATAAATGTGGATGGGACAGGATTGTATTCAGTTACAGATGATTTCGTGAATGCAGTTGGAGGTGCTGACTGGTCTCCTGATGAAGAGCATATCATTTTTACTTCTAACAAAGGTGGAAATGAGGAGCTATATATAATTAAAGCGGATGGTACCGATTTAAAAAGATTAACTAATAATGAGATTAAAGATTGTTGTCCTGATTGGTAGTCCAGACTGTAGGGTTTCAAGTAATAGAGACGCATGCAATGCGTCTCTACTTTTTTGACCTCACCCCCGCCTGTGGCGGGATTTTCAACCTTGCCCTCTCCTGCAAGGAGAGGGGTCTTTTGTAGGGGCGACCCGACGGGTCGCCCCTACAGCTTTAAAAAATAAATCCTTGAAATTCCCTTTCCAAAGGTATATAATTTACTCAAGAGATAAAATATGGCCTCAGAAGTTTTGAAAACCTTTCTTAAGAAAGACAAAAGGGTTGCAGTGTTAACCGGCGCGGGTATCTCTGCGGAAAGCGGTGTTCCTACTTTCAGGGGGGAAGATGGATTGTGGAAAAAATTCAAGCCGGAAGAATTAGCAACATTCGATGCCTTTATCTCTAACCCACAGCTGGTCTGGGAGTGGTACGAATACAGAAGAAAGCTCATCTCCGAGGTTAAGCCCAATCCAGCTCATTACAGTTTAGCCGAGATGCAGGGGTATTTCGAAAGTTTTCATCTGATAACCCAGAACGTGGATGGTCTGCACCAGAAAGCCGGGTCAAAGGAAGTCATTGAGCTTCACGGTAATATCAAAAGAAACAAATGCATAAGCTGCGATAAAAGATTCGAGGAAATAGAGCTTACCTCAAAAGAGATGCCTCCTAAATGCAGATGTGGTGGGCTTATCCGGCCGGATGTGGTCTGGTTCGGGGAGATGCTTCCTGCTGAGGCAATAAATAAAGCCCATGAGCTTTCCTCTAAATGCGATATTTTCTTTTCCATCGGGACCTCAGCAGTGGTCTACCCTGCAGCCTCTTTACCCTTGATTGCCAAAAAAGCTGGAGCTTATCTGGTTGAGGTGAATCTGGAAAGAACCGAGCTGTCTCATCTGGCTGATGAGGTTTTCCTGGGGAAGGCCGGGGAGATTATGCCTGAGATTGCTGGATTTATTAAGGATAAGGATTAAAATTGGTAGCTCTGAATCGAATGAAATCTCTCCTAAGGGATTGCTGGTAAAGCTAAAGCTTTAGACTCCAGTGTCGTATTAACTTTGTATGCGGATTAAAGACATAGAAAAAAGGATTGAGGAAGGGTATAAGCTATTAAGTTCTTGTAATCTTTGTGGGTTTGAATGTGGGTTAAATCGGCTGAAAGGCGAATTAGGTAGATGCAGAAGTGGCAAAGAAGTTTTTATTGCCAGCGCTAATCTGCATTTTGGAGAGGAGCCGCCGATTTCGGGTAAAAATGGTTCCGGTACGGTTTTTTTTACCAACTGCTGCCTTAGATGTGTCTACTGTCAGAACTTTCCTATCAGTCAGTTAGGAAAAGGGAAAAAGGTTTCCACTTCAGAGTTATCTACGAAATTTCTTGAACTGCAGGAAAAAGGTGCGCACAATCTTAACCTAGTAACCCCAACCCACTACATTCCCCAGATCATAGAAGCACTTTACCTTGCCTGGAACAAAGGCTTTTCAATGCCAGTGGTTTACAATACCTCCGGTTATGAATCAGAAGAGGCTTTATCCCTTTTAGACGGGGTCATAGATATTTATCTTCCGGATATGCGCTATTCTGAAGACAAAAAAGCATCTTGTTTTTCAACTGCAAAAGAGTATGTTAAAATAAACCGAAGAAACATTAAGGAGATGTTCAGGCAGGTTGGAAATTTGAAAGTAGATCATTTTGGCATGGCTTGTTCAGGTCTGATTGTCCGCCATCTGGTTCTTCCCGAGGATATTGCCGGAAGCCAGAGCACTTTTGAGTTTTTAGCAGGAGAGGTTTCGGATAAAGTCCGGGTTAGCTTGATGGGGCAATATTTCCCGGCCTACCGTGCCAGCGAGTTTCCACCTCTGGACCGGAGGATAAGAAAAGAGGAATATGATTTAATCCTGGAGTATTTAAACTTGTGTGGTTTATCTTCGGGCTGGATTCAGGAAGAAGAGTTTTCAAAATGAAAAGGTATATTTTAACATTTTTAATTCTGTTAGTTGTGGTTTTCTCCTGTGTATATTACAACACCTTTTATTATGCTGAGCAGAACTATAAAAAGGCCGAGAAGTCGCAGAAACAAGCCAAAAGAGAGGTCGCTGCGGGTCAAGAGGTGAAGGATTATGAGGAGGCTATAAAGAAAGCCTCTAAGGTTTTGACCTTCCATCCCAAGTCCAAATGGGTGGACGATGCTCTTTTTCTGATAGGAAAGTCTTATTATAATATAGGAGAATATGCTAAAGCCGAGAGGAAATTCAATGAGCTCTTAACCAGCTTCCCCAAGAGCAATTTTATCGAGGATTCATATTACTATCTGGGGATCAGCCGATATAAACAGGGCAATAGAATAGAAGCAATTGAAGCTTTGAACTCCCTCCTGGATAATCCTAAAATGAAAAAGAAAAAACCCGAGGTCTGTTTTGAGCTGGGTAGGATCAAATTTGATGAAGGTGAATATGCTGAAGCTATAAAATTTTACAAGAGAATGCTTAGCCAGTATCCCAGGGAGGAGTTAAATTCAAAGGCTCAGTTTAGTATTGGTGAGGCATATTTTATTCTTAAGGATTATACCCAGGCAAAAGAAAATTTCTCCCTTGTTAAAAAATATGAGAGTAAGGGAGAATTAACTTACAAATCGATTTTCCGAACTGGCGCGTCAGCATATCAGCTGAAGGATTACAAGGGAGGATTGGAAATCTTTACCCAACTTTCAAGAGAAAAAAAGTATAACAAGTTCCTGCAACAAATAGAGCTTAAAATTGCTGAAGGGTATCAGCTTGAGGACAGTCTGGACCTGGCTTTAAAAAAATATGAAGATATAAGTTTGAGCTATCCAAAAACCGAGGAAGCTGCGGAAGCATACTATCGAGCCGGGATTATCTATTTCGAGAAAAAAATAGATTTAACAAAAGCACAGGAGTTTTTCGAAAAAGCCAAAACGGAAAAACCCAATTCCCCTTTTGCTAAATCAGCCCTGGAGAAAAATGCGGACATATCAAAATTAACTGCTTATAAGGAACAGGTAACCAAGGAGGAAAAAGACAAGGCAGTTAAATCCCTTTTCCTTTTAGCCGAGTTTTATCTATTCCAGATGAATATGCCAGAATCGGCTTTGGCAGAATACCAGATTATCCTGAATGAATATCCGGATAGCCAGTACGTACCTAAATCCCTTTATTCCTCTGCCTGGGTCTATGAGAATATTTATCATGACACCCTAAAGGCAAAAGAGTTTTACCAGAGAATTTTAGATAATCACCCAAATAGCGATTACACCAAAGGGGCCATGTTATTTTTGGGTCTATCCTCAGACTCTCTTGAGATCAATATAATTGAAAAAAAGTATCTTTTAGCCGAAAGCCTGCTGATCAAGGAAGAAAAACCAGATGCGGCAAAAGAGTTTTTTCAGGAGATAATGGAAAAATACCCATCATCCAAATATGCTCTCAAATCCGAGTTTGCACTTGCCTGGATTTTAGAACATTACTCTAATCCGGAGGATAGTAGTCTGGTTTTGGCTTATAAAGGTTTGATTGATAAATATCCGGGAACAGAGTATGCTGATTTCGCCAGAGAGAAATTAGGTATAGCAGTAAAAAAGGCAGCATCTACACCACCAAAGGAAGTTCAACCAGCACCTGCAGATACTTCAGATACAACTAATACTGCAACTACCCCTACCCTTTCCGGGATACCCAAAGCTCCTGTACCGCAAAAAAAAGCACAATTTATTTACCCTTCATCTTTAGAAGAAAGCGGGATAAAGGGTAAGGTGGTCTTAAAGATAAAGATAGATTTCACCGGGAAGGTAATGAATACTGAAGTTTTGACTTCTATAGGTAATATTGAGATAGATGAAGCAGCCCAGAAAGCTGCCATGGATACAACCTTTGATCCTATGAAAATTGACCCTATGGAATCATCGGAGGGGTGGTATATCTATGAGGTGGACGTTAATCCACCTCCTAAACAGGAGAGTCCATATTAAAGATCAGTATGCGTACAAAAAAAATAATGATACATAAAGATGAAGGATTGATCCTATCAGTTGAAAGCTTAAACGAAAAGCTATTCAAGCTTAAGATCTATTCTCCTGTTTTTTCCCTAATGGCTATGCCTGGCAACTTCTGTCATCTGAAAGTTAATGAAGAGAGCTTTCCTCTTTTACGGAGGGCTTTCAGTTTCCATCGAGTAGAAAAAGACAAGGGGACTTTTGAACTTTTGTTTAAGGTAGTGGGATTGGGGACTGAGCTTCTCTCCAGGAAAAATCCCGGTGAGAAAATCGACCTGCTGGCTCCACTGGGGAATTTTTTTTCTTTTCCCCGAAAAGACGAGAAAATAGTTCTTTCAGCTGGAGGAATGGGAATCGCTCCCTTATTATTCTTTCTGAATTATCTTTTAGAGAAGAAGTTTAATCCTGAGAGGATAACCCTTTTCTTCGGGGTGAAAAAAGAAAAGGAGCTTATCTTACTTGATGAGCTTTCCGCTATGAGGATTAAAATCCATTTAGCCACAGAGGATGGAACCATAGGATTTAAAGGAAGGATAACCGAGCTTTTTTATCAGGAGTTAAAAGAAAGAAGGGTTAAACTAAAAAACACTATGTTCTATGCCTGCGGACCTACGCCTATGTTGAAGAAAATTTCCGATATCTCCAAAAAGCACAATCTATACTGCCAGATTTCCCTGGAAAACCATATGCCCTGCGGCATTGGTGCCTGCTTTGGGTGTGTGGTTAAGACAATAAATGGATATAAGAGGGTATGTAAAGATGGTCCGGTTTTTGATGCCAGGGAGGTGATACTTGATTGATTCCTGATCTTTCAGTTGGAATAGGAAAAATTAAATTTTCAAATCCGGTATTGGTAGCCTCTGGCACTTTCGGGTATGGAGAAGAATATGGGTCCATTATTGACTTAAATAAATTAGGCGGGATAATCACCAAATCCATCACCTTTAATCCCAGAGAAGGTCATCCACCACCCAGAACCTGCGAAACCCCTTCCGGGATGCTGAATGCCATTGGCTTGACCAATGTGGGGGTGAAAAGATTTATCAAAGAGAAGCTACCATTTTTGAGAAGACTCAGGACGAGGATTATAGTTAACGTTGCTGGGAGTACAGTAGAAGAGTATGTAGAAGTAGTCAGGAAATTAGAAGGCAAAAAGGGTATCGACCTCCTGGAGATTAATATCTCCTGTCCCAATGTGAAGGAAGGGGGGATTGCATTTGGCTCCAAACCTGAATCTGCTTATAAATGTATAAAAGCTGTCAAAGAAAACACCTCTTTTCCTGTTATTGCCAAACTCTCTCCAAATGTAAGTGATATCGCAGAGATTGCCTTAGTTGTTGAAGAGGCTGGGGCAGATGCAGTTTCACTGATTAATACTTTAGTCGGTATGGCAATAGACTTCGAAAATAAAAAACCCAGACTTTCTAATGTAACTGGCGGGCTTTCCGGACCAGCAGTTAAGCCTGTGGCTCTGGCAATGGTCTGGAAAACTGCCCAGAAGGTAAAAATCCCTATTATAGGCTTAGGTGGAATAATGAACACTCAGGATGCTTTAGAGTTTCTTTTGGCCGGAGCCTCAATGATTCAAATAGGAACAGGGAATTTCGTTGACCCGGAATGTTCGGTTAAAATAGTTGAGGGTTTGAAGAAGTATTGTGAGGAGAAGAGGATAAAAAGGATTGGTAATCTGGTAGGAAAGTTGAAAACCAAATGAATTCACAGCAGATGGAGCGGATAAACAGACGCTGATAACGGCTTCATCAGCTTAAGCACGATAATCAGCTGTGGGCAATGTTCAAGAGGTCATAAATGAAATTCATCCAAAAACTAAAATCAGCCTCTTCTAAAAATAATTCTCTCCTCTGTGTTGGTCTGGATACTGAACTGGAAAAGATTCCAAAGTTTTTGCTGGTTGAAAAGGACCCAATTTTCTCCTTCAATCAAAAGATTATAGATGCAACCAAAGACTTAGTCTGTGCCTATAAGCCAAATTTAGCTTTTTATGAGGTATATGGGATAAAGGGTCTTGAGGCTTTGAAAAAGACTTGTGAATATGTTCCAGAAGATATTCCAATTATTCTGGATGCCAAAAGAGGGGATATAGGTAATACCTCCAAGATGTATGCAAAAGCAATCTTCGAGGAATTTAAAGCAGATGGAGTGACTTTGAATCCCTATTTAGGAGAGGACAGCTTATCTCCTTTTTTAGAATATGAAGATAAAGGCTGTTTTATCCTCTGTCTTACTTCAAATGCCGGAGCAAAGGATTTTCAGCTTCTCAACTTCGAAGGAAAGCCTTTATATAAAATTGTAGCTGAGAAAATTTTAAACTGGAATAAAAAAGGTAATTGCGGTTTGGTAGTGGGTGCGACCTATCCTGAACAGTTGAAGGAGATAAGGGAGATGGCAGAAGAGCTCCCCATTCTAATTCCCGGAGTTGGCGCTCAAAAAGGGGATGCGGAGAAAACGGTTAAATACGGCACTGACAA
>Ga0224495_10001350_pt1 | contig 17344 bp, 15 predicted proteins | sample SF_Jul11_sed_USG_FD_168128 | JGI IMG/M metagenome (GOLD analysis project Ga0224495, IMG submission 168128) | Sediment microbial communities from San Francisco Bay, California, United States - SF_Jul11_sed_USGS_4_1 | ecosystem: Environmental > Aquatic > Marine > Sediment | place: USA: California... | reverse complement strand
TGATCGTCTCCTCCCCCGAAAAAAAGATCTTTGACCGCCGCCAACCAGCACATTCGGTGGGTGAGTAACATGCCTTTGGGCTTGCCGGTCGTCCCGCTGGTGTAAAACATTTCGGCGGGGTCATTCTCGTCCAATCCCATATCCTTTTCCCAGGCAGGGGAAGAGCCCTCCAGGAATTCTTCGTATTCCTCCCCTTCCATATCGCATTCTTCGCGCGCTTCGCCATCCCGCATCAAGATGTACTTCTCCACGCTCCGGAGTTCTTTCCGTTCCGCCAAATTGGCCATCTCTTCATTCACCAAGAGACATTTGGCTTCGGCATCGTTTAGCACATAGGCAATTTCCTTGGGGGTCAACCGGATATTGATCGGCAATAAAACGGCTCCGATCTGGGGAACCCCGTAGTACAATTCCAGCAAACGATGGGAATTCATGTCGATCACGGCGACCCGGTCGCCCTTTTGAACCCCCAGACTCAGCAACCCGTTGGAAAGCCGGTTCACCCGTTCCCCAAATTGGGCGTAAGTAAACCTTTTTTCTTCGTCCACAACCGCGATCTTCCTGCCATATTGCCTTACTGCCCTTCCTAAGAAATCGGTAATGAGCAACGGAATATACATTTTGTCCTCTTCTGAAAGCGGAAGTTATTTTCCGAAAAATAAACTTGGGAGCCACAGGGCGATTTCCGGCCATAGCATAACGATAGTCAGACCCACCGCTTGAATAATGATAAAAGGAATGATGGCCACATAAATATCCCGGATGGGGGTGTCGGGGGAGATACTCTTGATATAGAATAGATTATATCCGAAAGGAGGGGAAATGTAGGCCATTTGCATGTTCATCACAAAAATAACCCCAAACCAGGTCTCGTCGTATCCCATCGCGGAAACGATGGACATGGTAATCGGGGCCGTAATCATGACGATGGCCCCGGGATCCAGGAGCATTCCCAGCAGGAAATACAGGGTCTGAATTAAAATAAAGACTCCCCAATAGCCGATCGGCATCGCCTTGACCACTCTTTGGATGAAATCGGGAGCTCCTAAGGCGGTGTAAACCGTGGCAAAGGCATAGGCCCCGAATATAATCCACATCACCATCGCGGTGAACCGTAAGGCAGTCAAAGAAGCTCTTTGAAAGGCCGGCCAGTTGAGCCCTCCGTACAAGGCCATGCACACAAGACTGCCGGCAGCACCGATGGCCGCCCCCTCGGTAGGTGTGCAAACTCCTCCGAAGATGGACCCCAAAACTGCCAAGATCAAGGTCAGCGCCGGGATCACGCTCTTGGTGGCAAAGATCTTCTTTTTAAGGGTCATTTTTTCTTGGGTGACGTGGATCGGCCCGAATTCAGGTCTCATTTTGCACAAAATCAGAATGTAGATAATGTACAGGGAAGAAAGAAGCAGACCAGGAAGGATGCCTCCGGCATACAGCTTCCCTACGGAAACCTGGGTGATCATGCCATAGATGATCATGATGATGCTGGGGGGAATGAGAATGCCCAACGCCCCCCCGGCAGCGATGCAGCCCAAGGCCAGCTTTTTATCATAGTTGCGCGAAAGCATGGCCGGCAGGGCAATCAGCCCCATGGTGACCGTACCCGTCCCGCCGATTCCGGTCATAGCGGCGAATAGCGTGCATACGAGGACGGCGGCCACCGCCAACCCGCCTTTCAACCGCCCCCCCCAAACGTGAATCGCCCCGAAGAGTCCATCCGCCATCCCCGACTCCTGGAGGATGGCTCCCATCAAAATAAATAAAGGGATGGCGATCAGGCCGAATGACGACATCGCTTTGCCAAAAATAAGGGAGGGAATCACGCCCAGCGCATGGGGCCCCCATAAAAAAACCGTAAATAACACACCGATGGAACCCAACACGAAAGAGATGGAAAGACCGGATATTAACCCCAACATCATAAAGCCAAACAGCAGCAGGGTAACGAGACCGACGTCCATTAATTTTTAACCCCTTTTCTGGTATAAACCTTAGAAAGATCCGAAATAAGGTTACTCAGACCCTGGAGTAACAACAGGATGGCGCCAATGGGAATGGTCAGCTTGATGGGCCATATGAGGGGCGCCCAGTTGCTCTGGGAATATTCCCAAATTTTCATGGAACGCCAGGCAAATTCCCATCCTTTCCAAAGTATAACCGCACAGAATATAGCGAAAAAGGGAAAGGTGAAAAGATCCAGGATCGCCTTTCGTTTCGCTGGCAAGCGGGCATAAAACAAATCCATGTTTACATGGGCTCGATGTTTGTGGGCATATGCGCCCCCGACCATGCTCAGGGCGCCGAATACCATGAGGCTCAACTCATGGGCCCAGATCGTCGGCTTGTTGAATAAATCCCTACCGCCAACTTCCCACACGATGATCGCGGTGATCACCCAAGGCAACCACATTAACACTTTGCCGGTCCATTCGCTGATCCCGTTGACGATGCGTATAAAGCCGCGCATTCAACCTCTCCTTTTTGCCAGAACGTCGCCTTTATCTTCGCTTCGGGGCACCAGAAACCTTTGGGGGGCGGGGGCGGAGATGCTAGAACCCCCCTCATTTATAAAATAGACAGCTAACCACAAAACCTTAGGCTCCGGCCTACGATTTTGGGATGGGTACGATTCCCAATAACGGATTCCTTGATGGACCCCATCTCCAGCCTTTTAAAACCGCTCTTTCTTCCAGCGGAAATTTTTCTGCAAGTCTGATGCCCATGCGAAGAGGAGTGACCGTAAGGAATCAGGGGGATGCTTTCTTTAGGAATGCATCCCCCCCTTTGTTGAGCTTTGGCCTTCTTCTTTAATCCATATAGCCTAAGGTCTTCATATAGTCTTTGACTTTGCCGACCAGCTCGGCGCAGCTGGGGCTCTTTTTGGCCTCATCATCCCAAATTTCAAAGGCGGCTTTTTCGGCCATCTTCAGGTCTTTTCCGGTGAGCTCGTTTAAGGTGACCCCGCTCTTTTTCATCATTTCGGTGAGGGCCCATTTTTCACCCGTCCAGTTTTGGTGGGCGGTCATGTCGAGTCCGGCTTTGATAAAAGCAAACTCAAGGATTTGCTTCAGATCTTCGTCCAGAGAATCCCACGCTTTCTGATTGACCACAATGGTTAGATGGTTCACAGGCATCAATGGGGGGTACAAGAAATACTTACAAACCTCATGGAACTTCATGCTGTACATGCCCATCGCACTTCCCCAGGTAATGCCATCGATCGCCCCGGTTTGCAATGCGCTATAGGCCTCTTCTCCGGGGATATAAACCCCCTGGCCTCCCAATTTCTCAATCCAGTTGATCATGGTCCCAAAGGCCCTGACCTTTTTCCCCTTAATATCTGCGATGCTCTTGATGGGTTTGGTGAACATTAAAGAAGCCGGCCAGCAATCGATGCCGCCCGTAAGATAATGCACCCCAAATTTTCCGTAAACCTGTCTCAAAAAATCGATGGCTCGCCACCCGCCGAATAAATTGGGCAGCTTTTCGCCGTACATGAAATTGTACATTTCAAAGGGGGTGCGGATGCCGAAGGGAAGTCCGTATTCGATACCGGCTTCCGGGATCGCCCCCTTAAAATAAACGGAGGGCATCCCGATGATCTCCAGCGTCCCTGTTTTCACGGCGTCCAAAGCGTCCGCGCTCTTAACCAGTTCCCCCGCCCAGTACAGTTTGATCTGCATCCGCCCGTTCGTCATGGCCGGCAGCCTTTTTTCAAACAGTTCTTTGTAGTAGGCCATCGCCGGCTCGGAAGCAATTCTCTGCTGGGTGTACTTCCAGTTGAACACCTTCCGCGGTGCCGTTTCTTTACCAGGCGTTACCGTAGGTTTCGTTTCGCATCCGATTAAACCTGCTAAGAAAATGACCAGTCCTGCAATTGCCATAACTGCCATACTTTTCCTCATCGTCCACCTCCTCAAAGATTTAATTACGGTGATGCAAAGAAGACGCGAGACATAGGTTCTAAATCGATTTGCTATTCTGGGGGAAATAATAAAACCCATCTCCTTTTAAAAAATGGGTTTTATTATCCTTTTTAACCATATAAGCCTTACCAAAGGGTTAGAGGTTATCTGTTCTGAGCTATAGACTATCTATGAATCTTAAACTGTGCATGTTGCGAGTTGCAGTAAACGGGTTTATTGGCACCTTCCGGTAACTCCTTCTCATGACGCCCTCCAAAAGGTTAGAGGTTAGCCTTTTGGCTTTACTTGGGTACCGGGGAAACGTGAAATAAAAAATACTTTTATGCTTATGGGAAGTCAAGGAGAAAATTGCCTCAATTTAATTTTACTTTTGAAAACCTGAGGAGGTTTCCGATTAGTTGGGGACAAAGGAAGATTTCGATAAGAAATTGCTAATGGCGTAGAATAAAATGGAAGGGTTTGCCACTTGAGGGGATAAGAAGTCGTACCGCAATCTCCTTATCCCCCATATATTTCAACCCGCCAGTTGGAAAAACAGCGCCGCAGTTGTCCGGATCCCGCCCTTGAAGCAGTCGATGGCGAAGTTTTCGTTGGGAGCATGGTTGTTCTCATCGGCGTTGCCGTAAGGGACGGAGAGGATGGGAATATTCAGGATATTGCGGATGGCCGCCCCCGGGAAGCTCCCGCCCCCTGCGGGGATCAGGACTGGGTCCTTCTGGAATCCCTGGCGGATCGCCTCGGCGAACTTCGGGGCCAGGGGATAGTCCACCGAGGTGCGGGAAGGAGCGTAGGTGTTGAGCATCTTCACTTCCAGGTCGTCGAAACCATGCTTCTTCATGTGCCGCACGTACTTTTCATAGATATCCTCCGGAGTCTGGTTCACCACCAGCCGCATATCCATCTTGAGCATCGCCTTGCAAGGAAGGACCGTCTTGCTTCCCTGCCCGCCGTAGCCGGAGGTGAATCCGGCGATGTTCAGGGTGGGGCGGAACATGAGTTTTTCCATGTAGCTTACGCCATCCGGGGGGGCGAACTTCTTCAGCCCGTACTTTTCTTTGAAATTCTTCTCATCAAAGGGGATCTTGGCCATCATCTCTTTTTCTTGGGGAGTCGGGGGGACAATGTTGTCGTAGAACCCCTCGATGGCCACGGTCCCATCCGGTTTTCGCAAGGTGGAAAGGAATTCCACCAGCCGCCAGGCCGGGTTGGGAATGGGGCCGCCGAAGTTTCCGGAGTGAAGGTCCGTGTTGGCCCCCTGGGCGTTGACCTCCACGTATAGAACTCCCCGGTTGCCGAAACTCAAACGGGGACGGCCGGAAGTGTCCATGGGACCATCCGAGTTCAGGGCCATATCGGCGGCGAAGATAGATTTATTCTCGCGGCAGAACCCATTCAGGCTGGGGCTGCCCACTTCTTCCTCCGGGTCGAGGAGAAACTTGACGTTAATCGGAAGCTTTCCGTTCACCTTCAGCACCGATTCAATGGCCTTGAAATGGGCGAAGAACTGGCCTTTATTATCCGCGCTGCCCCGGCCGTAAATCCTTCCATCACGGATGGTAGGCTGAAACGGAGGGGAATTCCAGGCTTCCAGGGGCTCCGGCGGCTGAACGTCAAAGTGCCCGTAGATCAACAGGGTGCGCTTTGCTTCGGGATTGAGGATCTCGCCGTATATTAAAGGAGGGTTGCGCTCCCCGCCCATGGGAAGGATACGCGGCTTGATCCCGATTTTTTCCATTATTCCGGTCAGGAGCCGGGAACATTCCGTTACCCCCTCCCAGCGGGCGCTGATGGACGGTTGCCGCAGTAAAACAAAAAGCTCGTCAATGAAACGATTCAAGTTCTGGTCGATATACGCGAAGATTTCCTTCATCGGTCCCTCCTTTTATTAATGCGGATTGCGGAATTCGGAATGCGGAATGAACAACTCCCTGAGCCGACCGGAGCTTCTTTCATTAAAGCTTCGATATCTTTTAAACTGATAATCCCGCTTTCAACCAATAATTCCATCCAATAAATTGATTCATCGATTTCTTCTTCAACAATACCCATTTTGGCAATGAAATCAGCGGCCGATCTTGCTCTACAAGCAGACCTATAATTTGCTCCCGCCGAGGTTCCGGATCGCAAGAGTTGTCTGCCGAGAATTTCAACCGTTCTCCTTTTAGGCAATTCTTCAACAAACGTGATAACCTCGAGAGCAAACAATTTGGTTCTTTGCTTTAGGTCTCTCTGTCCCATTCTTTTTATTCCTGTTGGTTTTAAAATATTTTCATTCCGCACTCCGCATTCATAATTCCGCACTTGATTTACCGGTTGCGCGTGTGCGGATCCAGCCAATCCCTGAGGCCGTCTCCCATCAAGTTAATCCCCAACGTGGTAAAGAAGATGGCGCTCCCGGGGATGGCCGCTAACCACCAAAGATTAAGCATATAAGAGCGTCCTTCGGCTAACATTCCTCCCCATGAGGCCATTGGCGGCTGGATCCCCAACCCGAGAAAACTCAGAAAAGACTCGCGGATGATCATCCGGGCCAGTTCAAAAGTTGACAGAACAATAATGGAACTGGCCAGGTTGGGAAGGATATGTTTTAGAATTACTCCACTATTCCGTCCTCCCAGAGCTCTGGCCGCAGTCACAAAATCTCGGTTTTTAAGCTCAATGACTTCGGCCCGCACCAGCCGGGCGAAAATGGGCCACCCCGTGAAGCCTAAAACCATGACCAGGTTTTTATATCCCGGCCCCGTCGCGGCCATCACCGAAATGGCCAGGAGAATATAGGGGAAGGACATCATAATGTTGATACAGTTGCTGATGACAGAGTCCAGAAGGCCGCGGTAGAATCCGGCGAGGATTCCCAGGGTTATGCCCAGCATAGCCGAAAAGGACATCGTCAGGAAGCCTACGGAAAGGGAGATACGGGATCCGTAAATCAAGCGGCTGAGCATGTCCCTGCCTACCGGGTCCGTTCCCATCAAGTATTTGTAATCATTCTTTTCATCCCAGAAAGGGGGCTTCAGGCGAGATCGCAAATCTTGCTCCAGCGGGTCTTGGGGGGAGAGAAACGGAGCGAAAAAGGCCACAGCCAACACGAAGGAAACCATCCCCAGGCCGATTACGCCAATCCGCGCCTGACTCAATCGGTAGAGGAATTTTTGATATCCTTTTCGATCTCTTCTCAATGATTTTTCCTACCTCAACCAAAACGTACTTTCGGGTCAAGCCAGGCGACGGCAATGTCGGTCACCAAGTTGGCGGCGACGATCAAAATAGCGAAAACGGCCACGGCGGCCTGGACGACGGGAAAATCGGAGTTGAAGATGGATTCCACCACTAAACTGGCCACACCGGGCCAGGCGAAAATGGTCTCGGTGATAACCGCTCCCCCCAGCAGCATCCCGAACTGAAAACCCAGGATCGTGACCACCGGGATGAGGGCGTTGCGCAGGGCATGCCGGAAGAGCACGGCTTTTTCTCCTAACCCCTTGGCTCGGGCGGTCCGGATGTAATCCTGAGAGAGAATCTCAATCATTCGCGACCGGGTCAGGCGCATCAGAATCGGGAGCACGGAGACCGCGATCCCCGTGGCCGGCAGGATGATGTGGCGGAAGCTTCCCGAGCCAGAAGCGGGCAGCAAGCGAAGCTTTACGGCAAAGATGATGATCAGCATGATGTCCAGCCAGAATAGGGGCATGGCCTGGCCCAGGACGGCCAGCACGGAGGCGGAATGGTCCTGGATTCGATTGCGCCGCACCGCAGCCAGCACCCCCAAGGGGATGGAGATGATTATGGCCAAAAGCAGCCCCGAGGCGGCCAACCAGAGGGTCATGGGCATACGCTCCAGGACAAGCCCTAAAGCCGGTCTCTGAGCGACGAAAGATTTGCCGAAATCCCCCCGGGCCATGCCGGACATGAATTTAAAGTACTGGACGATGATTGGCTGATCCAGCCCCATCTCCCTTCTCAACAAGGCTACATCTTCTTTCGTAGCTTCAGGGGGAAGGAGGATCAGCACGGGATCCCGGAAAAAATGAAGCAGGGAGAAAGTGATCAGGCTGATCCCCCAGATAACGATCAGGGCCTGGAAAAGCCGGTGGAGGATGTAAGACTTCATGAATGAACACCTACAGTTCGGAGTTGGGAGTCAGGAGTTCGGAGGGAAAAACCATATATACCCCATTCATGAATCTCCGAACTCCGAACTAAATTACTCCGAACTCTTCACTCCGAACTCACTACTCTTTCAGCTTGGCCTCGAAGGTCCGCAGGAACTCGTCCGGGGGAGCCTCGTAGATCACCCGTTTGTTAATACCGAGGATGGCGGTCTGGGCGTAGAAAGATACGGCCAGAGCCTGGTCGTTGATATACTTCCCCACATTGTAGTAGAGTTTCTTGCGCTGTTCCATATTCATGGTAGTTCGGGCATCATCAAGCCATTTATCCATATCCGGCGAGGACCCATAGCAGAAGGCCTCGCCTTTACGGAAATAGTTGTAATAAATGGCGTCGGCGTCGTAAACTCCACCACTGCCCCAACTGTGAATGCTGCAATCGTTTTGTTTCCCTTGCCTTCCCAGTCGGTCCCACATCCCGATATCCGAATATACGTTGACGTTGGTTTTGATCCCCACCTTGTTCAGATACCCGGCCACGGCTTCGACCAGAGCCCGGGGATTCTGGATGCTTCCCGTGTAAGTAACCAACCGCAACGGCCGGTCAAAGGGGTAATTGGCTTCTTTCAGAAGCTGCCGGGCTTTCTCCGGGTTGTAGGGGTAAGGGTTTTCCAGCGACTTGTCGTACCCAAAATGTTGAGGGTTCAAAACCCCAGCGGTGCGGACGGCGTTCCCACGCATAACGGTATTAATGATAGTGTCCACGTCGATGGCATGGCTGATGGCCTGCCGCACCTTGAGGTTTTGCACCGGGGACTGATCCGCCCGTCCATCGGCGTCCATTACCAGATAAACGACCCTCAGGGTGGGGGCCTTGGAGATGCGGGCGATACCGGAACTTTCAATCATGGAAATTTGATCGGGTGGAATGTCACGCACGATGTCGATGCCTCCCGTCAAAAGTTCGGAAATCTGGGTGGCAATTTCTTTGATCGGCCGGAAGATAATGGTTTTGATGGCCGAGGCACCCTTCCAATAATCCTCTTTGGCTTCCAGGACGACATGTACCCCTCGCTTCCATTCTTTCAAGCGGTAGGGTCCTGTGCCATTGGCATGGGTGGCGATGAAATCGTCTCCTTTCTCTTTCACCCATTTTACCGGGAGCATCTGAAAATTGGACAGCCGTTGCAGGGCCACAGGATAAGGCTTAATGCTGATGATACGCACCGTGTGGTCGTCGACAACATTGACCTCCTTGATCCAGGAGACGGTCGGCCGCTGGGGGCATTTGGGGTCCAAACCCCGTTCGATGGTAAATTTTACACACTCGGCGTTAAAGGGTTCTCCGTTGTCGAACTTAACCCCTTGGCGCAGTTTGAACTCCCAGGTATTGTCATCAATAAGTTTCCAGGATTCTGCCAGGTGAGGGACAATTTGCATCGTTTTCTGGTCCCGCATGATCAGGTTATCATAGAGGTGCCAACCTACAATATAATTGATGCGGATGTTATGTTTCTGGGTGTCCAAGGTACTGATGTCGCTGGAGAGGGCAGCGACCAGCTTGCCTTTGGGGGCAGCAAAGGATTGTCCGGGAAAGGCCAAAAAAGCAATCATCAGCAAAGCCATTGCCCCCATCAGCGCATTTCTGAATCCATTCTTTTTCATATTCACCTCCTGGTTCAAAGTATGGTTTGAATCCATTACCATGGAATCAATCCGGCTCTTAACCGGAAAGCCTTTGATCTTGCGGATTACTTTTCTTACTTATCGTGCGCGGGGAAGGGTGATGCAAAGCCATTATTAATATTCCCCGGGGGGATGTCAACTTTTTTTACCCAAATTAAGCGATTCTTTTAAACCACAGAGAACACGGAGATTAATTGCATAGTTAAAAAAACAAAATAAGCTCAATCTTTTCTCTGGGTTCTCATATAATCAATTCCTCAGATAAAATGTTTCATTGTTTTCACTTAACGAGGGCACAGAGTTAAGTAACGAAAAGGAGTTAATTTCCTTGATTTATCCTGACTTTCCTCTGTGCCCTCTGTGGTAAATCGCCTTTTTTAGTTTTTAATAAGGTTTTTAAAAAACATTTATTACACCTGTCAGCTTGGAGGATAAAGTTTTCAGTCTGGAAATGCGTTCGACCAGAGGAGGGTGGGAATAATAGAACCAGGCGTAAAAGGGATGAGGAGATAAATTGGCGAGGTTATCGACGGCCAGTCTCTTAAGAGCGTTGGTAATGGGTTCGGCCTTCGGCATAAGGTCCAAGGCAAAATCATCCGCCTCCTGTTCAAACTTCCTGGAAATGGCTGACCCAACGGGTTGGGCAAAATATCCCAAGGGGCCAAAGAGGGCGCCGATTAAAAAAAGTCCGACGTAGGGAACTGGCTCGGCAAACCCGAAAGTATGATAAAGCAACGGCCAGGGGAGTAATTGCGCCAAAATAAAAAAGCCAGCCAGGGATAACGTTTCCGCCAAAAGGAGCTGTTTGAGCACGTGTTTCTTCTTCCAATGCCCGATCTCGTGAGCCAGAACGGCGAGAATTTCCTCGGCAGTATGAGAGGCCATGAGCGTATCAAAAAGCACGATCCGCTTGCTCTTCCCGATGCCGGTAAAGTAGGCGTTGGTATGCTTGCTCCGTTTGCTGGCATCCATGCCAAAAACCCCTTTGGGCCGAAGTCCCACCTTTTCCATCAGGGTGTAAATCCTTCGTTCCAGCTCTTTATCCTCGATAGGTTCAAATTTATTAAACCACGGAGCGATCAGCACGGGGTAGAGCCAAAGGATCAACAATTCCACCAACCCTACGAAAACCCAGGCCCACACCCACCAGTTCTCTCCTCCTTTGCCCATTAAAGCCAAGAGGGAGTAAAGGAGCACACCTCCTAACAGGGCCGAAACAACCAGGCTTTTTAGAAGGTCGATGAACCACAGCCTGAGGGTCTTGGTATTAAACCCGAAACGCTCCTCGATTACAAAAGTTTCATAGAGGTTGAAAGGGAGGTACAGAAGGTTTATCAGTAGGGCAATGGCGCCAAAGAACGCCAAGCCGTTGATCATTGCCCCCCATCCCCATCGGGAAATCGTTTCGGCCAGCCACGGCAAAAAGCCGGAGAGTAAAATAATCAGAAAAAAGCCCTGGTTGACTAAAGAAGCCTGGATGCCGAAGTTCGCTGAATCAACAGAGTACGCGGAAATATTTTTGAGTTTTTCCCGGTCAACCGTGTCTTGAAAGATTTCGGGGACGGCATGGCCATGTTTGCGGAGGTAGGAGGTGTTCAGGCGGTTTAAGAACAATTGGGTAGCGGAGCGGAGAAAAAAGATAAAAAAGAAAGCCCAGAGGAGGAAATTAAACTGAATCATGGGGATACAGGGGTCAAGGGGTCAGGGGGCCGAATGGGGTAAAGAGTAAATTGTTGTCAAGGCCCAGGCTTCCATGGAAGCTTTACGATCCTTTTTGGTAGAATGCCATCACTTTTTGTATATCCTTTTTGGATCCGATAAAGAGCGGAACCCGTTGGTGGAGTTCCTGGGGCTCGATGTCGAGAATGCGCATCTTTCCATCCGTGGCCATTCCTCCGGCCGCTTCCACAATCATGGCCAATGGTGCGGCCTCACACATCAAGCGTAATTTTCCACGAGGTTTTTTCGGATCCCTATTATCGGCCGGATACATGAAGATACCGCCCGACAGTAAATTGCGATGAAAATCCGCTACCAGGGAGCCGATATAACGCAAATTATAAGGCTGGCCGCGTTCGTTGTCCGGGCTTTTAAAATAAGAAACCACTTGGCGTGTAGGCGCATCCCAGTAATTCCAGTAGGACTCATTGACGGAGTAAATTTTGCCCCTTTCCGGAATTTTGATTTCCGGATGGGAGAGTAAAAACTCTCCCACGCTGGGGTCCAGAGTAAAACCATGAACTCCCTGGCCCGTTGTATACACCATCATGGTGGAAGAACCATAGACGAAATAGCCGGCGGCCACCTGGTCAGCCCCTTTTTGCAGCACATCATCCATCGTCACGCTTTTTCCCTCGGGGCTTTTGCGGCGATAGATGGAAAAAATTGTGCCGATAGACACATTGCTTTCTATGTTCGAAGATCCATCCAAAGGATCAAAGATCAGGACATATTCGCCAGCGGGGAAGGCCGATGGAATTTCAATTAAATCGGCATTTTCCTCTGAACCCATGGCACATAAAACGCCGGCTCTTTCCAAGCGGTGGATCATGATCCGGTTGGCGAATTCGTCCAGCTTGAATACCTGTTCGCCTTGGACATTCGTCTCCCCCGTAAAACCAAGCACATCCACCAATCCGGCTTTGTTCACCTCGCGGGAAATAATTTTGGCCGCCAGAATCAGTTCATTCAATAACCGGGTAAAACGTCCTGTGGCCATGGGAGATTCTTTTTGGTGCAACAGGAGATGCTCGATCACTGTAATGGGGGGCATAAAAAACCTCGGTTAGAAATGTATTTTACGCTTATGCTGGACAAGTGAAAAAATGCATTCCTTCCTTGCTTTAGGCCCGGGAAGACCTAACATAAAAGATCGGCAGAGGTTCGCCAAGCCTCTTCCACTGCTTGATCACGGCCTCCGCTTTCCCTGCGCTGTTGAGCACATGGAGCTTACGCCGGACCATGGCCACGATGGCTTCCCGGCCGGGTCCGAGATAATTGCGGGGGTCGAATTCAGATGGTTTGGTGGCGAAGACCTCCCGGATTTTGGCTGTCAGGGCCAGGCGCAGGTCGGTATCGATGTTTACTTTACACACGCCGTATTTGGATACGGCAGAATGAATCTGTTCTTCGGGTACGCCCATGGCATTGGGCATGCTTCCCCCATATTTGTTAATCAGATCGATGAATTCGCGGGGCACGCTGGAAGACCCATGCATGACCAGTGGAAGGCCGGGGCAGGTCTTCATGATCTCCTCGATGCGCCCCATGGCCAATTTGGCCTCAACCTTGAATTTATAAGCCCCATGGCTCGTTCCGATGGCAATGGCCAGACTATCCACGCCGGTGCGTTTCCAGAAATCGACGGCTTGTTGGGGGTCGGTGAGAAATTTCTCAATATTTTTTTCATATTCTTCGGCTTGGAGGCCGACCACATGCTCCTCGATTCCACCTAACATGCCGAGTTCAGCTTCCACCACGACGCCGGCCGGGTGGGCCACTTTCACAACCTCTGCGGTGAGCTTCACGTTTTCCTCATAGGGCAGTTGGGAGCCATCGATCATCACGCTGGTGAAGCCGTCGTTGAGGCAGGTATCCGCCAGTTTCAATGAGTCGCCGTGGTCCAGGTGAATGGCAATAGGCAGGTCGGGGTGATCTTCGACCGCGGCGTCGATGATATGCTTGAGATAGCGCATATTGGCATATTTGCGGGCGCCTTTGGAGATCTGCAGGATAAGGGGACTCTTCTCCGCCGCGCAGGCTTCGATTATGCCCTGGGTGATTTCCATGTTGTTGACGTTAAACGCGCCGATGGCAAAGCCGCCGGCATAGGCCAGGTCAAACATCGGTTTGGTAGTCATGAGTGGCATGGAGGTCCTCCGCAATGCTGGAATGGTTAAACCAGTTTTTTGCAGTATAGGGCAATCTAAGGAAAAAGTCAAAAAAGAGGGTTGGGGGGGAGGGCATCGGGTGTAGAATAGGAGTGGAAGCGCCAAGGAGACCTTTTTATTTGATCGGCAATTAGAAATGTGCTATCAGATCAATTAGCGGTGAGTTTATCCGGCGAAGGAAGGTGAGTTAATGGAAGTAAAAGATGGAGGGATTCCTCGAGGACAGCCTCCCCTTAAGGGAATTCGGGTCATCGACCTGACCAGAATCATTGCCGGCCCATACTGCTCGATGATTATGGGTGATCTGGGCGCAGAAATCATTAAGGTGGAACAGCCCAAAATTGGCGATGAGAGCAGGGCCTGGGGCCCTCCCTGGGTGGGAGAGAGCGTGAGCGCCTACTTCGTTTCCATTAATCGCAACAAAAAAAGCCTGACTTTAAATTTTAAGCGCCCTCAGGCCCTGGAGATTTTTAAGGACCTGGTAAAACAGGCGGATGTGGTCGTGGAGAATTTCCGGCCTGGAACCATGGATGAACTGGGAATCGGCTACGAAGACTTACAAAAAATCAATCCCAGGCTGGTTTACTGCGATATGACCGGGTATGGGACGGACGGCCCCTACCGGGACAAACCGGGTGTGGATGTCATTGTCTCGGCCATCGGGGGGTTGATGTCCATTACCGGAGAGCCGGAGGGAGAACCGGTAAAAATTGGAGTACCCTTAATTGATGTTCTCACCGGCCTTTATTCTTTTGGCGCCATTGCTTCGGCCTTATATCTCCGGGAACAGACCGGAAAGGGGCAGAGGATTTCGATCAACCTTTTGGCTATGCAAGTGGCCACCTTGATTAATATCGGCTCAAATTATTTAATCGGCGGAATCGTTCCGCGGCGATGGGGTAGTGCCCATCCCAACATTACGCCTTATGAAGCGCATCGGGCCAAAGACGAATACCTGATCTTCGGGGTAATCAATGAGCGAATGTGGAAATCTTTTTGCCGTCTTCTGGGAACGGATGAATTAAGCGATGATCCCCGGTTTGCGCATAATTCCAAGCGCATCGAGAACCGGCAGGCGCTCAACGAAATCATCGACCGGAAGATTGCTGAGAAAACGGTGGATGAATGGATCCCTTTATTCGATCAAGCCGGGATTCCCTGCGGGCCGATCAACACCTTCGACCGGGTCTTCAGCGACCCGCAAGTGCTACACCTCGGGCTGGTGCGAGAGGTGGAACATCTTCATTACGGAAAAGTGAAAGTGGTAGGGCCGCCGGCGACCTTCTCCGAGAGCGCCATCGGCATTCAGAACCCACCACCGATGTTGGGAGAGCACAATCACGAAATATTGACTCGCCTCTTGGGTTATGCGGAAGAAGAGATAACGGCTCTACAGGAACAAGGAGTGATCTGAGCTTAACAATTGTCAACGCGCAAACAGGCTGATAGGTTAAATTCGCTAAAAATTTTCTAAAAAATTATCCCAATTTCAGGGTCCCTTTTCGGGTATCTGGATTAAATAGATTTATTTTCGTCTTGACCAATCCTGTGTCTTATCTGGACCAATAGTATTTCCAGCTCTGCCTGGTCCAGCTTTAAAAGGAATTTCAAATCAATATCCGTTTTTAGAAGTCTCTTGATCAATTCAATCAGCTCCTCTTTGCCCATTTTCGAACCTCGACAATTAAAGCTTTGACTCTTCAAGCTACATGGATACAGCTATCATTCCCTCCCTTGTAGGCCGGTTCTTAGGGGGGTTTTCCAAATTTATTTAGTTGAGCAAAAAATAAGCCAATTTTATATATCGCGCTAAGGCATCAATATTATTAGATTTAGACAAGAATTATTTCTGATGATCCTAGCAGAAGTGGAAAAGAAATTCATGTTTTTTCGAAATTTTTTCCACCTTATCTCGAATGTATAGAAAATTCCTTTTTGGACACGGATGTACACAGCGCGCCAGAGCCGCAACCAAAAAATATAAATCTCGCAGAGCCCGCAGAGAGTCATTAAATCTTTTAAAATAAATTTCTAAATTCTTTCTCTGCGTTCCCTGCGATCTCTGTGAGATTCATTCTTTTTTCTTAACAAAATTTAAAGAGTCTGAAGATTAGTAGTACAGATTATCAGGATAAATTAAAAAGAAAATAATTATCTGCGGTTATCCGCGTAAATCTGCGTCCTATTAAATTTATCCGACCATGGCTTAGCCTATGATCATCGACGTCCAGCTCTTTGGCTATTTGGCCAAGTATTCCCCGGTGGAAAAAGAGAATTTCAAACTGGAGCTTGACCCGGATGCGACCGTAGGCCTACTTTGTGATAAAATAAAAATTGCACCTGAGGTTGAAAAAATGATCTTAGTAAACGGGCACCAGGCCAACCCTTCTACCCGGCTGGCAGATGGCGATGAGGTATTTATTTTCGCACCCGCAGCCGGGGGATGATAAAGTCAGTGCCAGTGTCGGTGTGAGTTTCGGTGTCAGGAAAAAAACCAAAACAAAGAACAAAATCTGAAGGGGCGGGCTATGGAGAAAGATAAAACCCTAAGAGTTCAATTCGAAGATTTAAAGAATTTTTGTCAACAAGCCTATATCAAAGCCGGCGTGGACCCCGAAGAGGCAGAGATTGTCGCGGACCTTCTGGTTCGTTCCGATCTCCGTGGTGTTGAAACCCACGGTGTGACCCGGCTTCCGATCTATATCCAGAGACTGCAGAAGGGGTACGTACGGGCAAAATGCCAGCTTACGGCGGTCAAAGAAAAAGGGCCCACCGCCTTCGTGGAAGCTCATGGTTCCATGGGACACATTGTGGCCTACCGCTGTATGGAAAGAGCTATCAAAAAGGCGGAGGAATACGGCATCGGATGGGTCTCGGTGAAGGACAGCGGACATTTCGGGGTGGCCGGGCTTTTTTCCATGATGGCTTTAAAGAAAAATTTTATCGGTTATATCGTTTCCAATTCCGCCCCGATGATGGCCCCCTGGGGCGGGCGGGAACGGATCGTCGGAAACAACCCGCTGTCTTATGCCTTTCCCGCGGGGCAATATCCGCCGGTGGTTTTGGACCTTTCTTGCAGCGTGGTCTCTTCCGGGAAACTGATTCTTTGCCGCAAAAAGGGAGAAAAAATTCCTCTGGGGTGGGCTATTGACAAAAACGGTCTCACGACCGACGATCCATATGAAGGATATGAAGGTGGGGGATCTCTAACCCCGATTGCCGAACACAAGGGCTACGGGATGGTTCTGGCTCATGAGATCCTTACCGCCATTTTAACCGGGGGTAAATGGACCCGGAATATCAAAAGCCTGTACGAAGAAGACAAAAGCGGCATTCAGGGAACCTGCCATTCCTTTATGGCCCTGGACCCCGATTGTTTTCTGGGGGGGGAAGAATTTAAGCAGAATATGGACCGCTATATCCAAAGTATCAAAGAGAGCGGAAAAGCAAAGAATTCTGCTGAAATTCTCATGCCGGGGGAGCCGGAGTACCGCACCGAAATCCGCTTCCTGCGGGAGGGTATCCCGCTGCCCCCCAACACGGTAAAAGAATTGACCCTCCTGGGTAAATCGCTGGGAATATCCTCTCTATTCAGGGATTTCTAATCTTCCTCTTGGATCTTTTTAATTTTTTTTGGCCAACCAGTTTGATGATCTCGTAAAAAGTCAAAATTGGGATGGCAAAGTAAAAAGATCCAGATGCCAGGCGCGCAAAACCTGAGGAGAGAGGCGTA
>Ga0224495_10001348_pt1 | contig 17351 bp, 15 predicted proteins | sample SF_Jul11_sed_USG_FD_168128 | JGI IMG/M metagenome (GOLD analysis project Ga0224495, IMG submission 168128) | Sediment microbial communities from San Francisco Bay, California, United States - SF_Jul11_sed_USGS_4_1 | ecosystem: Environmental > Aquatic > Marine > Sediment | place: USA: California... | reverse complement strand
GTTGACGTCCCACATGTCGGTATTCCCGCCGATGCCGTAGGCCAGCACGAGAGGAGTCCCTTTACCGCATTCTTCATAGTAAATCTTAATCCCATCGTCTGTTTTCACATAAGCCATTTTCTACCTCCCCCAATCAATGCCTATCTGGTCCAATCAAGACCATTTCAGTACTTTCCGGTTTCCATCTGCTCACAAAATCCCCCATCGATGTTGATGTTCTTTCGGGTCACGTAGTCAGAAAGGTCGACGACCTCTTTTTCATGGCCCAAATCATCCCATAAAATGTTTCATGGTACAACCGGGAAAATAGCACCGTTTCATTTTTGCATTTCTATCGTCTCAGAAGGATGATTTGGGGTTCAAAAATTCCGTTCAAAGGTTCAAGAACGAGTTTTTTTCAGCCTATCCTTTGGCAATATCCGTTACTGAGCCTGGTCCGACCCGGATGTTTTGATCCTAATTTTTTGTCTTGACAAAGGGGGCCACCTCATTCATAAGGATAAAAGACCAATTTAAAGGATTGCCATGAGCATCCTTACACCAGATCTTACGCCGCTTACTGAAAGGAGATCGCCCGTGAGCGAGAATCTAAGGCAGCCGGCCCGCGTCCAGCCGACATCGAAAGGGGCGGCATACATTGCGGACTTCCTGATTCAGCAAAAGGTTCCCTACATCTTCGGATTGTGCGGCCACGGCATTCTAGGCCTGCTGGATGGCCTCTATGATCGCCAGGACGAGATAACAACGATCTCCGTGCACCACGAATCAGTCGCGGCATTCATGGCCGATGCCTACTTCCGCATCGCCCAGAAGCCTGTTGCTACTTATACGTCCTGCGGTCCAGGCTCAGCGAACATCGTAGTCGCAGTCGCAGCGGCATTCGCTGACTCCTCCGCGATGCTCAACATCACTGGGAATGTGCCGACCGGCCAGTGGAACCGTGGCCCATTCCAGGAGACCGGCCGGTATTTCCAGGGCGACTTTGTCAATGTCTTGCGTCCCTACGTGAAGCGGAGCTTCCAGCCCACGCGTCCTGAGATGCTTCCACTTGCCCTCCGCCAGGCGTTTACCCTCATGACCAACGGTCGGCCGGGACCGGTGCATATTGACGTGCCGCTGAACGTCTTCGTGGAGCCGGTCGATGAGAAGGCTGCCCAGCGGGAAGACCATTGGCCAGAGGCGGGATGGTCGCGGCCGGCCGGGGATCCTCGGGCCATCACCGAAGCGGTTCGCCTCCTGGCGGAAGCCGAACGTCCGGTAATCGTTGCGGGGCATGGGGTCGAGCTCAGCAATGCCGAGCCGGCGCTCTTGGCGTACGCGGAGGCGATGTCGATTCCGGTAGCGACGACACCCTTCGGCAAAGGCGTGTTCGATGCCCGCCATCCGCTCAGCCTGGGAGTAACCGGACGGAACGGTCCCTACATGGCCAACGCCGCTTGCCGCAACGCCGACGTCATCCTGGCGCTCGGTACCCGCTTTGACGACCGCGCGACCAGCGCCTGGCTGCCCGGGCTCACCTACAGCATTCCGCCCACCAAGCTGATTCACGTCGACATCGATGCGAACGAGATTGGCCGCAACTTCCAGCCGGCGATCGGGATCATCGCCGACGTGCGGCTCGCTCTCGAGCAGATGCTTGCGCACCGAACCGATCGTAGTCATCGGCGGGAGGCTTGGCTTAGGCGCATCGAAGGCTGGAGGAAGAAATGGGATGAGGCCACCAAGCCCCCGCGAACTTCCGATGCCGTGCCGGTTCGTCCCGAACGCGTCGTCGCGGATGTCCGTAAGGTCGTCCCGGAGGACGGCATCGTACTGGTCGATGTCGGCGTGCACCATAACTGGATGGTGGCGGAATACGAACCGTGGAAGACCCGGACGCTGCTCCAGACCTGGGGGTACGCCTCGATGGGCTTCGGGGTTGCCGGTCCTCTGGGAGCGAAACTTGCGGCGCCTGACCGGCCAGTGGTGACGGTCTGCGGTGACGGCGGTTTCGTCATGAACGCCAGCGCCGTGCTCACTGCGGTGGAGTACGATATTCCCGTGGTCTGGATCGTGTGGAACAACTGCGGCTTTGCCGTCATCCGCGACCAGCAACTCGGCTACTTCGGAAAAGGTCGTGAACTGGCCACCATGTTCAAGGCCAAGACCGGCAAGCCCTTCAGCGCGGATTACGCGGCCATGGGGCGTTCCATGGGTGCGGAGGGCTGGATGGTTGAGAAACCGGCAGACCTGGCAGGCCAACTGGAAGCGGCCATTGCCTCCAATCGACCGACGGTGCTCGACGTAAGGATTGATCCCGATATTCGACCGCTGGCCACGGGAAGCTGGGACCTCCCGCCTCTGCCGCATCCCATTCCGAACTTCGGCTGGGAGGAGGATTGAAACATTCGGAGGGGTAATCATGGCGCCTAATTCAGCTGCCCATCAGCCCTGGTCACTAAAGATGACGGTACCGTTGGAGCCCGGGATCGTGTGTAACAATATCGAAGCTATGCTCGAGTTTTACACCGGTGTCTTAGGTCTCAAATTGGTGGGTGATGCCAAGACCACGCCGGAGTTGAGCGCGCGTTTCGGGGCGACGCCCCACGGGTATCGGATCGTCCGATTGCAGACGCCGTACGGGGAGCGGATCAAGCTGGTCCAGCCGAACCAGGACGCGCCAACACCGCAGCCCGTTCCGGGATGGGTCTATGAACGGCACGGCCTTGCCTATCTCACCTTCGTCATAGCCGAAATGCAAGATGTGGTGAAGCGTTTGAAAGCGCACGGAGTAAGACTGCTGAGCGATGAGCCGGTAGAAGTCCGGCCGGGAGTCTTCGCCCTCTATTCCCTGGATCCGGAGGGCAATTACTTGGAGTTTGTCGAGTATTCAGACCCCTCCGCGTATCGGCCCGATCTCTTCGAGTGGCGCTAATTATAGAACGTGGAATCGGGCGGAGTTGCCCGCAACAGTCCTCCGGATTGTCTTGGGGGTTGTTCTTCGGCTGGACATCCCGATCGGGACCGCAAGCGGGGACCCCCAGTGAGGACGGGCATCGCTTTAGAGTAGAATAGAAATCTGGCGAAGTGGCTCAAATCATAGTCGTTAATAAGGAGGCCGAAATCCATGAAGATTACTGATGTTCAAGCCCATTTGCTGGCCATACCCGTGAAAGAAGTCGACTTCCCCTTTCCCTGGAAATCAAGAGAGTTTTACCACATCATTGTAGAGATCAAGACGGATGAAGGAGTTACAGGATACGGGGATGCTTTCGGATATGGCGTCCCTCATGCCACCGCAGCCGTTGTCAACCATGTTTTGAAGCCCATGATCATTGGGGAAGATCCGACGAATATTGCATCCTTGCAGGATCAAATGTACCGCCAGACCCATCTCTATGGGCGGTACGGTATTACCACCTTTGCCATCAGCGGGGTGGATATCGCCCTTTGGGATATAGCGGGAAAGTGCGCCGGCCTTCCGCTGTATCGGCTGTTGGGCGGGGTCAAGGATATGAAGGTCCCGGCCTATGCCAGCCTGCTGCGCTACGATGACCTGGATAAACTGGAGGCGGCAGCCTTACATGCCCACCGGGCAGGGTATGACATGATCAAAATCCACCAGGTCGACGTGGAAAGCCTGAAGACTGTCCGCCAGGTTGTTGGCCAAGATACCCGGCTGATGATGGACATTAATTGCGCTTGGTCCCCGGAGAAAGCCCTGGAGATGGCTCAACAGTTTGTTCCCTACCATCTCCACTGGTTGGAAGAGCCTATCTTTCCCCCCGAGGATTTTCAGAGCCTCGCCCGACTGGGTTATCTGAGTGCCACCCCCATCGCCGCCGGCGAGAATGCCTGCACGGCGTATCAATTCAAGGCCATGGTCGAGGCGGGGGCAGCCACCTATATCCAGCCCAGCGTGACCAAAGTGGGCGGCATCAGTGAGTGGCGAAAAGTCGCCGTTCTGGCCGAGACATATAACGTGAAGGTTGCTCCCCATTCCCCTTATTTCGGCCCCGGTCTGTTGGCCACGGCTCATCTGGTTGCCACCACCCCCTGGGCCGAGTTGGTGGAGTATTATTATGTGAATCTGGAGGCCAGCGTTTTCAAACAGCCCCCCAAGCCAGAAAAAGGATATATCTCTCTCCCCGAAGGCCCCGGCCTGGGCCTGGACATAGATCCGGCCGTGCTCCAACACTACCGCGTAGTTTCTTAGGTCCTATTCACTCGGATGGATACCCGATTGAAAAGCCCGGGCTCAGCCTATTCCTGTCCGGACAATATGGCGGTGGCGATTTTCTTTGCCTGGGCATCGGTGCCCGTATTGGCCGGCAGTTTTTTGCCAGCAAACCCGGCCTGGCTGATCTGAGGGTCAAGATAAACGGTGCCGGCCACTTTTACCTGTTTCTTCTCCAGCTCATTTCTCAGCTTGGCCTCTATTGCCGCCGAAGGGATTTTATTCAGGATGGCACGAATGGTCGAAATTCCGATGCCTTCCGCCATATAGCGGATTTTTTCCACTAACGCCAGCGAATCGAAAGAAGGCTCGATGATAACGAGAACAGTATCGACACCTCTTTCGACCCCCCGGCCAAAGCTTTCGATCCCGGCTTCCATATCAATCAGCATGATTTCTTTATTTCCCAGGTTTACTTTTTGCACGAAATCCCGGGCCAAGTCGGCCATCTCGCAGGCACAGCCCTGAAAGGGGTCGATGATTTTGCCGACGGTCAGCAATTTCAACCGGGAAGCGCTCGCGATAAATTCGCGGGGGATGCTTTCCGGGGAAATCCTGGCGGCCTCAAGCCAGGAGGCATCCGGCTTCCTATCCCCCCGAGAGAACCTTTCCAGCAGGGAAATAAGGGGTATGGCCGGGGCGCCTAATCCCAGAAGCCGCGGGAGCCCCGGGTTGGATTCGTCACCATCTATCACCAGCACTGTATAGCCTTCCTGACGTAGGACATTGGCCAGCAAAGCCACCAGAGTACTTTTACCGGTCCCCCCTTTCCCGCAGACCGCTATCTTCTGGCTCCGGTTTTTCCTTGCGGCGTGGGCACGGATGTACTCCCGCATTTTCTTAGAGGCCGCAACCATTTCCGGCTCCGTCCGGGCCTGACAAAGACCACAATCAATGCAGGGCTCGTCATCGTAGTAAACCGCACCCAGAGGACAATGAAAAGCCGGCATATCGTAAATTCCTGTTCGGGAGAGAGTAATCGCAGCAAAGTCAATAGACTACAGGCCCCGCATCGGGGATATGCTCCGGCGAGCGAACCAGTTTCATCTGCCTCGCGCCGGCCGGGCAGGTAACTACACAGCAGCCGCAGCCCATGCATTGCTCAATATCAACAGAGCCCTTTTTCTGACCAGACACGGGGTCATCTTTCATCTGAGCCGCCTCAAACTGGCATCTTTGTTGGCATTTGCCGCAAGCCCGGCATTTTTCCACGTTCACCGTGGCCTCAAAGCGGCTCTTGGCCAGCCCCTTCCACAGGGGATATTTGCTCTGCCGGAGGAGTGGCAGAATGAGCTCACAGCAGCACCAGTGGCAGTTGCAGACCAGCATGTTGACCGTTTTCTGGTTAATCGCGATGTGGACAAAAGGTTCCTCATCGGTACGGTCACAAAAGGCAATCGCCTCTTCGGGGGTCACCCGCCGGCCTACGCCGCGGTTCAAGTTATACAGGGCCGTCCGGCCTACATTGATGCAGGTCTCATCCCGTACGCCGCAGGGGCGCTTCTGGAATGCTTTTTTGCAGGGGCAGGGAACCAGGGCAATTACTTCTTGAGACTTCATGATTTCCCGGATATCCTCACAGGGGAGGACGCCCGGTACATCTTGGATCGATTTCCAGCGCGGGAGGATCCGGGAATAAGCGAATCCCCGATCCGCCCCGATCAGGGTGTCTATTAGAGCGGGGTAATGCTCTTCCAGCTGGTAGGCTGCCCAGAGGTCAAGGTACTCCTCCCCGAGGAGCTTTTCATATTTGGGATTGTTGGTAGCCGAATCGTGGAGTTGTAAGGTATTGCGCACCATGCGGGCCCCATGCTTGGTGATTACTACGAAGCCCTTCTCCATCATTTCTTTTAGATGCTTTTCGACGAGAGCCTTATCCATGTGTAATCTCCCGGCGATCTCTTCAGGCGGAGCGGGTAGCTCGCGGATTACCCTAGCCTGTTCGGGAGTGGCCAGTTTAGCCAAAATAAGGGGTATATACTTTGATTCCTTAGCACTCATCTTCTCCGCAAGCTCTAAATAAATGGGATCCAGATTCGGGGAGCCCCTTTGGCCTAGTTTGACGGCGAGCGTCTCATAATAGGGACCGATCTCTCTCATCTTCTTCTCCTTTCGGCATCCTGCCTGACGAGACCAGGTTAATTTTTTAGTTTTTGGATAAGGATTTTATCGAAGAACCCTCTACCTCGCAGGATTGTATGAAATCGGGAAGGTTAAGTCAAGGCAGTTACCGGGATTGCCCCGATGTTCTCCCAACGGCTGCGTGATAAGGCCCCAAACGTAATCTCTGGAAATCTAGAAAAAAATATTGACAGGTTTGGCGAGTTTTGTTATTTAAGCATTTATTGTAATAATGAAATGGAAGCAACATGAAAGACCGCTACCTCATTAACTCCATTCTTCGGGCCTGCAAAATTTTAAAATCCTTTTCCCGGGAAAAAGAAACCTTTAAGATCAGCGAGCTCGCCCAACAACTGCACCTCGATCGCAGCACCACCTACCGTATCCTTCTCTCCCTGGAAAAGAGCGGCTTAGTAGAAAAAGATGAAAAAAACGGAACATATTCCCTGGGCGTGGGGGCTTTTGAGGTTGGGAGCGCTTACCTGCGGCGGGCGGATTTTGTCCAAATATCCAGGCCGATCATGTCCGACCTGGCCCTGAAGGTCCAGGAGACGGTTCACCTGGCTATCCTAAGTGGAACGGAGATCCTCTACCTGGATAAGATCGATTCCCCTCGAACCCTGGGGGTTATCTCCAAGATCGGCCAGAGGGCCCCGGTATACTGCACCGGCCTGGGCAAAGTTTTGCTGGCCTACCTGCCGGAAGATGAACGATCCAAGATCATCGATGGAATCCGGTTTACGCCCTTCACCAAAAATACCATCACATCGAAGAAGCGATTCATCGAGGAACTGCAGGGGGTCCGCAGGAGAGGGTATGCCCAGGATCGCCGGGAACATGAAGAGGACGTAGAATGTGTCGCCGCCCCCATTCGCAATGACCTGGGCCATGTGATTGCGGCCCTCAGCATTTCGGGGCCAACTATTCGACTCTCTAAAAAGATTGTCCAAGAAATTCTCAGGAAGAAGGTCGTGGAAACCGCGTTAAAAATTTCCCATAAAATGGGGTTCCGGGAAGGGGGAGGAGGAACAGCGGAAAGTTGGCCGGCCTGAAAAAGCAGGTCCGGGATCGAGAAGGCTGCCGCATAAGGAGGTATCCCAATGATGGAGATCAGATATCCAACTCATCCAAAGGATTTTGCAACGTATACCACGGAAAAGATTCGCAAGGAATTCCTCATTCAGAATTTATTTGTCCCTGGGGAAATGAGGCTGGTGTATAGCCATTTTGATCGGATGATCGTCGGCGGAGTCTGTCCGAATCAACCCGTGACCCTGGAAGTCAGCCAAGAAATAAGAGCCGAATTTTTCCTCGCCAGAAGAGAAATGGGTGTCATCAACGTAGGCCCCCAAGGATTCATCACCGTAGATGGCGAAAAATATACTTTGAACACCGGAGAGGGAATCTATATCGGGATGGGAGCCAAAGAGATTATCTTCGCCAGCCCCGATAGCCGAAACCCGGCCCATTTATATTTTAACAGTGGGCCCGCCCATAAAAATTACCCCACGGAAAAGATCGAGATGGGCAACCTGGAAACGACTCGCTTGGGTTCACCGCAGGAGGCGAACGCAAGAACAATCCATAAATACATTCATCCCCAAGGGGTAAAAAGTTGCCAATTGGTCATGGGGATGACCAGGCTGGCGCCGGGTAGTGTCTGGAATAGCATGCCCTGTCATACTCATGAAAGGCGGATGGAAGTTTATTTCTACTGCAACTTACCGCAGGATGCGGTCCTTTTCCATTTTATGGGAGAACCGGATAAAACAAGGCATATGGTGATCCGTAATGAAGAAGCGGTGATCTCTCCCAGTTGGTCGATCCATGCCGGAGTCGGAACGTCCCATTACTCGTTTATTTGGGGAATGCTCGGAGAAAATCAAACGTTTACCGATATGGATGCCGTAGCCATGGCCGATTTGCAATGAACAAACGTACCGAGGCAGATGAAAGGAAGATGAAGGTAACCGGACCGGTAAAAACAGGCGGGTGGATGTCCCCGTGATAGAGGGACAAAATTATAAAATTAGCAAGGAGGAACAAACATGAGATTCAAAACTGCTGCCGTCGGATTCATCGCCCTGGCTTTTATCTTATTTTGGGGCGGACCTACCAAAGCGCTGGAATTGAAGTTTGGCCATTATGCCGCGGAGACCCATCCGGGACACAAAGCCGCCGTGATGTTTGCGGATGCCGTCCAGAAGCGCACCAAGGGAAAAATTACCACCAAGATCTACCCGGCCAACCAACTGGGCTCACCGCCCGAGGTTCTGGAGCAGAACAAACTCGGAGTCATTGACATGAGCCTTCCAACTCAGGGAGCTCTGGACAAGTACGTGAAAGCCTTTGCCGTAGTCATGCTACCCTTTGCTTACGACAGCTACGATCATGCCTACAAGGTGCTGGATGGGCCCTTTATGAAATGGGTAGCCCCGACCCTGAAAAAGGAAAACCTGGTATTTCTCTCCAACTGGGAATGGGGGTTCCGGAATATCACCAACAACGTCCGGCCGGTAAATTCCCCGGAGGACGTGAAAGGATTGAAAATTCGCGTCCCCCCGGAAATTCAGCTGCAGGCGGCCATGGAGGCCTGCGGGGCGGTGGTGACCAAGATTGCCTTTCCTGAATTGTATATGGCTCTCAAACAGGGAGTGGTGGATGGCCAGGAAAACCCGCTGGCGGTTATCTACCATTTCAAAATTTATGAAGTCCAAAAATATCTGGCCTTGACCCGCCATGTGTATAACTCCATGGTCCATGTGATGAGCCTGAAGACCTGGGAAAAACTGACCTCCCAGCAGCAGAAGATCGTCCGGGAGGAGAGTAAAAGAGCAGGGAATTATTTCCGCAAGGCCATCCAGGATGAAGAAAAAGATTTGGTGGCCAAGTTGAAGGAAAAAGGGATGGTGGTCACCACACCGGACATCTCCAAGTTCCGCTCGGTAATGGGTCCGGCCTATGAACGGATCGGAAAGTATGCCGGCGAGGACAATGTGAAAAAATTTATGAAAATGGTTGAAGATGCCAGATAAAATGTTGCCCCGGGAAATGGGGTGGTGAGACTATGTTGACCCTGATCATTTTCGGGACCTTGGTGGGTCTTATGATGCTCGGGGTCCCTGTTGCCGTTGCCATGGGACTCACGGCCGTTTTGGCGTTCATCTTTAAGGGACAAGAATTTGTCCTCACCATGGTGGCCCAACGCATGTATTCTTCCACGACGGCCTTCACTCTTCTCGCCATCCCCTTTTTCATTCTGGCCGGCAATCTCATGAATTCGGGAGGGATCACCCAGCGGGTCTTCCGGTTTGCTCTGGCCCTCGTGGGCCACTTCCGGGGAGGCTTGGGTCATGTGAACGTGGTGGCCAGCATGATCTTCTCCGGCATGTCCGGAGCCGCCGTAGCCGACGCTGCCGGGTTGGGTTTGATTGAGATTGAGGCCATGAAAAAAGGTGGCTATTCTCCCCGATTCAGCGCCGCCATTACGGCTGCCTCCGCCACCATCGGGCCGGTGATTCCTCCGAGCATTCCTTTTGTCATCTACGGCAGCATTACCGGGGTTTCCGTGGGGAAGCTCTTTCTGGCCGGCTGTATTCCCGGGGTGCTGATGGGACTCGCCATGATGATTGGCGTCTTCTTTGTGTCCAGGGCCCGCAAATATCCCAAGGAGCCCAAGGCTTCGCTTAAGGAAATGATGCAAAGTTTCAAAGAGGCTGCTTTAGCTCTCGGCACACCGGTGATCATCGTCGGCGGGATTCTGGGCGGAATTTTCACCCCGACCGAGGCCGCCGTGGTGGCTTCCGTGTATGCTATTTTTCTCGGGTTGGTAGTCTACCGGGAATTGAAAATTAAGGATTTGCCCAGGATCTTCTGGGACACCCTGTTGCATACCATTCGGGTTATGTTTATCATTGCGGTTGCTGGTTTCTTCGGCTGGTTTATAATCCACCAGCGGGTTCCCGAAGAACTCATCAATGGCCTTACCGCCCTGGCTTTGGATCGCTGGGGTTTACTCCTGATCATTATTTTTATTCTCTTGGTCCTGGGTTGTTTTCTGGAAGGGATTGCCGTTTTGGTCATCACCATTCCCATCTTTATGCCCCTGATTGAGCGTTATAACATCGACCCCGTCTATTTCGGGGTCATCATGACTCTTTGCTCTATGCTGGGCCTCTTGACTCCTCCGGTGGGGATGTGCTTGTATGCGGTGTCGAGTATCAGCGGGGTTCCCATTGGTCCGCTCAGCGCGGAAATGTGGCCTTACCTGCTGGGCATTTTCATCGTTCTATTGATCATGACCTTCCTTCCGGGTTTTACTCTCTGGCTTCCGAATCTTTTGATGGGCCCGTGAAGGAAGGATTGGGACTGGGATGGAAATGAAAAATTATCTTATTCCCTTCGATCGAGTATTGGGAAAGGTACTGAAAAAGATTACCCTCTGGAACTTCGTGGCCTTGCTTTTTCTTCTTTCGGCTGTTGTTTTCGTCAGATTTGTTCCCCTTACCTCCCTGGGATGGTCCGATGAAATTGTCGAATGGTCCTTTGCCTGGATGATTTTCGTGGGGACAGCCGCTTTATGGCGCGACAACGAACATTTCTCCGTCCAGTGGCTTCCCAATAAACTAAAAGGGAAAACAACTGGAAGAATGCTGGGAATATTTGTGGAAATCCTCTCCATATTCTTCTTGGCCGTGATGACTTATTACGGGTCCATCCTGATGATTTCTGCTCACGACCGTTCCCCCATTCTCGAATTGCCCAGACACATTTGGTATTTATGCATTCCCTTGGCCGGATTGATCATGATCGGTTATTCTCTGCGCAATCTGCTTCGCCATTGGAAGCAATAAGACAGAAGCCATCATGGGGCCCTTGGTTTTTCTGGAAAGAGGAGGAAAATGAATATGAGTGAAAAAGAATCTAAGTATCTCCACCGCATTGCCAGCTTACCGCTGGTTCCCCTGACCGAAGAATCAAAGAGTCGGCTTCTCTTGGGTACGAACCTCCTGGTGAGCTTTATCGAAAATCCGCCAGGCTGTGCCTTTCCCGTGCACAGCCACCCTTCGGAACAGATTCTGATCATCTTAGAAGGGCAAGAAGAACACATCTGCGGCGACGAAAAATTCTTGATGAAGACGGGGGATGTCTGCATTCACCCGCCCAATGTACCCCATGGAGGAACCACGAAGACCGGATTCAAGGGGATCGATATCTTCTGCCCTCCCCGGGAAGATCACGTGCAGAAATTAACGCAGGTGCTAAAAGAACGGGGTAAAGAATGAACTCATCCGCGGAAAGGATGCCTGTCCCGGCCATTTACCGGCTGGCGGAGAAGGAGGTGATGCGCAGATTCAAGAAAAACCCGGTTTTTTTAATCTCAAAAGAAAGGAGATTTAGCGATGATGAAAAAAATTGGATTCATTGTAATCGTTGCCGTGCTTTCCATCGGCGTGGCCGGCACGTATGGGTCGGCTCAGCAATTTCCTTCTAAAGACATTACCTTAATTGTTCCCTGGGCGGCTGGGGGGGGAACGGATACGATCGCCAGGACCCTGGTGAAAAATGCCAAGAAGTACTTTGGCGTAAATGTGAACGTCGTCAATAAGACCGGAGGTTTGGGAGCCGTTGGTATGGGGTCCGTGGCTACGGCTGCTCCGGATGGTTACACGGCGGGAGTCATCACTTTTCATTTGAGCAACTACCGCATGATGGGGCTGGCCAATCTTTCGTACAAAGATTATAGCCTCATTCAATTAATCAACCGGGAAGGGGCAGCGGCAAGTGTTGCTTTTAATTCCAAGTTTCAGACTTTGAAAGATTTAATTGAGTTTGCCAAGAAAAATCCTGGAGTGGTGACGGCGGGTCACGCCGGAGCGGGAAGCGTGCAGCACCTCTCTCTTGCTTCCCTGGGCTTGAGGGAGAAGGTAAAATTCGTTCATGTGCCCTTTGATGGATCCGCTCCAGCCCGGACGGCGGTTGTGGGGGGACATGTGACGGTGGCCGTTACGACCATCAGTGAAGTTTTGCAGCTTTACCGCGGCAAGATGGTCAAGGTCCTCTACCATGAAGACACGAAGCGGCACTGGCTCTACCCCGATGTTCCCACCATTGCTGAGGCCGGTTATCCCAATGCCAAAATTATCTATGACTGGCGGGCGTTGGGAGCTCCCAAAGGAGTCCCGGCGGATCGCATGAAGGTCTTGATCGCGGGCTTTAAGAAGTGTTTTGATGATCCGGAGTTCCAAAAATTGGCTTATGATCTAGGGTTAGCGACCGTTTATCTGGACTCCAAAGCCTTGGGAGCTTTTTTGGCTGAGATGGAAGAATTGCACCGACCTGCGCTGGAAGCTGTGGGATTGCTGAAGGAGAAATAAGGCTCAGTCAGGGGCGGCAGGATCATTGCCGCCCCTGGGAGCAAGCAAGAGGTGAATGATGAAGAGAGTGGATATAGGGGTGGGAGTAGGGTTGCTGATCTTGAGCGTATGGCTCTTCTGGTATGCGGGAAAGTACAGGGATTTGACGGTCCACGTTTACGGACCCGATCTCTTCCCCCGCATTCTGGCCGGCATCATGATGCTTTTAGCCTTAGGCTTAATCGTGAATGCCTTCCTGGGAAGGTGCTTAAAGAAAGAGGATAGCATCGACCCCAGGGGATTTTTGCGGGTATTGGTCTCGATTGCGATTTGTATCGGTTATCTTTTTTTAACCAATGTGCTGGGATTTGCAACTTCCACCTTCGTCTTCCTTTTCGTCTTGATGACCCTGTTGAAGCAAAAAGGGATTATTTTACGGATCGGTGCCTCTATGGCCGCTTCGCTAATCGTCTGGGCTATATTTAGATATTTTCTGGTTATTCCTTTGCCTGAGGGGTGGTTGATTTAAAAGTAAAAGAAGAGAGTGAAAAGCATGGATTGGAATCTTCTCCTGGCCGGGTTCGGTAAGGTCATGCTCAATCCGGTCAACCTTCTTTTTGTCTTTATCGGTGTGACTTCGGGAATCATCGTCGGCGCTTTACCAGGCCTTACGGCCACCATGGGGGTGGCTCTTTTAATTCCCTTCACCTTCGGTTTGGACCCCGTTCAAGGCTTAGTCATGCTGGTTGGCCTTTTTACCGGTGGGATCTATGGGGCGTGCATTTCATCCATCTTGATCGGTATTCCCGGGACGCCAGCGGGCGCGGCGACGCTCCTGGATGGTTATACGATGAATAAAAAGGGGCAAGCGGGCAAGGCCATGGGTATGGCGGTCATCGCTTCTTGGTTCGGGGGAACGATTGGGGCACTGATTATGACTTTCGCATCTCCCCAGATTGCCAAGGTGGCTCTGGAATTCGGGCCTCCCGAATTCTTCTCCCTGGCTTTTTTTGGACTGGGAATCATCATTACCGTCTCCGGAAAATCGATCCTCAAGGGTTTGATTTCAGGGATCTTCGGGCTTATGCTGCCGCTGGTTGGTTTTGATCCCCTCTCCGGCGCCCCCCGTTTCACCTTTGGTTCCATGGAGCTTCTGGGAGGAATCACCTTGATCCCTGCTCTGATCGGTCTGTTTGGTTATTCCCAAGTTTTCCAGGGCATTGAGAAGATCCTCATCCTGCCCGCGGTTAAAACCGAATTAAAAAATTTAATCCCCAAGCTGTCTGAGATCAAAAGCGTCATCCCAACCATGTTGAAATCTTCCCTGTTCGGCGTATTCATCGGAGCAGTTCCCGGCACCGGCACGGATATAGCGGCCTTTGTCTCCTATGGTGAGGCCAAACGATCATCCAAACACCCGGAAAGATTCGGGACCGGAATTCTTGAAGGCGTGGCTGCCCCCGAAAGCGGGAACAATGCATGTGCCGGCGGAGCCATGGTTCCCATGTTAACTTTAGGAGTTCCCGGGGATGCGGTGACCGCTGTTTTGATGGGAGCTCTTACGATCCATAACTTTCAACCTGGCCCCATGTTGTTCAGGGATCATCCGCAGGTCGTTTACCCCATCTTTGCGGCGATGATTTTAGCCCAATTTGTGATGCTGTTTGTGGGGCTTGGGGGAGCACAGTTTTTTGCCCGGATGATCAATATCGATCGAAGAATTCTGACGCCGATTATCTTTTTGCTTTGTGTCGTTGGTTCTTATGCCATGCGCTTCAGCTTTTTCGACGTGGGCGTCTCTCTTATTATCGGGATCATCGCCTATTTCATGAACTATTATGGCTATCCCGGATCTCCTATCCTTCTTTCCATCATTCTCGGCCCCATGGTGGAACAGAATCTACGCCGGTCCCTCATTATTTCCCATGGAGATCCTACGATTTTCTTCACCAGGCCGATCAGCGTAGCCTTTATCATCATAGGAATTTTCATCATGATCACCTCGTACTACCGGGTTAAAAAGGCCATGGATAGAGAAGCCCAGTCATCCTCCGCCCAGGAGAAAGAAGAAGCCAATTGAAAGGAAACCGAGTTACCTCCTTTGGAGGCCAGAATCATTTCTGTCCCCGATGCCTTCGATGCCATGACCCGCTTTCGGCCTTACCGGGCCACTATGTCCTTGCAGTAGGTTCTGGCAGAATTAGATCTCTTCTTCCTTGGGCTAACAGCTACAAGAGCCGCAGGTTTTTGCCAGGTTGGCGGAAATGCGATAGCCGGCTCCTCTGGCCGTATCAACATAGTCTACCTGAATCGGCTTGACCTGTTCATATAACTGCTTGTTAATCGCGTAGGTGATTCCGCTCTCTTGAAAAATCTCATCATCTTCTCTTGGCTCATCCAGAGCCATGCCCAAAGAGGGCCCCGATCACCCCCCCTGGGACATGATGATCCGAATCGAAGGGATCGTCTCCTTGTCCTTAAAATACTCTTTAATCTTTTCCGTTGCTTTCTCAGTAATTTGAAACATCTTAACCCCCTGTATGGGAACTTACGGCAGGTTCCTTTTTTACTATTATAGCAGATCTATTCCCAAAACCGTTAATAAAAAAGCACTTTTCAATTTTTCTCACTGATAAAGATTTCTTAAAAAATCCCTTGAGCAACAGATTTAGCTATTATAACATACACCTCAAATTCAAGGTGTATCCGGCGGATGGTCCTAAAACCTAAATGGAGCGGTTTTTAAACCATGAAAGAATTTGACCTTCATTCCATCTCCGGCCTTACCGAGGCCGAAGCTACCGATCAACTGCAAAAAGAAGGATATAACGAACTCCCTTCCACCAAGCGGCGGTCCATCTTGGCCATCGTGCTCGAAGTGGTCCGTGAGCCCATGTTCCTCCTGCTGGTCGCCTGTGGGGCAATTTACCTTTTATTGGGAGATGTGCGGGAAGCCCTGATGTTGCTCGGCTTTGTCTTCGTCGTCATGGGCATTACCATCTACCAGGACCGAAAAACCGAACGCGCCCTGGAGGCTCTACGGGATCTTACCAGCCCGCGGGCACTGGTTATCCGCGAAGGCCAACAAAAAAGAATTCCCGGCCGGGAAGTGGTGCGCAGCGATATTCTCGTTTTAAACGAAGGCGACCGCGTCCCTGCCGATGCCGTGCTCCTCTGGTGCAGGAATATTTTGGTTGATGAGTCCCTGTTGACCGGTGAATCGGTACCTGTCCGCAAAGTTGCCTGGGGTGGATCTGCCCCGATGAGCCGCCCCGGAGGTGATGATCTCCCTTTGGTCTTTTCCGGCACCCTGATTGTAAAGGGCCAGGGTATCGCCCGCGTGATGGCCGTTGGCATCCAAACGGAAATCGGCAAAATCGGCAAGGCTTTACAAAAAGTGGTGCCGGAAGAAACCTTCATCCAAAGAGAAACCCGGCATTTGGTTCGCATTCTGGCTATTGTGGGATTGTCCCTTTGCACCCTGGTGATCATCGTGTATGGATCCACCCGCAACGATTGGCTCGGTGGGCTTTTAGCCGGAATTACCATGGCCATGGCCATGCTGCCGGAAGAATTTCCAGTTGTCTTGACCATCTTCCTTGCCCTGGGCGCCTGGCGTATATCCCGGAAAAGGGTGCTTACCCGCCGCGTACCCACGGTGGAGACCCTCGGTTCCGCTACTGTGCTTTGTGTGGACAAAACAGGTACGCTAACCCAAAACCGTATGGTGGTACGGAAGATTTTTGCCCAAGATGAGGTTTATGATGTAAGCCAACAGCCCGACCGGCCTCTACCAGAAAATTTTCACGAGGTTCTCGAATTCAGCATTCTGGCCAGCGAGAGGAATCCTTTTGATCCCATGGAAAAGGCTATCAGGCAATTGGGATATTACACTCTCAACCGCACCGAACACCTTCATGATGACTGGACCATGATCCAGGAGTACCCCCTGTCCGAAAACCTGCTGGCCTTATCTCACGTTCATAAAACCCCTGACCAGGACAGGTACGTGGTTGCTGCCAAGGGGGCCCCTGAGGCGATTGCCGATTTGTGCCATATGGACGCGGCCCAAAGCGAAGCCCTATCCCACAACGTCCAGGCCATGGCGAACGATGGCCTGCGCATTATCGGTATAGCCAAAGCCCACTTTCAAAAAGCCCCCTTACCCGGCGAGCAACACGATTTTAAATTTGAGTTCTTGGGACTCGTGGGTTTAGATGACCCGCTGCGCCCGTCGGTGGCCAGCGCCATTCAGGTATGTTATACCGCCGGGATGAGAGTAGCCATGATCACAGGGGACTACCCCGGCACAGCCCAGAACATCGCCCGGCAAATAGGTCTGATGCCGGCGGACCAGGTGATCACCGGGCCTGAACTGGACAGGATGGACGACGCCGAATTACAAAACCGGGTGAAAACCGTAAACATTTTTGCCCGCGTTGTGCCCGAGCAGAAACTTCGGCTGGTAAACGCCCTGAAGGCCAATGGAGAAATCGTGGCCATGACCGGGGATGGGGTGAATGATGCCCCGGCATTGAAATCAGCCCACATCGGCATCGCCATGGGGGGCCGAGGAACGGATGTGGCCCGCGAGGCTTCAGCCTTGGTGCTCCTGGACGATGATTTTTCTTCGATGGTCCAGGCTATTAAATTAGGAC
>Ga0224495_10001347_pt1 | contig 17354 bp, 12 predicted proteins | sample SF_Jul11_sed_USG_FD_168128 | JGI IMG/M metagenome (GOLD analysis project Ga0224495, IMG submission 168128) | Sediment microbial communities from San Francisco Bay, California, United States - SF_Jul11_sed_USGS_4_1 | ecosystem: Environmental > Aquatic > Marine > Sediment | place: USA: California... | reverse complement strand
ATCAGGTGGGTGCATACCGGAATCCCCAGTTTTCTTGCGGCAGTTACGGTTTTTTCATATTCTCCCAGGCCATGGCCGCGGTTCACCCGCTTGAGGGTCTCGTCGAAAGCCGACTGCAATCCGAGTTCCAACCACACCACCAGGCCGCGTTTTTGATAGCTCACCAGCAGATCCAGCACCGCTTCTGGAACGCAGTCGGGACGCGTGCCGATGGACAGGCCTGCCATATCCGGTTCGGACAATGCTTCGTCGTAGAGTGCTGCCAGTTCGGCTACATCGGCGTAGGTGTTGGTGTATGCCTGAAAATAGGCAAGGAAGCGGGGCGCCCGCGTGCGCTTTGCTATGGCATGTTTGCCTTGTCTGATCTGCTCGCAGAGAGGGGGAGGTTTGCGCCCATTCGGGCTGAAGGAAGCATTGTTGCAGAAGGTGCATCCCCCCATGCCCTTTGTACCATCCCGGTTTGGACAGGTAAGGTGTGCATCAAGCGCGATCTTGTGTATCCGCTCGCCACGCTGCTGCAACATATACTGCCCAAAGGTAAGGATATAGTCAGAGAGCGCCATTGATCGCAAGCGAATCGATTTGCATAGAGAACAGGCTATAACATGCGAGAGGAATCCGTTTTGATATAAGTCAAACTGCGTTATCGGCTTGTCTGGAAGTCAGTGTATCCCGGCAGTTCCTGAATTGCGCCGGTTCATGCAACAGGCTGCAGCAAGAGTGAAAGAACATTCTCAACGTGAGTAGGGTACCGAACTTGCTCCTTGCAGCTATTTTCGCTAACCTCGCATGCACAGCAATCAGCAAGGAATGCTCCGTGAAAACTTTTGCAGGCTGGTTACTGGTATACGCTGTATTGTTCATCCCGACAGTTGAAGCGGGACAAACCATCAACGGCTGCCAGATCAAGCGAAGAACGAATTGTCCCGGCGCCAATCTTTCCGGCGCGAATTTGATCAGGTCTAATCTGGCGAGTGCAGATCTCGCCGGAGCCGATCTGTCGGGCGCTGACCTGAGCGGTGACAGGATCACGGAAGCCAACCTGACCAAGGCAAATTTGTCGCACGCGAATCTCTCGGGTGCCGACCTGTCCGAAACTTATATGAACCATGCGAATTTGTCGCAGGCAAATTTATCCAATGCCGACTTGACCCAGAGTACCTTGCCGGGCGCCAATCTCAGTCAGGCAAACCTCGCAGGAGCTAAATTGACCATGGCCAATCTCAAAGGGGCCGATCTGAGCGGCGCGAATGCAACCGGGGCGGTGTTCGCGATGACCAGCCTGGTCGAAGCCAATTTCAGCCGTGTCGATCTGACTGGGGCGATATTGCTCGGTGCCGATATGCGCGGCACTATCCTGGAGGGCGCAAGGTTTTGCAAAACCACCATGCCGGACAAAAGCATCAACAACCGCGATTGCCCAAGATAGAGCAAGCCGAACTCATATCCCATGTATCCGAAACTTGTGCTGATAACCTGTGTACTCGCTTTTATCGCGGTGGTTTTCAGCGCCTATGCACGACTTTCTGATGCTGGGTTGGGGTGTACCAACTGGCCCGCGTGCTATGAAGAAAATGCGCTGAAGCAAAGACAACCTCCAAAAGCTGACGTCTCGCGCGACCATACTGCGTGGCAATGGAAACTGCAGAACCTGGTGGGAGCCCTGCTGGGAATACTGGCCATCGCGATCTGCGGGCATGCTTGGCAGAAGCGCAGGGAAATGCGCCAGTCGCCTTTGCTGCCGACCCTGCTGGTGGTGTTGATAGCATTTCTTGCTGTGTTCGGCATCCTGGCTTTTTCCTATCTGCCGCGCGCAGTCATCGTCCTGATGCATCTTGCGGGAGGGATGACCATGCTGATGCTGTTGACCTGGATAGCATTGCGCCTTGAGGCGCCCAGCGAAATTGACATCAGCGAGGCACTGGACTTGAGAGTATTTTCGCGGTTTGGACTGGCGCTGGTAATTGTCGAGATCATGCTGGGCGGTTGGGTAAGCTCGAATTTTGCCGCGCTGGCCTGTAACGGATTTCCGCTTTGCCAGGGTGCGCTGTTTCCGGACATGGATTTTTCATACAGCCTTGATAATTCCGGCTTGCAGTTATCCGGGGAAAGATTGACCGCGATACACTGGATGCATCGGACCGGTGCGCTGCTCACCCTATGTTACCTGATCTGGCTGTCCTTCAGGGCCATGGCAGTGCATAAGTTGAACACTATCGGCAAGTCCATGCTGGCTTTGGTCATTTTTCAGTTCGTGCTCGGCACTTTCAACCTGCTACTCGATTTTCCGTTGACAGGCGCTACCATGCATAACGCGGTTGCGATGCTGTTGCTGGTTACATTGGTAACGTTGAACTTCCGGATGCAGGCATTGAAAAAGTGAGGTACCTTGTCAACCTTTGCCGGGTGCGACCGTTAAATAAAAAGTGAGGGAAGATACTTCTTGACAAAGCACCTGTTTTACTGGAGCATAATATACCTGTATCTGTGATACATGTTTACTTGGGTGTGATTAATTCGATCCAGTTGCGGGTGTGCCGGATATGCAAGGCAAGAACATAACTGCGCAAATCCTGCTTTGGCTTGTTTTGTACTTGGTATTGTTTTGCCATTTTTAAAAGGGTAGGTTAAATATAATCGGAGGAAATATGAAAGCGATGATAGCAAGCATGGTTGCTGCAACTGGTTTGATGATGGCCGGAGCTTCAATGGCGGCAGATATGCCGGATATTGCCAAGAAGTACGGTTGTACAAACTGCCATAAAATCGACAAAAAAGTGGTTGGCCCTGGTTGGAAGGATGTTGCCGACAAGTACAAGGGTGATGCTGATGCTGCTGCCAAACTGAGCACCAAGATCGTCAAGGGTGGCAGTGGGGCATGGGGAGCTATTCCGATGCCCGGCAACGCAAAAATCAGCGATGCTGAAGTCAACGAATTAGTAACCTTTATTCTCGGCCTCTAAGTTATCAAGGTCTGTTTAAAAAAGCCGACGCAAGTCGGCTTTTTTTCAGTTCATGAGAACTGGCGCTCCAGAGGGGTGGGTTCCTAATTGGATTTAGGGGTTATATAAACAAAATTGATTCTGTGGGTAAGTGTAAGTGATGCATTGGGCGATCAGAGCAATAACAATTAGTTGATGGAATTACTAAGTTTTAGAGGGGTGTTGAATGAACTAAATGTGGATCAAGAACTCCATGCTTTGGCTATGGTCTTAAGCATGACTTTTCAGTTTAAGGATTGCATAACTTGTCACAATTTGTATTGCATAGTTTTGAATGATATTGGATTTTGCATTTGCATGAGCCAGATTGAAGTGGTTGTGAGCAGTTTCAAGTTTTTTAACAGGAATCATCCGGCTTTCAGTTCAATGTTGAATGTGAGTAACCTTGATTGCAGGGCTTAAAAACTTGTTCAGGAAAACTTCGTGATGGAAATTAATAACAAAACTATATTCCTTATATATACAAACAAGAAAATATGAGTAATAACGTTGATGGAATTGGGCATGCATTTTCCACCATGTGCATAACGCAAGCTGAGGTTTACATGGACAATGTAATTCCTGAGCTTTTTCATAAAAACCTTCCTTTCAAGCAAGTGGCAACAGAGCATAATGATGGAAGGGTATATAACGTATATGAGGTAAGTGATCCAGATTCGGGAAGAAAGGAAGTGTTCTACTTCGATGTAACTCCATTTTTTGATCGGGGTGGAATTTTTTACAATATAAATAATCCTGATGTCCCGCCGCCCAATGCGCCAATGCGGCTTGGCGACTATTTTGATGTAACACCGATCCACGGTGATGGGGGAACGGTTTATAGGTTAAGCAACCTGGATTTTCCTTTACCAAACAGCCCTATTAAACTTGGTGATTTTATTGCCAGTATAAGAAGATGTGATATTCCTGAGGCTCACAGCAACCAAATGGGGTTTGACCAACTTACTGACTGTTTGGAAATAGCCAACTATCCTTGGGAAGATAAGACCAAGCTTATAGCATGGCTAAACAATACAACAATTACATTCAATTCATATTCACCTTGCCATGAAGGCAAAGTGATTGCCCGGTGGAATTGTAGTCGAGATAATATTAATGTGATCCCGTTCAGGCACTACCTGAATGCCGAGTTACCGATACTTCATGGCTACAATTTTTATAAGTTATTTTTGTTTCATCAAATCATTCATATATCGCAGTTACATAACGTAGGAGAAACCGAAATTGAAGATATTCAAGGTGACAAGGAGGCTTGTATTTCATTTACTCCACTGCCCGGCTTCAATTTTGCAAATGACTTGATTAATTACACATTATGGTCACATAAGCAAAATGCATTCGATCATTCGTATGAACTGGAAGCCTTTGCGCAAACAGTCAAATATGGTTTTAGAGCAGGTTTGTTTGAGTTATCCGAGGTTGCTTTGGCTATAAAAGCAGCGAATTTGGCACAAGCGCTTGAAGAAAAGCTATTGAATACCATCGCTATCGATAAAGGATCCGCGTTGCGGAATTCACTATTGGGTTCATCCAGCCTTCCGGAACCGTGCCATCAGAGTATGTCTTTTCTGAGTCAGAATCCAATGATCGTTACAGGAAGCTTTAGAGCTTTTGGTGAGGATCAGGCAAGAAACTAGTTATGCTGTTTTTGGAGCTGCTTATATAACAACTGACTATAATTTTGGTTGGCTCTTGTTACTACAACAAATTGAAAACCTTTGTTATTCAGGCAGTTGCAGTCTCTACACATTCATAAATCAAATAAGCCCAGTCTTTATTGCGGGCTATCGGATTTTATAATCCGACCTGCGGACTGTTTCTAATAGAGTCTATATTGATCTCGAAAAACGCAAAAAGGCCACCTCAATCGACCTGGACTCGAACCGGGGACCTGCGGATTAACAGAACGAGCTAAAGCTAAATTTATGGTTGGAAACTTGAAGATACCTTAAGAAGTATATTGAGTGTGTCGGTATCGAATTCTTCCAACCGAACATATCCCGAACTGTTTTCTTGAAATAGCCCCAGCCTGCTATCCGAACATCATCCAAAACAACGTAAAATGAAATGAAATATACGTTATAGGGAGAAACCATGTGCTTTGAAAAAGTAATTCCAATCACAACGCTTGCGCTGGCACTACTAGCGGTTTCACTTAACGTGAAAGCCGCAAGTTTCACGCAGGAATACGATCAAGCAGTTCAAGCCATTCAAGCGGGTGATTATCAAAATGCCGCAACCCATTTCAAAAAGGTTGTGCAGCTTGATCCATCCAACGTCAAGGCATGGTTCTTATTAGGACAATCGCTTTCACAGACCAACGACGTGGAGGGTGCCCGGCGTGCTTTCGCCGAGGCATTGAAGCTGGAACCCAACGGTCGGGTAGCTGCTCGTATCAAGGAGCAACTAGCTAAGCTATCTGATTCAATATTTCGTGATTGCCCAACTTGCCCTGAGATGGTGGTGATCTCGGCAGGAAGTTTTGAGATAGGTGAACCGTATAAAAAGCATACTGTGATCTTCACTCAACCTTTTGCCATCGGTAAGTTTGAGGTTACACAAGCACAGTGGAAAGCGATTATGGGCGCCAATCCCAGTATATTTAGTAACTGCGGCGATAATTGTCCGGTTGAGAACGTCAGTTGGAATGACATTCAGGAATTTATCCAGAGGCTCTCTGCCAAGACCGGCAAGCAGTATCGATTGCCAAGCGAGGCAGAATGGGAAGTGGCCTGTCGGGGCGGCGAAAAACAGCAATACTGCGGCAGCGACGATGCACAAAGTGTTGCGTGGTATGACGAGGACAGCACCCATCCGGTAGGCCAGAAACAAGCCAACGCCTTTGGATTGTACGACATGGGAGGTAACGTGTGGGAATGGGTCGAAGATGGTTGGCACAAAGACTACAACGGTGCCCCATCTGACGGTACTGCTTGGCAGGGGAGTGACTCGCGGCACGTTATTCGCGGCGGTTCATGGCACTTCGATCAGTGGATCATAGACGCGGCTGACCGCAACTGGAACGTTCCGTCGTTCCGATATGGCACCCTTGGTTTCCGTCTTGCCAGGACGCTTCCATAGTGAGGCCGGTTGTCAATAATGGATACGAACGCCACGAACAGGCCCTTGTTAACGCGGCGTTTTAGCTGACATACCCGTCGGCCGTGCTGTAGGCTGCCTCCGGCGCTAGTGTCTGAATGCTGGTACCTTGAACTTCTGCTATCAGGAATCACGAAAGACTGGGATGTGTCGTCAGTTGCATGTCACCAATGTCCGCTTCCAGGTTATCTAATTGTCTGACTAGATTGCAAAGCGCCAAGGGCTGCTTTTGGGTAAGCTATCGCAAGGGTTGTAGTTCTGCTCCGTGCCAGTTACTGCCGTTCAGGAGAGTCCGCTTAGCAGCAGGAAATTTAGCATAATGCAGTTCGGCTAGGCCCCATAAGCCGCCCTTGGCGAGCGTCCGCTTTTCAGTTTCGAAATGAATACTTCTTGGTTTAGTACCGCGCCAAAAGCAGCCATTACTAAAGATTGTTGAAGTAGGTCGAGCTTCCAAATATTGTAAGGAATATTCCCATGCCTGTACCTAAGTACAATAGACATCTATGCGATATTCTGTGATGGTCTATATAAAATTATCAATATAGATTGAGATCGCAAGAGGAAGCAATCTCAATGATGAGTCTTTACTCACATTCTCTAAGGTTGCCATGCACTCATTTTACGCGTGTGTTGGCGCCCCCTTTGACCAACGCAATCTTCATCTATTACGATTTCAGCTTTTTGGATGAGAGCTCCAGTTGCGTTCGACCCTTTTATCAAAACCGGTCAGGGCAGTATGGTGTTCTATTCGAGATACCCACCAACTTACAAAAAATTGGGGAATGAAATGAACAAAATACAGATTTGTACCCTCGTTGCTAGTATTACTCTCTCGAATGCGCCTTCTCTTGCTCATGCGTATCAGATTTCGCCGAACCCAAATCCTTCTGGGTCTACGATTACAGTGATTGCACTTGATGCAGAAAATTACTTGAGTTTTCAGAATTGGGGTGACTTGCAAATCAACGCCGGAGGCATTCTGTACAACTACGACTGGCTGAATAACGTTGGAAAGCTGACCAACAGCGGTAACCTGTACAACTCCCGCAACCTGGAAAACTACTATATCCTGGACAACATCGGCACCCTGAACAACGACCTCTACTTGTCAAACTACTTTGGCAGCACCCTGGATAACTCAGGCTTATTGAACAACGCCGGCACCCTGAACAACGCCGGCACCCTGAACAACGTCGGCACCATATTCAACATCAATGCCTTAAATAACTTATCAGGCAGCGCCCTGAACAACTACGGCGACCTGAACAACACCAGCACCCTGACAAACGACGGCCTCCTGGACAACTACTTCGGCACCCTGAACAATACTGGCATCCTGAGTAACTCCGGCACCCTGCTCATCGGCATCTACCAACTGGATAACTTAACTAGCGGCACCCTGAATAACTCCGGCCTATTGGATAACTTCGGTACCCTGAACAACGCCGGCACCCTGAACAATACCGGCACCCTGAAAAGTTACTCCCTGAACAACACTGGCACCCTGAATAACAATTTCGGCGGCACGCTGAACAACACTGGCACCCTGAATAACAATTTCGGCGGGATCCTGAACAACTACGGCAGTATGGAAAATAACGGCACATTTAAGAACGAAGGAGGTGCCGTAACTAATGACGCTACCGGAACAGTAACCGGTACAGGTACATACTTCCAGACTGCAGGTCAAACAACCAATAATGGGGCTATGACTCAGGCTTTATTCGACATTCAGGGCGGCAACGTGAGTGGAACCGGTATCTTCACCGGCGATATGCTCATCGGTAGCGGAGCAACCTTTAACCCAGGAAATTCCCCAGGCACAGTGACCGTCAACGGTGAATTTACTAGCGGCGGAACTCTGATATTTGAGGTTGCCGGGTTGAGCGCCGGTTTATTTGATGTTCTGAACATTAACGGCAATGCCTTCTTTAACGGGGGCAGTATCCAGTTCGATTTCATCGATGGCTTTAGTGCTTCTGCGGGTGACTACTGGGATTTTTTGTTTGCCGATTCCATAACTGGATGGGACACCCTCAGTTTCTCCTTTAATGGCTTAAGCGAAGGATTAGGTGCAAACTTCGTAAACACTGGAAGGCATATGACGTTGTCGTTAAATACGGTTTCACCAGTTCCAGAACCAGAAACATACTCCATGCTGTTGGTTGGTCTTGGACTCATAGGATTCATCGCACGACGCAGGAATAAGAGTGGCACAATGAGTTTTGCATGACGTTTGTTAAACGTTTCAAGCCCCGCTTCGGCGGGGTTTTTTCTGGATAGGTAATGTTTGCTTTGGGTTGCCAGCTCAACCGATCGATGCAACACAGGCGTTAAATCTATCTGCGGGCGTTTCAAAATCCAATGTCTTCCTTGGTCGTTCATTTAACCGACGAGCCACTGCATTGAGTTTTGCCTGGGAGTGTACCGACAAGTCCGTCCCTTTTGGAAAATACTGTCTTAGCAATCGGTTGGTGTTCTCATTTGAACCGCGTTGCCATGGTCCGCAAGCCACGGCTGCGCAACAGGTGAAGAATGGCCGGGTATCCCCGGCTTTTTTATTGTCTCAAATGAATCGCAAATCAGTCTCAAATGAATCGCGCGTTTACATCTACCTTCAGAAGAATGCCTTCGGCGGCAAGGTCAGTGGGCAGAGCTTCGGCACCGCCACCACCAGCCCGCCACGGCTCAACCTGTTGCGACTGGAAGAAGATCTTAGCCAGGCGCACCTCAGGTTGTCGCAGACTTATATAGAGCACCTCGATTGGGCGGATTGCATTGCCAAATACGACCGCGAGCACACCCTGTTTTATTGCGACCCGCCGTACTGGGGCACGGAAGGTTACGGCGTCGACTTCGGCATCGATCAATACACCCGCATGGCCGAGCTGGCCAGAACGATCAAGGGCAAGATGGTGATCAGCGTCAACGACATTCCGGAGATGCGAAAAGCGTTCACCGGACTGCACATGGAAAGCGTGTCGATCACCTATACTGTGAGCGGAAAAAACAGGGCCGCGAAAACCGCAGAATTGGTGATACGAAACTGGTAACTTAGAGCTTCTCGACGATCACCGCCGTGCCGCTCGCGACCAGGAACAGCATGCTCTTGCCGCCGCCGGATATCTCGCTGTAGTCCAGGACCACCGCGATCAGGCATTGGCACCGATGCGATCCGCTTCGTCCTTCAGGCTGGCAAGGCAGATCTCGCGCGCAGTGCGCAGCTCGTTTTGCAGCGTTCCGCTTCTGCCGCCCTTTAGATCGGCGACGACACTTAGAATGTCGCGGAACATGTTTACACCGCCGACGTACTCGGCGGTGATGATCTCAAGCGTGTCGGTGACCTTGAAGCCTTCGAGATATGGCGCGGTGGTGAGCGTGATACCGGCGACGCGTCTCAATCGTTTGTCTTGTTGCGCCTGCTTTTCCGCTCCGGTTTTTTCCACGTCGAGATCGCGGAACCGCGCCAGGACTTCACCCACGCCATCGATGTGGATGTCCGGTGCCGGATAGGGACGATTTGTGATGCCCAAAGGGCCAGACGCGACAGTGATTTCCAGCAGCTCCCGGCCGCGAATCACTGTGATCTTGTTTTCCACTTTCCCGCGCCTGATCGCATCGAGCAGATCTTCGGTGGTGTTCAGCAGCGCGCCATTGTATTTGTAGAGCACGTCGTGGACGCGCAGCCCGGATTTTTCAGCCTGCCCACCTGGTGTGATAGAGTCGATAAGTAGTCCCGCCATGACACTCTCTCCTTTGCGCGTGGTTGGAAAAATCGCATGATGCCAGAGCGTAGCGGCTGGATGTTAAATTTGGTGTGTGGCGGGCGTGTCCTTAACGGGAAAATCTAGTACCAAATGAATCGCAAATCAGTACCAAATGAATCGCGCGTTTACATTCAGAAAGGCAAAAGGGCTAGCATCTAGACGCTAACCCTTTGTTTATCTGGCTCCCCGACCTGGATTCGAACCAGGGACCTGCGGATTAACAGTCCGTCGCTCTACCGGCTGAGCTATCAGGGAATGAAGAGGTGCGCATGATAGTGATTTTGCCATGCACGGTCAACCTCGAATTTCCTGTCATATGCATCTTGCAGTGATTATTGAGCATCGGATGAGGTCTACATATTGGAGGCATATCATAGTACTTCGCAGCATAATGGTATGTTGAGTTCATTTGCCTGTATGGCTCTATCCATGAGGGTTTGGCGGTCAAAGCTGAGGGCTTGACTCAGCATGGCAGGGAGAATCAGAATTAAGGCTCAATTGCATTGACCTATTGGCAAACAAGTTGATGGAGGTAGACGCGAAGATGAAATTTCTTGCCTTATGCCAAGGTGTCATTCTCTTCCTTATCATACCGGTGCTATCAGTTAGAATGGGGCATGGACAGTAAAACAATATATTCCAGAACCAGCAAGGGCGAGGATGAGATACGCAGCAAAACTGCGCATCTTTCCGGTGATATAAAACGCTCCTTGCTGATGGTGGACGGGAATTCCACGTTTGGCGAAATCAGCAAACGTGCCGCTCCCAGCCTGCGCAGCAGCCTTGAACAAATGTTCAAGGAACTGATAAAGAACGGTTTTATTGAAGAGAAAAATAATCCCGGAAAGATTTCCAAGAAGGCTATCCCGTCGGGGATGGTTCCCAAGATAGTTGTCCCTTCCAGGAAGGCCTCGGCCCCCGCAATGCCAGAGAATGACGAAGGTGACATTGATCTGGACTTTTTATCAGAATATCAAGACCACTCTCAGGAAGAGCTGCCGGATGAAGCGGACAAGGCTGAAACTGAGGCAGAAGCAGAGGCAGAAGCCAAGGCGCATGTTTTAGCCCAGGCAAAGGCAAAGCAGGCGGCCGAAGCGAGAGCCGAAGCCGAGACACAAGCCCGGGCAAAGGCCGAAGCAAAAGCCAGGCGGGAAGCTGAGGTCAGGACAAGACAAGGTTCACAGGGAGAATCGACCGATTCGATTGAAATGCAGGCAAGAGCTTTGCAGGAAGCACGCGAGCGTGCCGAAGCTAAGGCACGGCAGAGTTCCGGAAAGCAAGCTTTGTCACATGCTGAAGAACAAGCCAGGCAGGAAGCTGATGAAATAGCGAAACTGGAAGCGGAAGCAAAGGCAAAACGGGATGCTGAAGCAAAGGCGCGCGCCGCACTGATTGCGCAAGAGCGTGCATTGGAAGCAGCAAGAGCTCGTGTCGAAGCCGAAGCAAAAGCCCGGCGTGAGGCTGAGGAAAAAGCGCGGGCAGAGGCCGAAGCAAAAGCACGGCGCGAGGCTGAGGCCGAAGCAAAAGCTCGACGAGAAGCGGAAGCCAGAGCGCGGGCAGAGGCCGAAACAAAAGCCCGGCGGGATGCTGAAGCACGCGCGCGGGCAGAGGCCGAAGCGATAGCCAGGCAGGATGTTGAATCCGAGACAAATCTGGAGCAGGAACTGGAGGCAGCAGGGCTGAGCTCGACAAATTTGGAGACGCGCACCACCAGTGCAACGGTGTTATTTTTTGATGTGATTGGTTATACCAAGCAGCCGGTCAACAAGCAGATCGAAATAAAAAAACAGTTCAACAGGTTGGTCTCCGATTGCCTGAAGCAGCTCGAAAAAAGCGAGCGCATCATACTGGATACGGGGGACGGCGCGGCCATAGGTTTTATGCAGCATCCCGAGGACGCGTTGAAAGTGGCGATACAGTTCCGCAATACGATTACCGCCAATCAGCACAATGACTATCCCGAGTTGAAAGTGAGGATCGGGATACATCTTGGTCCTATCAGCATCGTAAAAGACATGAATGACCTGAGCAATATGATCGGCGACGGCATTAATGATGCACAACGCGTGATGAGTTTTGCCGGCACGGACCAGCTATACATTTCCCGGCCATATTTCGATTTCATCTCCAGATTGAACAGCGAGTACGCCAGTCTGTTTCATTATCAGGGAGCCTTGCCTGATAAACATGGGCGCGAGCATCCTGTCTACAAACTGGTTGCGGCGGCAGAATCTGATGTGGATGGAGAATTGTTCCATCAAGATAATGGTGCAACGGAAGTGAGTTTGGAGCCATTCAACTTGACGCTACCCGAGGCAACCAGTCAATCTGCATCCACCTCCGCCAAACAATCCGGTATCCGTGCGCGGCAGGAAGATGTTGCGCTGTTGAACGAAATCGGAAAGTTCACACAGCCCGAAGAAAAGAACAAGTCGCTCGTTGAAAAAACTGCTGAAACGAGCCGGGAACAGGATACAGAGTCGTTTTCGGAGCCTGCCCCGAATTCAACGCCATCCTCTGAAACTGCCGAATCCGGTTCAGAACAGCGCAAGCCTTCCGTGTACGAATTAAGAACGCTCGAGGAGGCACAAGCCAAAGTATGGGCAGATGCCGAAAAACGCGCCAAAGAAGACTACAAGACCAGGGAATCAAACAAGGCAAAAGCAGTATGGGAAACAGACCTGCCACCCGAGCCTCAACCAGCCGTGAAAAAGGCGGCACCGGTGGCAAGAGTCAGGCGCAAGCCTTTCCCCTGGTATAGATTGGCGGCGGGGATGATAGCGGCAGTTTTGCTCATTTTGTTCGTTGCGCCAATGATGATACCGACCAAGCAATATATTCCCGGGATAACGAAGATGCTCAGCGGCAAGTTTAAGCAACCGGTCTATATCTCGCGACTGGAGGGGCGTTTGCTGCCAACACCGCGTCTGGACTTTATCGATCTGGCTATCGGCAAAGAAAAGCAAATCAAGGCCAAGCTTGCCCGCATGGACTTCTCGATACCCGCATTGTTCACTGCGGTCAAATCGATAGACAAGCTCGAACTGGAAGACGTGGAAGTCGATGCTGCGGCGCTGCCGCTAGCCAACGATTTGCTGCAACAGACTGCTTCAGACGTTGATAATCCAATCGCCCTCGTCGTGTTGAAGGATGGAAAGCTGGAGGCAGAAGGTTACACATTGTCCGGCATCGGCGGCGAATTGAATTTCGATCAAGCCGGAAAATTCACTCGTGCTAAATTCGTTGCCGAGGGTAACAAATACGAATGGGAATTGGCAGCCGCCCCTTTGTATAAAACACGGGTGTCGATCTCGGTACATGGTAGCGGTTTGCCATTGCTCCCGGCTTGGGTTTTCGAAGAGTTGACCGCCAAAGGTGAAATTGCCGGCAGCGAGCTGGTCATCACCGAGTTGGATGGACATATCATGGGCGGTACGCTGCACGGCAATGCGCGACTGGGATGGCGCTCAGACTGGAGCGCTCAGGGGTCGCTGGCTGCCAAGACCATCACGATGCAGAATATGCTCAAGGTGATGAGCGGCGAAATGGACGGAACGGCGCGCTTTCAGATACAGGCAGATAGTTTTGCCCATCTTGCCGATGCAGCGACGTTGGATGGTTCCTTCGTTATCAAGGACGGCGTGATCAACGGCATAGACATCGCCGAGACCGCGCGCCTGCACCGCGCCGAGAACATGCCAGGCGGTCGCACCCACTTCGATGAGTTGAGCGGTAATCTGAACTATGACAAGGGCACCTATGCTTACAGAAATCTGCAATTGGGCGCGGGCGTGCTGGTAGCCAAGGGTAAGTTGGACTATTCCGGGGAACAGGTTGAAGGGGCTGTAATCGCCGAACTGGATTTGCGTGAGGGTATAGGGCCGGTCTCCCTGGAACTCGGGGGCACGAGCGATAACCCGACGCTGGTTGCTCGATAGCAGAACAGGCAGATGCAGATCAGGCCAGTGCTTTGGCGAGGCGCTCCATAGCCTGTTTCAGGTTTTCCATTGATGTCGCGAAAGACAACCGGATGTATCCCTCGCTGCCGAAAGCCGATCCGGGCACCACGGCCACGCCGCCATTTTCCAGCAGATATTCCGACAGAGCCACATCCGTTGCAGTCTTGATCGCGCCGCGTTTATGCAATTTGGCGATTGCTTCGCGTAAGTCCGGGAATGCATAGAATGCGCCACCCGCCATGATGCACTTCACCCCGGGGATCTTGTTCAATTCATTGACCACGAACACGTGCCTCTCGCGGAACGCCTTTAGCATCGGTGCGATGCAGCCCTGGTCGCCGTTCAGCGCCGCCTCTGCCGCCACTTGCGAGATCGATGTCGGGTTGGAAGTGCTCTGCGACTGCACGTTCTCCATCGCGGTGATGATGTTCTCCGGCCCGGCTGCATAACCGATGCGCCAGCCGGTCATCGCGTAAGCCTTGGACACGCCGTTCAGCACCATCGTGCGCGGATAAAGGTCCGGGCAAGCGTTCAGGATATTGACGAACTTGGCATCGGTCAGCGCGATGTGTTCGTACATGTCGTCGGTGGAAATCATTATGTTAGGGTGTTTCCGAAGCACTTCGCCGAGCGCCTTCAAATCGTCCAGCGTGTACACCGCGCCGGAAGGATTGCTCGGGCTGTTGATTACGATCATTCTGGTCTTAGGTGTGATGGCCGCTTCCAATTGTGCGGGGTTCATCTTGAATCCCTGCTCGATGCCGGCCTCGACAATCACCGGCTTGCCCTCTGCGATCAGCACGATGTCGGGATAGGATACCCAGTAAGGCGCGGGAATGATCACCTCATCGCCGGGGTTGATCACCGCCAACACGAGATTGAAGAAACTCTGCTTGCCGCCGCACGAAACCAGTATCTGCTTCGCTGTGTAGTCCAGCCCGTTGTCGCGCTTGAACTTGGCAATCACCGCCTGCTTCAGCGAGGGCGTGCCGCCCACTGGGGTGTACTTGGTAAAGCCCTTGTTGATCGCTGCGATCGCCGCATCCTTGATGTGATGCGGGGTGTCGAAATCCGGCTCGCCAGCGCCCAGCCCGATGATGTCCTTGCCTTCGGCTTTGAGTTTTGCCGCTCTGGCAGTGACGGCTAAAGTGGGGGAGGGTTTGATCGCCTGCACGCGTTTGGACAGTTCCAAGATAATTCCTCGTAGGTTGAATGAAGTGGTGAATTATACTCGTACCGCAGCAAGCCAGGTAGCGAGAGCTTTGCGGGTTACGCGGCGGATTTTATGAATTTTGTGCTAATCGACAAGCGCATCAAGACAAATGCAAGTAATGCGGTAATGGCTCCAATAAGGTGGCTCAGGGGTACCGGCACGAAAGTTTCCGTGCTGACGGCCAACAACAGGGATTCTCCTAGCGCTATCTCGATCCAGAATTTGGCGGCCAAACCCGCCAACATTGCGGCACACAACCAACGCCAGGTTCCTTTCTCGGACACACCATGCAAACACAGATATGTGACTGCAGCAGTCACGACACCGGAAATGCCGCCATAGAAATGCAGCTCAGGCGCGATGCCGAAGACGGCAACGCCGATCAGCATGGCTGCCGAGAGGCACAGTATCGGGAAATTTCGGTAACCGCGCTGTTCGATGATCGTGCCGGCTATCAGGAATGAAGCCAAATCGTAAACCAGATGAGTAGTCGAAAGATGAACAAGGTTGCCTGTCACCAGCCGCCACAGCTCTCCGTGTGTGATTGCCGCGCGATCAAAGACCAGCAGCGTTGCCAGTCCCGGCACGAGGAAAACAATCAGCGCGCAGGCACAGATCGCCAGCGTCCAGGCCGGCAAGCGTGATGCGGTCAGTTGCGCTTGCTCATCCAAAGGAAATACCCTCCCAGACCAGCAACCAGCAATAGCGAGAGCAGGTCGATACTTCCGCCGCCCGAACCACCGCTATATCCCGGTGAATTGACGACCTTGAATTCTTCCGGACGCTCCTTCACTTTTACTTTGAAATTGGTGAGCTGCTCATCCAGATTGACGATCATTTCCTTCGCCGCTTCGTCGAATCCCTTGCCGCTGTCGGCGCGCAGCTCCTCACTCTGGTTGACCAGCGTCGCAGAACCCTTGATGCGGCTCAGGCCGGGTGCGCGAAACAACATCTTGCGGCTGGGTATGTCGTAAACCACAGCATCGAGCATGGTCTGTGTATCGTTTTTTTCACCGGGGATTACATAGGCACCAACGATAGTCCAATAGGTGAGGCTGAGCGTGCCCTCATCGGTGAACTGTACTTGATCGTAGGACAGCAAAGCGATGACATCTACCCCATACATCGTGCGTATCTGTTCAAGATTTGCAAAACTGCCGCCCGGCCTGAGATAGGCCGAAGGTATGATCTCGATATCCTTGACGAAAGGATATTTTTTGAAATGATCGGCAACCTCCTGCATCAGGTTCGATTTCCTCTTTTCAGTAAGCGCGGGACTGCCATCTTGATACGACGCAAACACACCGGATCGCCTGCTGTGTCCTGAGCCATCACTAGGCACGAATGCGATACCAACTCGCAACGGCAGAGTGAGTGTCGGTATGCCTGGCGTGACGACAGGATCCTTGGTGTTCGGGAAAAGATAATCGACCACGCTGGTCGCGTTTTTTGTCGTCCCGGTGGCGCAACCGCCAAACAGGGTGACAAACAATATCGAGACTGCGAATGTGATCAAAATACTTGTGCCTGCGCGTTTCATGGTGATCTCCCCAATTCAAAATTACCGATGCAAAAAACCAGTTTTGAATAAATGCATAATGCAAATAGCGATACTCGATTTTCCGGGAACTGCCTTGGTTTATTCTACGACCTTGAACTGAGCCGGATTCTTTCTGACCTTTTCCCTGAAGAGGGCAAGTTGATCATCAAGATTTACGATCATGTCTTTTGCGGCCAAACCAAAACCCTTTTCGCTATCGGTCCGGAGTTGCTCGGCGACATTCACCGGCGTGGCCAGGCTTTTGGTGTGGCTGGTGCCGGGCGCCCTGAAAAGCATCTTGCGGCTTTTGATGTCATAAACCACTGCATCCAGCATCGTATGGGTATCGTTTTTCTCGCCGGGAACGACATAGGCGCCTACCAGTGTCCAGTAGGTGAGGCTTGCCACTCCTTCGTCGGTGAATTGCGCCTGGTCATAGGACAGCAATGCTATGACATCCACGCCATGCTCGGAACGTATCCTGTCGAGATTCGCGAAACTGCCGCGAGCGGTAAGCTCGGATGAAGGTATTACCTGTATGTCCTTGACAAAGGAATATGACTTGAAGTGTTCTGCGACCTCCTTCATGAGGTTTGTTTTGGTATCTTCACCCAAGACAAACCTGGTTATCTGTACGCCCGTAATGAGATTGCTGCCGCCAAAGGTTCCTCCGCCTTCACCCGGCACGAATGCGATACCGACACGCAAGGGCAGGTTCAATATCGGGATGCCAGCCTTTTCAATGGGATCGCTGGTGTTTGGATAGAGAAAGTC
>Ga0224495_10001346_pt1 | contig 17357 bp, 15 predicted proteins | sample SF_Jul11_sed_USG_FD_168128 | JGI IMG/M metagenome (GOLD analysis project Ga0224495, IMG submission 168128) | Sediment microbial communities from San Francisco Bay, California, United States - SF_Jul11_sed_USGS_4_1 | ecosystem: Environmental > Aquatic > Marine > Sediment | place: USA: California... | reverse complement strand
AACGTTCTTTACAGCCTCATTACGCCAGGAGTTTTCTCAGAACATACGGCAATATCCCGCCGTGCCGGCAGTAATCCACCTCTACCGGTGTGTCGATGCGCAGCAGCAGCGGTACTTGCTGCATACTGCCGTCGCGGCGCCTGATGGTCAGCGTTACTTCCTGCTGCGGCTTCAGGTTGTCGTCGAGGCCGCCGATGTCGAAGCTTTCCCCGCCAGTCAGTTGCAATGCTGCGACGTCGGCATCCCCCCTGAACTGCAGTGGCAACACCCCCATGCCGACCAGGTTGCTGCGGTGAATGCGCTCGTAGGATTTGGCGATGACCGCCTTCACGCCGAGCAGTTGCGTGCCCTTGGCCGCCCAGTCGCGGCTTGATCCGGTGCCGTATTCTTCGCCGGCGAAGACCAGCGTCGGCGTGCCGTCGGCGAGATACTTCATCGCCGCGTCGTAGATCGGCATCTGCTCGCCGCCATACAGCGTGTAGCCGCCTTCGATGCGAGAGCCATCCTTACTGGGCGGCAGCATCAGGTTCCTGATGCGCACGTTGGCGAAGGTGCCGCGCATCATTACCTCGTGGTTGCCGCGCCGCGCGCCGTAGCTGTTGAAATCCTTGACGGCGACGCCTTTCGATTGCAGGTATTGTCCTGCCGGGGTCGTTGGCTTGAAGCTGCCGGCCGGGCTGATGTGGTCGGTAGTGACCGAGTCGCCGAAGATGCAGAGCGCCCTGGCATTGCGTATCCCACCGATACCGCCGGGCTGCATGCTGAAATTTTCGAAGAAGGGGGGGCGCGCGATATAGGTCGATTCGTCCCATCGATACAGGTCGCCAGCGGGGGCGGTGATTGCGTCCCACAGCGGCAGGTCGCGGGTCAGGTCGGCATACAGCCTGCGGTAGACAGACGGGTCGGCGGCATGCTTCATCATCGCCAGCACTTCGGTGCTGTCCGGCCAGACATCCTTCAGGTACACCGGCTGGCCGTCCATGCCGGTGCCGAGCGGTTCGCTGTCGAGGTCGATGTTGACTCTTCCCGCGATGGCGTAGGCCACCACCAGCGGGGGTGAAGCCAGGTAGTTGGCCTTGATGCTGGCGTGGACGCGTGCCTCGAAGTTGCGGTTGCCTGACAGCACCGCCGCCGCGATCAGGTCGTGGGCGATGACGACCTCTTCCAGCCGGGCATCCAGCGGGCCGAATTGCCGATGCAGGTGGTGCAGCCGTAGGCCGCGAGGCCGAAGCCGAGTTGCGCCAGCGGCTCCAGCAGCCCGGCCTTGGACAGATATTCGGTCACGACGCGCGAACCGGGTGCGAGCGAGGTCTTGATGTGCGGCGCGACGCGCAAACCCTTCGCAATGGCCTTCTGTGCCAGCAGTCCGGCAGCCAGCAGTACACTCGGGTTGGAGGTGTTGGTGCAGGAGGTGATCGCGGCGATCAGCACGTCGCCGTGGCCGACCTCGACGGGTGTCAGCATCTCGTCCGCGCCCTCGCAGCGCACCGACGGGGTGGGGTGCTCATCGGCCATCGCCATCTCGGTGCGATACCTGGCATTGTCCATCGAACCGCCGCCGGTGATTGGCGTGCAAATGCCCGGCTTGCGCTCCGGCAGGGTAGTGACATGGCGCTTGCCCAGTTCGGCGGCGGGCCTGTTGAAGCCGTTCTCCGCCGCCGGCTTGCTGAACAAGGCGTTAAATGTTTCCTTCATAGCCGACAGGGCAACACGGTCTTGTGGCCGCTTCGGCCCGGCCAGCGACGGCTCGACGCCGGCTAGGTCCAGCTCAACCACTGTACTGTAATCGATCGCGCCTGCCTCTGGGATGCCATACAGTCCCTGCGCCCTGAAGTAAGCCTGGAAGGAATCCGCTTCTTCGTCCGTGCGGCCGGTATAGCGCAGGTAATCCACCGTGACGTCGTCTACCGGGAAAAATCCCATGGTCGCACCATACTCGGGCGCCATGTTGGCGATCGTGGCGCGGTCCGGCACGGAGAGCGCCGCCGTACCCGTGCCGAAGAATTCGACGAACTTGCCGACCACTTTCTGTTTGCGCAGCAGTTCGGTGACGGTCAGTACCAGGTCGGTGGCGGTGACGCCTTCGCGCAGCCTGCCCTTGAGGTGCACGCCCACGACGTCGGGTGTGAGGAAATACACCGGCTGGCCGAGCATGCCTGCTTCCGCCTCGATGCCGCCCACACCCCAGCCGACCACGCCGATGCCGTTGATCATCGTGGTGTGGGAATCGGTGCCGACCAGAGTGTCCGGGTAATATACCCCGTCCCTGCACTGCACCCCGCGCGCCAGGTATTCGAGGTTGACCTGGTGTACGATGCCGATGCCGGGCGGCACCACCTTGAACGTATCAAAGGCCTGCATGCCCCACTTCATGAACCTGTAGCGTTCGCTGTTGCGCTCGAACTCCATTTCCATGTTGAGCTGCAGCGCATCCGGGCGGTTGTAGTAATCCACCTGCACCGAATGATCTACCACCAGATCCACCGGTACCAGCGGCTCTACGATCTTCGGATCCTTGCCAAGCTGCGCGGCGGCTTCGCGCATCGCGGCGAGGTCGACCAGCAGCGGCACCCCGGTGAAGTCCTGCAGCACGATGCGCGCGACGATGAAAGGGATTTCCTCACTGCGCGGCGCATTTGGTTGCCAGTTTGCGAGCTCGCGCACATGCGCTTCGGTCACTTTCATGCCGTCGCAGTTGCGCAGCACCGACTCCAGTACGATGCGGATCGACACCGGCAGGCGCGACACCCTGCCGACCCCGGCGGCTTGCAGCGCAGGCAGCGAATACAGTGTGCCCTGTTTTCCGTTTGCGAGAGTGAATGACTGGAAGGTGTTGAAGAGGTTCCTCATGGCCGAGACTCCGATTCGCTGGAATAGGGAGAGCCAGATTATAGGATGTTCCGGCCCACAGGGTTTTTATGTGAATTTTCGGTTGTTATTGCAGAACATTGAAGTGAAGGCCGGCTTGCACAGGCGCCTGAGTGGATTTGCTTAACGGGATAATATATTCATATAACTCAAGCGATTGCCTGGTAGTTCATTTGAACTATTGACTACCTGCCGAAGCTCTATGTTAGAGTGCCACAAGCCTATGCGGGTATTGTGTAATGCTTAATAGGCGGACGATTTGAGGCAGGTATGCTATCAGGAAAGCAATAGTTCTTGTACCGGAGAATGCCTGCCGGTTGATTCAAAACACTCTTGAAAAAGGAAATTCATAACATGGATATCAAATATTTGGCGGCCGCCATTCTGGCTGCTGCAGTGTCTTCGAGCGCATATGCTGAAGAGAAAATGAATGAAATAAGTGCTTTTGTATATGCCAATAAACAGATTACTCCTTCCGGCCAGGATCCCATGGTTACGATTTATGCCAGCTATGGCAAATATATCAGGGAGCGGATTGCAATCACCGGTTCAGCCAGCATAACCAAGGCAGGTGGTACGAATATGGGTAGTGTCGGTTTTGGCGGCAAGTACTATTTTAAGGTAGGCCAAAGGGGAGAGCTTGTTCCTTTCGTAAATGCCGAATTGCAATTGGGACACGGTTCGGGCACGGGCTATACGCAAAACTTCTATAATCTTGCGGGCGGGGGCGGAGCATCATATTTTATTACTGAAACAGCCTCGGTCGACGGAAGGATTGTTTATCAAATAGGCTCTGCGAGCACGACCGTAAATGTTTTTGGTGGACAGGCGACTAGTTCGCAGTCCACATCTTCCATTATGCTTACGGCGGGGTTGACACAACGCTTTTAATATTCATTAAACAGGCTGCTTTGGTTTGATATAAAAAGAGCCGCCAGGTTTGTGCGGTTCTTTTCCTGGCGCAGCACAAGAGGGAGTAAAGGTATATTTGTGAAATATATTCGCGTCGCGGGGGCGATGATTCTTATGCTGGGCTTGCTGGCCCATCCTCTTTCAGGCTCGGCACAATGCTCAGGAGGCGGGAAAAAACCTGACTGGGTTGAAAGCCCTGAGTCTGTTACCGAAGAATATTTCTTTGCTGCCGGGGTATCGGATGATACCAATGCGCCTTTGGCGGATCGAATATCGTCCGCCAAGCAAAACGCACTGAAAAACATATCCGAAATTATCGAAGTATCCGTCAAAAATTCTTTGATACTGGAACAATCGAGCCAGGAAAAATCCGGGAAGGTCATAACCGATTCGAATTTACAAACCATCACTCAAACATCCACCAATGCTTCCCTGAAAAACGTCGAGGCCATCGATACGTGGGAAGACCCGGGGACTTGCGCGATCTGGCTGCGAGCGAGAGTGTCTAAGCTGCAGGTCGAGCAAGGCAGGCGCCTAGGCCTGGCGAAGACCTTGTTTGGCGTTTTTAATGAGCAATTAGCCGTTGCACAAGACGAGGCTGCTTCACTGAACGCAAGGATGTCTGCCGTGGATGCGGCGTTGGATGTGTTGCCACGCATTTCTCTGGAACTCATTCCGGAAGCCAGCACCGCAGCTTATTACAGCCAGCTTTTGAATCGTATACAGATAAAACTGGGGCTTTCACGGAACGAACTCGACCAGGCGAAACAAGTGCTGGCTGATGCCGATTCGCTTGTCAACAAGGCAGCCAATCAGACTGATGAAAGCGAGAAATCGAAATTGCTTGGCTTGGCTGCAGGCAGCTATAAAGATTTGCTTGTGAAACACGGCAATGGTCTGTCACCGCTATTTGGCCTGGGGGATATCCTGTTCAAGCTGGGCGAGGTGGAAGAGATCAGGGGAAATTCCTGTGGAGCCAAAAACTATTATATGCAATCTGCCGAATCCAGGCATCTCAATGACCGGCAGGCAATCGCAAGAAAGCGAAGCGATACTATTGCGTGCTCAGAAGAGGACATGGAGAGGGCATTGTGGCGGCAGCATTTTGAGGGGCGTGCCACAGTGATCGTATGTTATTACCATTCCAATTCCGGCCAGGGTGTTTGGCACAAGGCCTGTGATAGCCTGAATAATGTTGTCAGGCCACTGGGTGCTGATACGACCATCCGGCTGAAAAAAGTATCCCCAGCAGAATTGAAACAGTTGCAAAGAGGGGATATTCCCGGCAGCCTGGTTGAAAAGGGCAAGTTGCTACTGGGTGCTTTTGCTTCAGGGAAAATGAATAGCCGCATAGACAGGGGTTCGGCAGGAAGCAATCGTGAATACCAGTTTGATGGAGGGATGGCGACTTTTCTGGTCGAAGATGGCAAGACAGTATTTTCCGACCGCTTTCAGGGCAGGACCGGATGGAACCCGATCTCACCGCAGATGGTATGGGATGTTCTGGCCATCAATGTAGTCAACCGCTGGCGCGAAAAATTTTCCCTCTTTCTCCGTCAGCAGCCAGAATAATTGCCGCTTTCAGGCAGGAATTTGTCATTGGAGCCAAACATGAAAAGGCATAAAAGTGTGATTAAATTTATTGCCTTGAGCTTGTTTGTTTCACCTTTTATGTTTTCTGGCGATTTGAAGGCGGCAACGAGGAAAGCGGCTGTGGTGGTTTACCCTCAATCTTCTATTGCAACGAAATATGTGCGGATCGCACAGACACGCATGGAGCAGGTGCTGACCGACAATGGCATGATGATCCTGGATCAGAAAAAGGCTGCAGAGCTCAAGAAAGGCTGGAAGAAGCTGGAAGATCCCGGAGCGCTGATTACCGCCGAAGAGTTTGTCAAGAGTGCGGGGAAATACGATATCGACGGTGTTTATCGCGTCTATTTGAATGCCGATTCGACCAAAGGGCTGGCGGGGATTTACATCGCAACAGCATTGGCGGATATCCGCTTTATCGGTGAAGATGCGCAGATACGCTCTTCTGCATCACCCGCGATGGGGGTAAAGGGAATACCACCTTCTGACGGTTTAACTGAAAGTGCAGCGATCAGCAATGCCATTCAGCGGGCAATCGACTCTACGCTTCAACCCATGGGCATCCAGGTGCTGGATTTCACCAACCCGCGTTTGTTCAATGTAGCTCTCAAATCGTTACCGCCTACTGACCCCCCCATTCCAGAAAAACGTCCGGAGCCATTATCCGATGATGATCCAATAATCAAGCTGGCCAACCTGAAAGACAGTTTCGCATTAAGCGAGGAAGTTACATGTGCCAACAGGACGCCAGACGACAAAATGGTGGTTATCGGCGGGTATTTGCGCAAGACACAAGGCGGGCGTTTGTATGGCTCCATGATTCATGTGCTTGACAGGGAGGCAAACAAGGAGGTCATTACTTTTGAAACTGCGCCGGTTGCAACAAGGAAGGCTGAGGAAAAGGGGGGGGCGAAAATCCTTGACTGCATGTTCATATCGAACTGGCGCTATCTGGTTGCAGTTACGAATAGTAAATTATTCCTGTGGGATGTTGAGCGCGGGGCAGTCATGAATGCCTTGTTCCTTGATGAAGCAATTGATAAAGCCAAGCTCGAGTATAGTAAGTCTGGCGATAAGGATTTGCTGTCGGTTATTGGTGATGGCGAGAGATTGGTTTTTCAAATTACCAGAGAATAGGGGTACCCTTGTCAGAAGTAAAAGAAATGCAGATACTTATTTGTGAAGTGTAAAATAGCAAATAAGGGTGGCGATAGAGGGTAAATATGTATACTAAGATGGGATTTATGCTGATGGCCTGCCTTGCCGGGATTGTGTCGGCTGGCAATGGTTTTGCCGCAGATACAATCGAGGTTGTAAGAGCAAGTGGCAACGTTGTTGCCAAACAGGACGATCAGCAACAAGACCTGCCGGTTTCTTCCAGGAGCATACTTCCGGCAAAGCATATACTGGTTACGGGCTCCGATGGAAGAGCCGTCGTCAGAATGGGTGATTCCGGATACATCGTGGTTGAAAAAAACAGCAGGATTGAAGTTAATCGCGAGAAAGATCACGCGCATCTTTTGCGCCAGATTACAGGAATAATCTACTACGCGGTGAATATCATAAAAGGCCCAAAGCAACCACTGGAAGTCCGCACAGCGACTGCGACAATCGGTGTTCGTGGTACCCGTTTCCTGGTGACTGACCTGCCAGAGCGAAAAGAAATCGGTGTCCGAAAGGGGCTTGTCAACGTAGCCAGCCTTGGGGAGGATTTCGAGATACACAAGAAAGCTCAGGAAGATGAATTTGAGGCATACAAGCGGGAGGCGAAAGAAGCCATTGCCGAAGAAAAACGGAAGTTTCTGGAGTATAAGGAAAAAGAAACGCGCGAGTTTATCGAATATAAACGTGAATTCGGGCTGGGCGCGAACCGGATGGCAACTTTTGACGGAAACCGCGTAGATGAAAGGCCACTGAGCGACGAAACCCTGAAGGATATGGAAAGCCTGGAAGTGTACGGAGAACAGTGGATCGCAGAAGTGCGCGATTAGCTTTTGGCATATTCTGAACGGCTATACAAATCGCCCAGTAGTGCAGAACACGGCGTGTCTGCTTCGCTGGCCACGCGTTGAAGATTGCTTCCTGAAGGCGGTTTGTGCTAGGCTGGGTGCCAGTTAACATAGGTTGTTTGTTGGTTTGCAGACCGTGTTTGTCCAGAGTTGTTTTTCGGGCATGTTTGATGTTTTTAACTTATTGACGGAGGTTTTTCATGCGTAGATTAACTTGTGTATTGTTTTCCGCTGTTGCGTTGGCTGGAATTGCTGGATGCTCCAGCTCGCCAGCCAAACTGGAACCGATAGCAGAATGCACATTCCCGAATTCAGACAAACAAGCGCCGATCTGGGTCTGTGACGGGCCGGTCGAGGGTATGGCGGTTGGCGCAGTCGGTTCAGCCGCCAAGTCGGATGCCGGAATGGCTTTCATGAAGCAGATGGCTGCAACAGATGCACGCGTGCAGCTTGCACAGAGCATGAAAGTGCAAGTGCAAAACATGATCAAGCAATATGCGGAAACCACCGGTGCCGCGAGCAAAGAGACGGTTGACCGGGTGAATACGGTAGTGACCAAACAGATCACCAATGAATCACTGGTGGGCACAAAGATATTCCGGAGTATCTCCGCTCCGGATGGCACGCTGTATGTGCTGGTTGGACTCGACGAAGCAAGCGCGCAAAAACTGACCGAGACTGCGGTCAAGACCAGCATGGGCAATGATCAGGCCGCGTGGCAGCAGTTCAGGGCTCAAAAAGGGCAGGACGAGCTGGCGGCGGAGATCGCCAAACAGAAGGTTGAATTTGAAAAACAGAAAGATTGAGTTTCAGACCCGGAGTCGGCCACATTTTAACGTGGCCGATGCCTGTAGGATTTTTCATTGCACAATGCTTGTATGGGGCAAGGAGCCCATTTAATTTTGCCGGATTTACATATGATATTTTGCCGTATGCAGATGGTATTTGCCGCGATGGTATTTGCTTTTGGCAATGCCTTCGCCGGCTCGATTGACATTCCGCCCGATGAGCTTCGTGACTTGAAAGACCAGCGCGCGCTGCTGGTTGCGAAAGTCACGGAGTTGGACAATATCGGCAAACAGATCATCGCTGCGCAAGCGGACAGGAATTCGGCAAAAACAACGATCCGCCGGCTTGAAGCGGCACGGAATAAAGCGCGGAGCGATCTGGAAGCCGCACAGAAATTTGATCGTGAACGCCCGGGGGTGATTTCTCCTGAGCAGATGCGCGACTACGAAGACAAGAACAGGCAGGCTTTCAGCGCGCTGAAAGAAGCAAGAGAGAACATCACAAAGTACGAGATAAAAATAAATGCGTTGAGCAATGAAGGCAGCGGGCAATATGCCGAGTTTCTGCGGCTGCAGAAATCCTTTGAAAGAGATGTGAGTCGTGTGGTCGATGTGCATGTGGACAGGAAAATACTTGCCGTGCAGGTGAGCAAGGAGGTGCAGGTTACCGAGCGTGTAGCGTGCGGCGAAGACTCCATTCCTGTGTGTAAAGAGCGATCCAAGAAGGCTGCTGAATTAAAGGCGATCGAACGCGGCTCGGTGGTATTCGTCAATTCGTTTACGGAAGTCAAAAACTTCAAGCTAAGCAAAGAGGAGCTGCGGAGCGAGGTGCAGGCCACTTTGACCAACAAGGTGTTTTCCAACCAGCACTTTGTGGGTGATGCCGAGTACGAAACGACGATTACCGCGACAGTTGTTCCAGCGATCAGCAACGCGTTGCGCGAGCAGATCGCGGGCGCCATACGCTCTGAAGTCTACTCTATGACAGGGGGGAAGATTGACTATTCCATGGTGCAGGACCCGGCACAGCTTGCCAGCAGTCCGCAAGCAGAAGAACCTCAGGAGAGCGAAGAAGCGCCACGCCGGATAAAATCACCAGCCAAGAGTAAAATCACGGAAAACGTGCCGCAGCAAGAGGAGCCTGCTGTGCAAGAAGAGCCGCCACCGCCACAACGAGCTCCGCGAAAACTGGAGAAGCCGGTATTTACTTTCTGATTCGATGCCAGGATGCAGGTGTTTTATGGTTATAAGTGATTATTCAAATGCTTTATTTATTCAGGAGAACTCAAAATGAACAAACTACTTTTAATCTTTGGCGTGTGTGCCGTGACAGCACTTGCCTCGCAGGCAGCGCAAGCGGAAATGAGGGTACGTGCCGGCACCGGCCTTGCTTCCTCATACAAACTGGGAGGAGACTATATTACGGCAGAATCCAAATACAACCCCGTGACTGTCGGCCTGACCTTTGCCGCAGATAGCGGCATGTATGTTGATCTGGCCGTATCTGGGGGCTCGGGCAAGCACGATGGATGGAAGAATCTTGGAACTCCTGAACAGGACTTCAAGCGTTCGGATGCGGCGCTCATCTTTGGCGCCAGCAAGCTTAACCCTGAAAATGGCATCGCAGGCACAATCTACATTGGTATTAAGACCGGGAAGTCTACACTGAGTGCGAAAAATACCGGACTTTCCTGGACCGAGGAAACTTTTGATACATCCGGGCTGGTGTTTGGCGGCGGCGGCAGCTTCCCGATCGCCTCCGGCCGGGCCGGCGCCATTGGCGTGAACGCCGGCTTGGGGCTGATGGGCGCGAAATGGAAAGATGATGCTGGTTTTAGCGCAAAGGCCAAGACCGCAGTCGGTTTCAGCTTCGGGGTGAGCTACACTTATCCGATAACCTCATCGCTGGGCTTGGTCGTTGACTACAAAGGGAACGCGTACAGTTATAATTTTGGCGATACTAATAATCCATTCACGGTTAAGGAAACAGTCAGCACCTTTGGCGCAACGGTGTATGCGAAGTTCTGATTCCTGATGGCGCTCCATGGTACGTAAGATTTTCGCTGCCTTTGCTGTCGCCCTGCTGCTTGCGGGCTGTGCGGGCTCGGCTGTGAAGCCGGGCGGGATGGTGGCCGGTGCCGGGTCTCCAGCATGGATACTCAATCCGGACAAACCGGGCTACCAGGGCGTGGTGGGGGCAGCTCCAAAGCAGGGATGGGGCGGCATTGAGGCGCAACGTCGTGTGGCGTTGATGAAGGCGCGCCAGGAGCTGGCCCAGATGGTGCGGGTGCAGGTGGAATCAACGACCCGCACCCGGGTTGAGGAGCGCGCTGGCAAAGTCAGTCGCGATGCGGATTTTGAGACCAAGCTGCAGAGTAGCGTAAGCCTGAGCCTTGAAAAGGCGCAGGTCATTGAGGAATGGGTTGATCCTGAAAGCGGTGAGCTCTACCTTTGGTTGGTAACGCCCAAGTAGTTTTTCTCATAAGTATCGGTTACAACATGGGCAGCTTGGCTGCCCGTTTTTTATCCCCTCGATGGCCTTGTCGATAGCGTGTTCCAGAATGCTGCTTAACTCACCGGATGGTATGATTCGCGCTTCAAGTCGAATTTGATTCAAACAATTTGCATTGTCATGGTGAACAGATGAAAAGCAGTGAGATCCGCCAGAAATTCCTCGATTACTTTGCTTCCAAGGGGCATGCCGTCGTTGCCTCCAGCTCGCTGGTGCCGCACGATGACCCGACGCTGCTGTTCACCAATGCGGGGATGAACCAGTTCAAGGACGTGTTCCTCGGCTTCGACAAGCGGCCCTATACGCGTGCAGCGAGCAGCCAGAAATGCGTGCGCGCCGGCGGCAAGCACAACGACCTCGAGAATGTCGGCTACACCGCGCGTCACCATACCTTCTTCGAGATGCTCGGCAACTTCAGCTTTGGCGACTACTTCAAACGCGACGCGATCAAGTACGCCTGGGAACTGTTGACCGAGGTGTTCAAGTTGCCCGGGGAAAAGCTCTATGTCACGGTGTATGCCGAGGACGACGAGGCATACGACATCTGGACGAAGGAGATCGGGCTGGAAGCCGCCCGCGTGATCCGCATCGGTGACAACAAGGGCGCGCGCTACGCCTCGGACAATTTCTGGATGATGGGCGACACCGGTCCGTGCGGGCCCTGCACCGAGATATTCTACGACCACGGCGAGCACATTCCCGGTGGCCTGCCCGGCACGCCCGAGGAAGACGGCGACCGCTACATCGAGATCTGGAACAACGTGTTCATGCAGTTCAACCGTGACGAACACGGCGTGATGCATCCGCTGCCCAAGCCAAGCGTAGACACCGGCATGGGGCTGGAGCGCATCTCGGCGGTGCTGCAGCAGGTTCACTCCAACTACGAGATCGACCTGTTCGTCAGCCTCATTAACTCTGCGCGGGGAGAGTTATGGGCAATTGCAAAAGACGATAGTTTTGCTGCACCACTTAGCGATTCATCCTTTGACTCTCCCTCATTGCGAGTCATTGCAGACCATATCCGCTCATGCGCCTTCTTGATCTCTGATGGAGTGATTCCTGGAAATGAAGGCCGTGGTTATGTTCTGCGACGAATCACACGACGAGCAATTCGCCACGGTTACAAGCTTGGCGCTCGCCGACCATTCTTTTATCGACTTGTGAAAGAGCTTGCCCGTCAGATGGGTGATGCTTATCCTGATTTGGTTGCCAATCAACAGCGAGTGATGGATGTGTTGAAGCAAGAAGAAGAACGCTTCTTCCAGACCATCGAACACGGCATGTCGATTCTTGAAATCGATCTGGCGGAGATGAAGAAGGCAGGCGAAAAGACATTCAATGGTGAGACCGCATTCAAGCTGCATGATACTTACGGCTTCCCGCTCGACCTGACCGCCGACATCTGTCGCGAACATGGCGTGACAGTTGACGTTGCGGCTTTTGACAAGGCGATGGCGCGCCAGAAGGAGCAGGCACGTGCGGCAGGCAAATTCAGGATGGCGGCGAACCTTGAATACGCTGGCCCGGAAACCGTTTTTCGCGGCTATGATACGCTGGAACACAAGGGCAACATCCTCGCGCTGTACAAGGATGGCGTCGAGGTGAACGAACTCGGCGAGGGTGAGATCGGTGTGGTGGTGCTCGACGATACGCCGTTCTATGCCGAATCCGGCGGCCAGGTCGGTGACCGTGGCGAGCTGCGCAGTGCGCACGGCATCTTTTCCGTCGAGGACACACAGAAGATCCAGGCCAGCGTGTTCGGTCATCACGGGACGGTGACGACCGGAAAGCTTACTGTTGGCAACAACGTGACTGCACGCGTGGATTCCGTCGCGCGCTACCGTACGATGCGCAATCACTCGGTGACCCACCTGATGCACAAGGCGCTGCGCGAGGTTCTGGGGGCACACGTGCAACAGAAGGGGTCGCAGGTCGATCCGGATAAAACCAGATTTGACTTCGTACATACCCAGCCGATGACCGATAGGGAAATCAGCAGGGTAGAAGACATCGTGAATGCCGAAATCATGGCCAATGCCGAGTGCCGTGCGCGCGTGATGCCGATCGAGGAGGCGCAGAAGACCGGCGCGATGATGCTGTTCGGCGAAAAATATGGCGACGAGGTGCGCGTGCTGGACATCGGCTCCAGCCGCGAGCTATGCGGCGGCACGCATGTCGCCCGCACCGGTGACATCGGCCTGTTCAAGATTGTTTATCAAACGGGTGTTGCAGCGGGTGTTCGCCGGGTGGAGGCAATTACGGGTGACGCAGTAATTAAACGCTTGCGAGATACAGAGCTTGAATGCGGGAAATACGCTCTGGACTTTGGTTACCTGAAGGTCGCTCATGAAAGAGAGCTGGCCGCGCTGAAATCGAAGCTTGCCTCCACGCAGGGCGAGGAGTTGATCAATCAGGCGCAGGACATCGGCGGCGTGAAGGTGCTCGCGGCGCGGCTGGAAGGCGCGGACGCCACTGCCTTGCGCGAGACCATGGACAAGCTCAAGGACAAACTCGGCAATGCCGCCATCGTGCTGGCGGCAGTGGACGGTGGTAAGATTAGCCTGGCTGCCGGTGTGACCGCGGTTTTGACAGCGAAGATCAAGGCCGGGGAACTGGTGAATATGGTTGCGCAACAAGTAGGCGGGAAAGGCGGGGGGAGGCCGGACATGGCGATGGCAGGTGGAACGCAGCCGGATAACCTGACCGCTGCGCTGGAATCTGTTCCGGCATGGGTAGCGACTAAACTATGAGCTTGGCGGCTCCGGCTCATCCTGCTGCTTCATCTGCCCTGGCAAAGGTATCGCCCTGGCGTTTGCAGGCAGGAATAAGCAGGGTACCCGAGAAATACGCGTGCCTGTCGGTGGTTTTTGCTGGAAATCGCATATGAGGGAACGGTAAGGATGGCATCAATTCGATATGGCGCATTGCTGATCTCAGATGACCCTTTGCTGACAGGCCTGGCTCGCAGCGCCGCAGATGAATGCCGCAACGAACTGGACCTGACGGTGATTGAAGGGGTTGATGCCGCACTCGCCTGGTTGAGCAGCGGCGATGCGGAGAAAGAGCCCCTGCCGAACATTATATTGAGCGATCTGAAGTTGCCCAAACTTGACGGCCTGGCTGTGATTCGTACGATACGCAAGCATCCTGCTTTACGAGATATTCCGATCACGGTTTTTTCCACGGAATATACCCAGGAGGAGGTGCTGATGAGTTACCAGGCCGGGGCAAACAGCTTCGTGGCCAAACCGGCTGACAGCGTACAGTTCCGTGATTTGTTCCGCGAGCAGTTGGCCTACTGGATGGGCTCGCAACAGCGCGATAAGCCTACAGCATCGAAGGAAGATATCGCCGGGAGGATCTGATTTTGTCGCTTTTCCTTGCCGGACTTTCAGGTCTGGGTTGGCGGTATCAGAACGGCAGCTTCAAGTGAGGTGCGGCCTGCTGGAATATCCTGCGGAAATCGCCCTGGATACGCAGCAGGGCCTCTCCGGTATCCGCCTCAAAACGCAATACGATCACCGGCGTGGTATTGCTGGGACGCGCCAGCCCGAAGCCGTCGTCATATTCGACACGCAGCCCGTCGATCGTGATGATCTCGGTCGCGCCGGGAAATTCTGCGGTGCGTTGCAGCAGCTCAAGCAGGGAGTGGTTCTCGCCTTCGGCGGTGTTGATGTGCAACTCCGGCGTACAGAAGGCATCCGGCAGCGCGTTCAATGTCGCACTCGGGTTCTTTACCTGGCTCAATATTTCCAGCATCCGTGCGCCGCTGTATAGTCCGTCGTCGAAGCCATACCAGCGTTCCTTGAAAAATATGTGGCCGCTCATCTCCCCGGCCAGCAGCGCACCGGTCTCCTGCATCTTGGCTTTGACCAGGGAGTGCCCGGTCTTCCATAGCGTCGGCTTGCCGCCATGCGACCTTATCCAGTCGAACAGGTTGCGCGTGGATTTGACATCGAAAATGATCTCGGCCCCGGGGTTGCGCTCCAGCACATCGGCGGCGAACAGCATCAATTGGCGGTCCGGGTAGATGATATTGCCTTCCTTGGTGACGACACCGAGACGGTCGCCATCGCCGTCGAAAGCCAGGCCCAATTCGCTTTCGTCGTCGCGCAATGACGCGATCAGGTTCTGGAGGTTTTCGGGCTGGGACGGGTCGGGGTGGTGGTTGGGGAAATGGCCGTCGACATCGCAATACATTTCCTGCACGACGCAACCGAGCTGGCGATAGAGATTCGCAACGAAAGCGCCGGCAACGCCGTTACCGCAATCTACCGTGATGTGCATCGGCCTGGCAAGCTTGATGTCAGAAACGATGCGCGCAACGTATTCTGCACTGATGCTTTGCCTGGTATAACTTCCGGTTCCGTGCGTTAAATTCCCCTGCTCGATGCGTAAACGCAGTTTCTGGATGGATTCCCCCGACAAGGTTTCACCCGCCAGTACCATTTTCAGTCCGTTATAGTCGGGAGGGTTGTGGCTGCCGGTCAGCATCACCGCACAATTTGTTTTCAACTGGTAAGCGGCGAAATACACCATCGGTGTCGCGACCAGCCCCACGTCAATCACATTGATGCCGCTTTTCTGGATGCCGCGTGCCAGGGCTGCACTCAGCTCCGGCCCGGACAGCCTCCCGTCGCGGCCAATGGCGATGGCGTGTTGCCCGCGATCTACCGCTTCCGAGCCGAGGGCGTGGCCGATGGATTCCACAATTTCGGCTGTCAATGCCTTGTCTACGATGCCGCGTATGTCATAGGCTTTGAAGATTTCCCTGGGCAGGTTTTTTTGCATGGTTTGCTTTCGTTATTTATTTGACAATAGGGGTTAACCGGTTCCAGACCAGATCCGGGGTAAGTTGCTTCATGCAGTTGAAATGGCCGAGCGGACATTCTCGCTCGAAACACGGGCTGCACTCGATGTCGAGTCTGACAACTTGTGCCTGCCCGGACAACGGCGGGGTGAATTGCGGGCTGCTGGAACCGAACAGTGCGATCAGCGGAAGGTCAAGTGCTGCCGCCAGATGCATCAGTCCGGAGTCGTTGCTGATAACCAGGCGTGCGCAAGCAAGCAGGGCGATGGCATCCCCCAGGTCGGTACTGCCGCACAGGTTGTTGCACCATCCACCAGCCAGCTGGTTGATCTCATCCGCAACCGGTTTGTCCTTTCCCGATCCGATCAGCCATACCGCATATCCATGTTGCTGCAGTCGTTGAGCGATATCCGCATAATAATCAGCCGGCCAGCGTTTCGCGGGGCCATATTCTGCGCCGGGGCAAAATGCTGCGACGGGCTTATCCAGTGTCAAGCCCAGCTTGCCGAGAGCCGCCTTGCGCTGCTCTTCTGAAATCGCCAGTTTGGGATTTGCCAGGGGGCGTGAAACTTCATTATTTGCATCCTCGGCAAGCAGCGCAAAGCGTTCCACCATCAGCGGCAGGGCGGTTTTATCAAGCTTGCGCTTGTCATTCAGCAGGATATGGCGCGCCTCGCCGGTAAAACCGGTGCGAAGCGGAATGCCTGCAAAGTAAGGAACGAGCGCTGATTTCCAGGAATTCGGCAACACGATGGCCTGATTGTAACGTGCGGTGCGAAGCCGCTTGCCCAGCCGATAGCGCGCTGCCAGATGCAACACCCCATGTGGGAAAGGGTTGATGATGACTCCGTATACTTCAGGCATGGCGCGCAGCAGCGCGGCTGTCCAGGGCGGGGCGAGCACGTCGATGATGCAATCGGGATGCCGTTGTTTGAGGCGCATCAGCATCGGTTGCATCAGCATGCAGTCCCCTACCCAGCTTGGACTGACGATCAGGATCCTGTTGGTTTTAGTATCGGGCATCTGCAGGGGAGCGGCATTCATCCGCCCAATTTGCAGTACGTGACGGCTTTCCGGCATTGTTGCCAGAGCAGTGACTGAAGTGTGCCCAATCCGGTGTTTTATGTGGCGAAGCTTTCATTAAGCTAGTGATGTGCTTTTGGGAGGTCGCCTTTCAGTTTGTACAGGGTGCCGCAGTACGGGCAACGTGATTCCCCTCCCTCATGAAGCGGAATGAACACTTTAGGATGGGCGTTCCACAAATTCATGCCTGGCATCGGGCAGGTCAAAGGCAGATCCTGCGCGGTCACTTCAATATAGCGGTGAATGATGTCCTGATTACCCACGATATCCTCCTATATAAGGCTTAGCCAGCCGGCGTGTTGCGGATGTTTGCCAGCCACGCAATCAAAAAAAGCCTGTTGCAGTTGCGCAGTAACCGGCCCGCGAGATCCGCAGCCGATGGTGCGGCGATCAAGTTCACGGATTGGCGTGACTTCTGCAGCTGTGCCGGTGAAGAAGGCTTCATCCGCACAATAAATTTCGTCGCGTGTGATGCGCTTTTCAATGACATCAATGCCCATTTCTCCGGCAAGCGTGATGACGGAGTCACGCGTGATCCCTTCCAGGCATGAAGTCAGGTCAGGCGTGTACAGCTTGCCTTTTTTTACGATGAACAGGTTTTCGCCTGCGCCTTCCGCCACGTAACCGTCCACATCCAGAAGCAGGGCTTCGTCGTAGTTGTCGTTGGCGGCTTCATGATGCGCCAGGATCGAATTGGTGTACGTGGTCACTGACTTGGCGCGGCACATGTTTATATTGACGTGATGGCGGGTAAAGCTCGATGTCTTGACGCTTATGCCATT
>Ga0224495_10001345_pt1 | contig 17357 bp, 14 predicted proteins | sample SF_Jul11_sed_USG_FD_168128 | JGI IMG/M metagenome (GOLD analysis project Ga0224495, IMG submission 168128) | Sediment microbial communities from San Francisco Bay, California, United States - SF_Jul11_sed_USGS_4_1 | ecosystem: Environmental > Aquatic > Marine > Sediment | place: USA: California... | reverse complement strand
CTGATCTGGCCGTTACTTCCAGCACAAAAAATTCCAGCAATCTTAACTGCTGCTTTCTTAATAACTTACAGTGAGTTATCTTCATTTGATTAGCTTAACATCTAAGCTAATCTACTTCAGCCCCAAATAAAATCCTCTGCATAAAAAGCCGCTCCGCCCGAACACAAAAGTATCCGAACTCTTTGCACCCACCAATACGACATTGCCGAACCCGGCATTGAATTCGTAGGTGTTGCTGCCGCTGCCCGCAATGATGGTCTCATTGCCCATCCCGGCGACGAACAGGTTGCTGCCGCTGCCGCCTTGCAGCACGTCGGTGCCGTGTCCGCCGTACATCGTGTTGCTGCCGCTGCCCCCGACCAGCGTGGCGTTGCCGGTGCTCGCGTACATGATGGACGTGCCGCTGCCGCCTTGCAGGTAGCTGGTGCCGCCGCCCGCGATCAGCGTATCGGTGCCTGTACCGCCGAGCAGAATGGCGTATCCCTCGCCTCCGACCAGCAGGTCGTCGCCATCTCCGCCGCTCACATAGGTATAGGCGATTGCCGCGCCACCGTCGCCCGAGTAGATGACATCGTTGCCCGCGCCGCCGATGATGACGTTGGTGCCGCCCCCGCCGTAGACGGAACTGGTTTCGTTCGCGTTGCCGCTCAGTTGAATGGTGGTATCGCCGTCTCCGGCGTAGATGGTGTTCGTGCCCGCCCCGCCGATAATGACGTCGTTGCCCGCGCCGCCGACGATGTATTGCGTGCCGTCGCCCGCTAAAATGGTGGTATGTTTACCGGTGCCCGCCTGACTGCCGCTGAGCAGGATGTCGTTGCCGCCGGAGCCGACGATAGTGGTGTTGCCGCTGCCGCCGTAGATGTAGTTGTTGGCGGTGGTTTCAGATGCCCGCGATACGTCGGACATGCCCGCGTCGCCGGAGACGATGATGTTGTCTCCCGAATCGCCGACGACGATGTTATTGCCGCCCTGCAACACCACGTAGTTGTTGCCGGTTTCGAGGTTGATGAAGTTCGTCCCGCCCCCGCCGTAAACGACGCAGTTGCCCGTGCCGGTGAAGATGGTGTTGTGCCCGGCGCCCGCGTGGATGTAGTCGTTGCCGCCGCCCGCGTCCAGCCAGTTGTCGCCGTTCGACAGCAGATAGAAATCGTTCCCCGTCCCCCCAAAAATCGTGTTGTTGCCCAGCCCGACCGGGGCATCGTTGAAGGTGCTGCCGTGATAGTTGGCGGGGGCGACATACGGAATGCTTTCCGCAAACATCCAGGCAAAATTCACATAATTCCCGGCGGGGTTGACGAGCTGGTCGTTGGCGACCGGATAAGGTCGGCCATTGAGCGTACCCGCGATGTAGGATGAGGCGCCCAGTTCGAGGTGGGTTGCTGCAGGTATCGTCGGAATCAAGTCGTACATGGCCTGCACGTAAAACGTCCCGGTGACTTGCACGCCACCGACGAAAATGTTGCCACCCGCCCCCATCACCACGGTGTTGTTGCCCGCCCCGGTGAAAATCGCGTCGCGCCCCGATCCGCCGACGAGGGTGTTGTCGCCATCGCCCACAGCGAGGAGGTAACCCTGCTGACCGGTGGCGGGAACGGTCGGTGTCTTCTGGTTGGCCAGCGCGGTGGCGAGATCAACCTGGGCATCGGCGTAGATGCGGTTGTCGCCGTTGCCGACGCGGATGATGCCGGAGCCGCTCCCGCCGCTGATGAGGTTGTTGCCGTCAATATAAATGGGTATGGCGGTATTGGTCAGGCTATCGAGATAGTCCATGCCGCCGCCGAGGTGGACCACGTTGTTGCCGTTGCCGAGCGCAATCATGTCGATGCCGCCCCCGCCAATAATGGTATCGGCGCCGCCCTGGGTGGCGTCGACAGCGTTGTAGGGGGCGCCGCTGCCAGGGTTGGTCGTGCCATTCAGGGTGCTCAGGTCGATGAGGTCGTTCCCGGCGGTGCCCGGTGCAGCACCCTGGTTAATATACAGGCTTGCGTCGACGACGTTGTCGTGCGGGGTGGGCGTGACGCCCACCAGGGGGTTGGGGTTGTTGAAGGTGACCGCGAGGGTGTTGCTGGTGACCGTGTTGCCGCCCGCGTCAACCAGTGTGGCGGTGAGGGTGGCGGTGTCGGGGGTGTTGGTGTTGGTCGTGTCGATCAGTGTGACGGTGACGCTGTCCTGCCCGGCGGGGATGGTGAGGGTAATCGGGCCACCGGCGAAGGAGAGCAGGTTCGCGCCGGTGGAGCATTGGTAGGTGCCGGAGCCGGTGCAAGCGAGTTGCACCGTGTTGCCAACCAGCGCGTAAAGGGTGATGGTTTGAATATTGCCAACGGGTACGGAGGCGGTCTGGTCGGTCGGCGCTGGTGCAGTTGTACTGGTGCCTGTGGCAACGCCAACCTGATCCGTCAGCTTAATGCCGAGATAGCCCTTGGCTGGGTCGGCGGCTATGGTCAGGTCGAAGTTGTTTATGGTGACGCTCTCGGTGCCGCTAGTGATGACCATCTTGCCTTTTTTCGAACCCGTGCTGGTCGGTGTAAACAGGTAGGTCGTGCTGCCATCGACCCACTGCATCACCCCTGCGGCGGCGGGTGTCGCCTTTGTCGCTGTGCCAGCAAGTGGGGTGTTGTTCAGCAGTATCTTGCCGAGGCCGTCGCTGTCGGTGATGGTGTCCGCACCGTCGCCGGTGTTGAGGATGTAGCTGTCGGTACCCGCGCCGCCCAGTAGCGCGTCATTGCCGGCACCGCCTATCAGCGTATCGTTGTCATTGCCACCATCAAGCGTATCGCTCCCTGCATTACCCAGAAGATAATCAAGGCCGGTTCCGCCATAAAGGTGGTCGCCACCCGCACCGCCTACCAGTAAATTGTTGTTGAGATTGTTTCCGCTGCGCGCATCGTCTACGCGCGCATCCAATGTCTTAGCTGCGGCATCGTCGCCCCGAAAGTAGATGGCAGCGGCGTTGCTGATGATGCTTTGGTCTATATCCGGCGCACCTGTACCGTGCAGGCTGTTGGCGTAGGTGATGAAAGCGGTGTAGGCGGGGGTGAGGGCTTGAGTTAGCGTGTCAACCTCAGCTACTCCGCTAAGGTTATAGCTGGTATTGGCAAGGGCAATCATGTTGCGTGTACCAGAGGTTCCGTCCGGGTTTTCACCATACAGTGCTTCGTAATTCAGGATGGTAGCGCGGTGTAGTTGGAACATGCGGTACACCTGCTTCGCTTCGTCTGCCGTGACATTGCCCGGATCATCATACAAACCAAAAACTTCCGATTCGTAGTAGCGGCGCCGTTCATGTCGGTGCCGATATTGAAGCCGTCAATCACTCCGCGCAGCACGTTCACGTCGTGCGGGTCATTCAATGTGAATGTTCCGCCCGGAATATATATATCAAGTTCAAGATTCAGGGCATTCTGAAGGTTTATCTCGCTGACTGAAGTTCCCGGAGCGTTCGTTGCCAGCCTATTGAGTGACGCTCCATCAATCAGCTCCGTGAATCTGCCCACTATCGCGTTGTAACGCGCATTGCGCTGCGCCTCTGTTTCAGCTCCCGTCACCGTGGCATCGCTGGCGGCGAATACGCCCAATTCCTGCAATACCAGCGCCACGTATGCCGGATTGCTTTTCAGGTTGATGCCGATGCCGATAGTGGGATTGTGTTCGCCCGCCTTGAGGTCGTCGTAAATACCTCCAATAAGAATTACACCCTCCTCCTTCTTAAGCATCGTGACCATTGCATTGGTTAAATCTGCTATCGGATTCGTAATCATGGTTCAGCTCATCCTTGAATGTTGTAATTGAAATTTATGCTTACAAAATCACTGGTAATACTTTTCAAATTCGTTCCAGCGGTATTCGCATATTTGTTTGGTCATACCATCTTTGCGCTGGAATACTGCCAAAATATCTGCCAGCGAGTTCTTTACACGCGGCTTGCCATCGCCCCAATCGCTTCTGCGTTTTCCTGCAAAATCGCCCCATCCGTCAAAAAAGGTGTCGAAGTAATACTGGCCTTGAAAATCGAAAATCCCCAACTCCATACCTATAGGGCGAAATCCAGAATGCAAACCTATTTGTTTACCTTGGAGAATTATTGGATATCCCCCAACCGGATGCCCGAAAAGTTCACGTGTGCGCTCATCGCTCAATTTCATTTGTTGCCGATCGATGGAAAATACATAGGACGGGTGGATAATGATGCTGTCGCTAGGCCCGGCATGGCGACCGCAAGTTAACTGAAGCAATCCGCCTTCCCATACGATCAGGTCATCATCCGGCTTGCCATCGTTATCAATGTCCACGGGTGGGTCGTAACGCCATACCACTAGGCCGTTGTCTTCAATAGCTTCCTGCACCCGTTTGACTGGATGAGGATCGCTTGGTTTGCTATTGCCACGATCACTATGCCCGCCATTAAGAAAATTCGTTACTCCCCCATATAAGGCTGCAATCTGCTCTGCCCTCAACGGTACGCGATTCAGCTTCGTGAATCCCTCTACACTATCGTTCTCGGGGCGACCGCACGTAGGGAGTTTTTCATAGTTGCCCCATTCCGTAGTATTTAGACGTTTGAGATATGCCTCGCATACCGGCACACCTTTTCCCTTGAGTAATGTAAATGCTGGTGCCTTATTATTCGTAGTACTCGATGCAGGTAATTCAGGGATTCGCACTCGATAAACTTTGTTCAGACAAACTGCATCAGCGCAGTTGTTGCGTTCCTTCAACCACTGCTTCTGCGCCTGCTTAATTGACTCGGCTTCCGATTGATCTTGTAAGGCCGCTTTGTAAGCCGCGCTCAATTCTTCGTCGAGCTTCGACAACTCCGCATCGCCACAGATAAGCTTCTCAACCTTCGTCCCCGCCTTCGCGCAATCGAAGCTCGCCGCCTGCGCGGCAAAGCCCAGCATCAGCCATCCCAGCACAACCCATGTCGTTCGCCTCATGCTTGCATCCTCTATGGAATCAATGGGGTCAGACTCGATTGATCCAGCAACACTCGCACCCGTCGCGGCGCCCTTCACCCCCAACAGAACAACAGCCCAGCCGATACGCTTGTTCATCTCCTTGTCCCCTTGCGAATTATCCGCCCGCACACTATCCCGCCCTCTCAGAGAGGTCAATCTAAATCCTGCCACGCTGGCTTTGTATGGCGCAAAATCGCAGCGCCGGTGTTCGTTTCACCCTGCCCACCCCGTATAATTCGCCCACAGCAAACGCACCGCTTCCAGAAAAGACGAGTTACATGCCCGAAGAACCAAGATGAGCGCAGCAGACCGCAACAAACAACAGGACGAATTGGCCTTCGTCATCCACAGCTACCCGTTCCGCGAGACCAGCCTGCTGATCGACGTATTCAGCCGCCGGCACGGACGGCTGCCGATTGTTGCGCGCGGGGCACGCCGCCCGAGGTCGGCGCTGCGCGGCGTGTTGATGAACTTCCAGCCGCTGCTGCTCTCGTGGTTTGGCAAGGGCGAGGTGCGCACGCTGCACAGCGCGGAATGGCAAGGCGGCCAGCCCTATCTGCAGGGCACGGCGCTGATGTGCGGCTTTTACCTGAACGAATTGCTGCTCAACCTGATGGCGCGCGACGACCCGCACGAGCAGTTGTTCGACTACTATCGCGCCACGTTGCATCGCCTCGCGCACGAAACCGACCACGCCGCGACGCTGCGCTGCTTCGAAAAACACCTGCTGCAGGAGCTGGGCTACGCGCTGACGCTGGAGCGCGAGGCGGGCAACGGCAAGGCAATCAGCGCCGAACTCTGCTATCGTTATGCCGTTGAGCACGGTGCCGTGCCGGATGACGACGATGCCAGGGCCGGCGTACCGGTTTCCGGCAAGACGCTGCTGGACATGGCCGCGGACGATTATGCCGACCCGGTGACCGCGCAGCAGAGCAAACAATTGATGCGCGTGTTGCTGAACCACCATCTCGGCGGCAAGATACTGCACACGCGGGAACTGATTAAGGACATGCAAAAATTATAGAGGACCCCCTCCCCCATGCAGGGGGAGGGCTGGGGTGGGGGTAGGAATTGAAAGTATCTACCCCCATCCTCACCTTCCCCCTGCGAGGGGGAAGGAATATGAGGTTGTAAGCGATCAACAGGAAAACTGACCATGAAGAAACTCGGACTCAATATCGACCACGTTGCCACCCTGCGCCAGGCGCGCGGGGCACGCTACCCCAACGTGGTGCGTGCCGCGCTGATCTGCGAGGAAGCCGGTGCCGACGCGATCACGCTGCACCTGCGCGAAGACCGCCGCCACATCCAGGATCGCGATGTGGAAATCCTGCGCGACATGCTGCAAACGCGCATGAACCTCGAATGCGCCGTCACTGAAGAAATGATTGCCAACGCGCTGCGCATCAAGCCGCACGACCTGTGCCTGGTGCCGGAGCGCCGCGAGGAACTGACCACCGAGGGCGGGCTGGACGTGCTGCGCTATTTCGACAGCATCAAGTCCGCCTGCGAGCGATGTGCTGCGGCGGGCATCCGCGTGTCGCTATTCATCGACCCGGACGCAAAACAGATCGACGCGGCAAAGCGCAGTGGCGCGCAGGTGATCGAGCTGCATACCGGGAAATATGCCGATGCGGACAGCGTGTCGGAACGCGAACACGAACTTGAGCGCATCCGCACTGCCACCGCGCATGCCCATGCACAGGGCCTGCAGGTGAATGCCGGGCACGGCCTGCACTACCACAACGTGCAAGCCATCGTCGCCATCCCCAACATCGTCGAGCTCAACATCGGCCACGCCATCGTCGCCGAATCGATCTTCATCGGGCTGGATGCAGCGGTCAAAAAAATGAAAGCGCTGCTCACCTCAGCATGATCATCGGTATAGGCACAGACATCGTCAGCGTCTCCCGCATCGAAGCCGCCAGCCTTCGGCATGGTGCGGCATTTGCCGAGCGCGTTCTCAGCCCAGACGAACTGGAAGAATATGCCGCACAGGCACATCCTGCACGCTTTCTCAGCAAGCGCTTCGCCGCCAAGGAAGCGTTCGCCAAAGCAACCGGCCAGGGACTGCGCCACCCGATCAGCCTGCACAACATCACTGTCAGCCATGATGATCTCGGCAAACCTGCCCTGAAGTTCGAACCCGAGCTGGCGGCACATCTTCAGCATCTTGGCATCACGCACCATCATTTAAGCATCAGCGATGAACACGAACACGCCATCGCCTTCGTCATCCTGGAAGGGGGCGTGTGATGGGTCTCGGTCCCGTGATGCTGGATGTGCTTGGAACACAACTGACCACCGAGGATGAAGCGCGGTTGCGACATCCGCTGGTTGGCGGCGTAATCCTGTTCAAGCGCAACTATGAATCACCCGGCCAACTGGCCGAACTCACCACCGCGATTCACGCCCTGCGTGCTCCCCCACTGCTGATCGCGGTGGATCACGAGGGTGGCCGCGTGCAGCGCTTCCGCGAGGGTTTCACGAAAATTCCGCCGATGCGCGAACTCGGCAATATCTGGGACACCCATCCGCAACGCGCGCGCCATCTGGCGCAACAGGCGGGTTACGTACTGGCTGCCGAGTTGCGTGCCTGCGGTGTGGACTTCAGCTTTACGCCGGTGCTGGATGTCGATTACGGACAGAGCAGCGTGATTGGCGACCGCGCCTTCCACAGCGACACACAAGCCATTGCCGAACTGGCCCACAGCCTGCTGATCGGACTCAGGCAAGGCGGCATGCCCACCGTCGGCAAGCATTTCCCCGGCCACGGCTACGTAACAGCGGATTCGCATCTGGACATCCCGGTGGACGAGCGCGAGTTCGTCGATATCGAGATGGCCGACCTGATCCCGTTCCGCCAGATGATCGACTACGGCCTGACCGCGGTGATGCCCGCGCACGTGATCTATCCGAAAGTGGATAACCGCCCCGCCGGCTTCTCCCCGGTCTGGCTGAAAAACGTCCTGCGCGGCCAACTCGGCTTCGAGGGCTGCATCTTCAGCGATGACCTGAGTATGGAAGGCGCGACCGTCGCGGGCGGCATCGTGCAACGCGCCGAAGCCGCGCTGAACGCCGGATGCGACATGGTGCTGGTATGCAACAAGCCTGAATCAGCCGATGAATTGCTGCAGGGCCTGCACTGGGATATGCCCGCCACCGGCAAAGCCCGTCTCGCCCAGATGCGCGGAAAGGCTCAACCGGAATCCCTGTCAAAACTGCATGAGCACCATCACTTTCTCAAGGCACTGGATGAAATTGCCGTCATCGGAGTAAGCAATGCGGAACTACCGTTGACCTGATATTTATGGCATAGTCTCCCGACATGCACCTGCCGGAGCAGCAATGAAAAAAGTTTTCTTGCTATGCACGTTGCTACTGTTGTCCTCATGCGGCGACAAATACGTCGAACCTCTGGTGTTCGGTGCGGTGACGTGGCCGGGATACGAGCCTGCCTATATTGCACGCGAGCTGGGTTTCCTGAAAGAAAACCAGGTGCACTTGGCGGAATTCACCAACACAACCGAAGTGTTGCGCGCTTTTCGCAACGGCAAGTTGCATATCGCCGGGCTGACACTGGATGAGGCGCTCGGCCTGCGCAAAGACATTCCCGACCTGCAGATATTTTTAGTGGCAGATTACTCGAACGGTGCGGATGTCCTGATGGCCGGGCGCGACATCAAAAAACTGGAACAACTCAAAGGAAAGCGTATCGGCGTGGAAAAAACCGCGCTGGGCGCTTATTTCCTGAGCCTGATCCTGCGCGAAGCCCGTCTTTCCGGTAAAGACATACGGGTTGTCTCGCTTCCGCTGGATGAACAGGTCAAGGCATACCGTTCCGGTTTGGTGGATGCTGTTGTCACCTTCGGATTATCAATAGGAAAATTGCAACGGGAAGGGGCTGACGTGCTGTTCGACAGCAGTAAAATACCCGGCAGAATTGTGGACACACTGGTTGTACGCGCATCAGATGCCGTCGCACATGAGGCGCACCTGCATGAATTTGCCAATGCATGGTTTCGCGGATTGAGTGTCATTCAACATAACCCCGCATATGCCCACCCGTTCATGGCACAGCGGGAACAGGTATCCCAGACCGAGATAGCTTCAACCTTAAACGGGTTGCTGCTGCTTGATCGACATGACAATTTCAAACAAATTGCCGGCAATCCGCCCGCCTTGCTTGAAACAAGCACAGAGATTCAACTCACCCTGATAGAAAGCGGATTGGGTGTCGGTAGTGACGATTTGTCCCGGCTCTTCAATCCGCGTTTTATCGAAGAACATCCGTGACCAATTTCCGACTTATGTCAGGCTGGGTTAGCCACAAGGCATTCTCCTTGCGCGTACTGGTTCCAATGTTGTTTGTGCCGTCATTTTTGGTGGTACTGGGATTCATCTATGGGCAGCAGATACAGCGGGAAGCCGACGAGGTCTACAGGGAATATAAAAATGGTCAATTGGATATCGCGGGGGAGATGCAAGCCAGTATCGAGCGGGATTTGCGTACTGGATCGGATATACCAATACAGCAGCACCTTTCCAAACTCAGTCTCAGGCCGGAAGTCCTCGTGGGATTCCTGGTGGACGATCAGGACAGGATTATCGCGTCGACCCGCCTGTTTTATATCGGCAAAACGCTGGAACAAGCCGCGCAACGATTTTCTGCCCAGTCATGGCTGAATGAATTTCCGGAGGATAATTTCCATGAAATGCTTATTCATCAGGCCGTGTACAGAGATCGAAACGCCATTCTGGTGTCCGCGCCGATACGATTGAATACGACAGATGCCGGGTTGACCCGGGGCAGCATCGGAAAGCTGCTCATTTACACCGATGTAACCGTCCCGCTGGCCAAACATGCCATCTACGTCAGATCTCAGATATTGCGGCTGGTTGCCGGATTGTCCGCCGCTGCTTTCCTGGTGGCTTTTTTGTTGCATTGGGTGGTGACACGCCGCTTGTTGAAATTGCTGCGCGCGGCGGAACATGTGAGCGATGGCAATCTGGATATAGTTTCCGGGGTTGCCGGACTGGATGAGATCGGACGGCTGGGTACCGTTTTCGACAGCATGTTGAAAAAGATGGCTCAATCGTCCACGCAGGTTCGCAAGCTCTCGCGCGCGGTCGAACAAAGTCCGAACACAATAATCATCACCAACTCCAAAGGTATCATCGAATATGTGAATCCGCACTTCTGCCGGGTTTCCGGATATACGCCCGAAGAGGTGATTGGCAAAACCATGCGCATGCATCAGTCCGGCACAACGCCCAAGGAGGTGTACGACCAATTGTGGCAGACCATCAAATCCGGCCAGGTCTGGAACGGCGAACTGCTGAACAAATCCAAACATGGCAAGTACTATTGGGAGCAACTCAGCGTCAGTCCCATTTTTGACGATCAGGGCAATATCACCCATTTCCTGTCCGAACAAATCGACATCTCCGCGCGCAAGGAGGCCGAAGAACAAATCCGCCTGTTCGAGAAGGTATTCGCCAATGCCAACGAAGCGATCCTGATCAGTGATGCGGACAACAACATCATTACCGTCAATCCGGCCTTTACCGAGGTGACCGGCTATACCCCTGAAGAGGTGATCGGGAATAACCCACGTATTTTCGCATCAGGACTGATGGAAAAGGATTTTTACGACGAGATGTGGAAAACACTCAATGCCGACGGGAAATGGCAGGGCGAGGTGGTGGATCGACGCAAGAATGGCGAAATTTATGCCGAATGGCTGAGCATCAGTTCGGTGCGGGATATCAAGGGAAAGTTGACGCACTACATCGCCATGGTTACCGACATCAGCGAACGCAAGGCGGTAGAAGAACGCATGAACTATCTAGCACAACATGATGTCCTGACCGGACTGCCGAACCGGATCCTGCTCCAGGATCGCTTACAGCAGGCCATCTCCCAGGCCGAGCGTCAACAAACCAGCGTGGCATTGTTGTTCATGGATCTTGATCGTTTCAAGAATGTGAACGATATGCTGGGACATCATGCAGGCGACTTGCTGTTGCAGGAAGTGGCGCGCCGCATCCGCTTGTGCGTGAGAGGCAGCGATACCGTAAGCCGCCAGGGCGGGGATGAATTCGTCATCATGCTGCCCAATCTGGACGATCTCGGCGACATTGTGCAAGTGGTCGATAAATTGATCGAAAGTATCGCCGCTCCGTATCAGTTAAACAATCACGTCATGCACGTGACAACCAGTGTGGGGATATGCGTTTACCCGGAAGATGGGTGCGACAGCGAAGCCCTGCTCAAAAATTCCGATACGGCGATGTATCAGGCCAAAGATGCCGGACGCAACTGCTATCGCTTTTTTACCAAGGAAATGAATAACGCAATCGCCAAGCGTGTCGGCCTGGAAAACAAATTGCGTTCCGCGCTTGCACATAACGAGTTGCTGCTGCATTACCAGCCCAAGATCGATTTGCGCAGCGGTAGAATTGTCGCTGCCGAGGCGCTGGTACGCTGGCAACATCCCGAGGACGGCCTGATCTCACCCGCCGATTTTATTCCGATTGCCGAAGAAACGGGAATGATCGTACCGATCGGAAAATGGGTGCTGAATGAGGCCTGCCGCCAGAATCAGGCTTGGCGAAAAATGGGATTGCATGAAATCGTGATGGCAGTGAATCTCTCGCCCCTGCAATTTCATGACCGCGACTTAATCAATATGATTCAGTCGGCACTGCTGCATAGCGATATGCCCGCTGGCGCATTAGAACTCGAGGTTACCGAGTCGGCAACCATGAGGGATCCGGAACAAGCGGTTGTTGTGCTTAACAATATCAGCGAATCGGGCGTCAGAATATCGATTGACGATTTTGGTACCGGCTATTCCAGTCTATCTCACCTAAAGAAATTTCCCATCAACGAACTGAAGGTTGACCAATCTTTTGTGCGTGATATATCTGTCGATATGGACGATGCCGCCATCGTCAGCGCCGTAATCGCCATGGCAAAAAGTCTTGGCTTGACTGTCATTGCCGAAGGAGTTGAAACCCTCGAACAAGTGCTGTTTTTGAAGAGTCTCGATTGCGATAAAATGCAGGGCTACTTTTTCAGCAAGCCACTGCCTGCAGAAGAATTCAGGATGCTGATCGAATCCGGCAGAAAGTTGAGTATCTCCCAAGCGTGAGATAATCTGTCGCGTCTTGCTGATTTTTGTTATGGTTTCCCCCTATGAGTGAATTACAGTTGGCTTTACTGGCAATCGGTATCGGTGTGATCGGTGTACTGTATGCTTTTGGCTGGTGGCAGCAAAGACAATACCGGCGCAGATTTAGTGAGGCATTCGGCACCGACCGCGCCGATGCGCTGTATCAGGGTAGCGCCGCCAATCAACCCCCGGATACGACTATGGCGGACATCGCCGAAAGAGCGACCGGCTATTCCGCCCCGACTGCGGATTCATCATCCACTCGCCTGGATGAGTCCTGTTCGCTGATCGACGGTCGCACCGATTTCATTATCGAACTTCACCCGAGCGAAGCCAGTTTGCCGTCGGCGCTGCATGGTCTGTGGCAGCGAAAATTCGACTTCGGTAAACCGCTGCAGGTGTGCGGACTGGCCATATCTGGCGGTAAATGGGAGCGTGTGATAGCGGAAAGCCCGTCGCTGTATGACCGCTTCCGCATTGCCCTGCAACTGGCGGATCGCAGTGGCGCGATCAGTGCTGCAAAGCTGTCGGATTTTCGAGATCTGGTCTCGGGTATCGCAAAGCACATCAAGGCGGACAGCACCGTACCGGACATTGACGACACACATCGCCGCGCACAGGAAATAGACGCTTTCTGTGCCGGTGTAGACCAGATGATCGGTGTCAACCTGCTGCCCCCCGGAGAACGCCTGCTGCTTGGATCAAAAATCGCCCAAGCTGCCGCGCTGCTCGGCATGAAGCTGGAATCGGACGGTGCATTCCATCTGCCCGATGCGCAAGGGCACAGCCTGTTCAGCCTGAGCAACCGGGATGCGCAGCCGTTTCAGCACCACCTGCTCGAAACGATGGGGACCGCCGGTGTCACGCTGCTGCTGGACCTGCCGCGCGTGGAAAATCCCGCCGCACAATTCGACCGGTTGATGCATGTCGCGAACGGCCTGGCCAAAAGCCTGCAGGTTAATCTGGTGGACGATAACCTCATGCCACTCAACGAAAGCGGGCTGGCACTGATCCGCGAGCGCATTGCCGAAGTCGAAGCGCAGATGGTCGCCCAAGGCATCGCGCCGGGAAGCGCCCAGGCACGCCGCCTATTCTCCTGATGGAACCCGCAGCCCGCATCGCGCAACTGCGCGACGAGATTGAAAAGCACAACCATGCCTACTACGTCCTGGATAAACCGACCGTTCCCGATGCGGAATACGACAAACTGTTCCATGAGCTGCTAACTCTCGAAACCCGGCACCCCGAACTGCTGGCAGCGGATTCGCCCACGCAACGCGTCGGCGGAAAAATACTGGAAGGTTTCAAACCGGTACGCCACGCCGTGCCGATGTTGTCTATCCGCACTGAAACCGACACCCAATCAAGCGGTGCCTCGAATTTCGATACACGGGTGCGTAATGCACTGGGCGCGCATGATGGCGAAATTGAATATGTCTGCGAGCTCAAATTCGATGGCCTCGCGATCAACCTGCGTTACGAGCACGGCGTGCTGGTACAGGCCGCCACACGCGGCGACGGCGAGACCGGAGAAGATGTGACGCAGAACATCCGCACCATCCATTGCATCCCGTTGCGCCTCAAGGGCTGCGATGCCAAAGTACTGGAAGTGCGCGGCGAAGTCTATATGTCGCGCAAGGACTTCAACCGCTACAACGACAAACAGCGCGAACAAGGTCTTCAAACATTGGTGAATCCCCGTAACGGCGCGGCCGGCAGCATCCGACAGCTTGATCCTGCGCTGGCTGCAAAACGTCCGCTGTCGTTCTTCGCCTACGGTCTTGGCGAAGTTAAGGGCTGGAAACTTCCAAATACACACAGCGCTGTTCTAGCCGCGTTGCATAACTTCGGCCTGCCGGTATGCGAGGATCGCACGGTAGCGAACGGTGCACAGGCACTGGTCGAGTTCCACAGCCGAATCGCAGCCAAGCGTGACGCCCTGCCCTTTGATATCGACGGCGTGGTATACAAGGTCAACAGCCTTGCGCTGCAAGCCGAGCTCGGCTTCGTTTCACGCGAGCCGCGCTGGGCAGTGGCCCACAAATACCCGGCGGAAGAACAGCTCACTGTCGTGCGCGACATCGAGATACAGGTCGGGCGTACCGGCAAGCTCACACCGGTCGCCAAGCTGGAGCCGGTGTTCGTCGGCGGCACCACGGTAAGCAACGCCACACTGCACAATGAAGGCGAAATACGACGCAAGGATATACACATCGGCGACACCGTGATCGTGCGCCGCGCCGGCGATGTGATTCCGGAAGTGGTCGGCGTATTGACTGATCGCCGCCCAGCAGATGCAAAAGCTTTTGTGATGCCGGCAAATTGCCCGGTGTGCGGCAGTCATGTGGTACGCGAGAATGACGAGGCCGATGCGCGTTGTAGCGGCGGCCTGTTCTGCGCCGCGCAGCGCAAGCAGGCAATACTCCACTTTGCCGGACGGCGTGCGATGGATATCGAGGGGCTGGGGGATAAACTGGTCGAGCAACTGGTCGACGAAAAAATCATCCGCTCCCTGCCCGACCTCTACCGGCTTGATGTGGCAACACTGGCGGCACTGGAACGTATGGCCGAAAAGAGCGCGCAGAATCTTGTCGAGGCACTGGGCAAGAGCAAGCGCCAGCCGCTGGGGCGTTTCATCTTCGCTCTGGGCATCCGCAATGTCGGCGAGACAACGGCAAAAGATCTGGCCAGGTATTTCGGTAAACTTGAAAAGCTACGCGATGCGAACATGGAACAATTGCAGCAGGTTCCCGATGTCGGGCCGGTGGTGGCGCAAAGCGTGTATGAGTTTTTCCGGGAACAGCACAATATCGAGGTAATCAACGACCTTCTGGGCGGATGCGGCCTCAAGCTGGAAGAAACCGAAGGCGCATCCCAACAGTCTTTGCCGCTGACAGGGAAAATCTTTGTGTTGACTGGTACACTTCCCACCATGAGTCGCGATGAGGCTAAATCCTCGCTGGAAGCGCTGGGGGCAAAAGTAGCCGGTTCCGTCTCCAAGAAAACCGACTGTGTTGTGGCAGGTGCAGAGGCCGGCGGAAAACTCGACAAAGCACGCGAACTCAATATAACAGTGTGGGATGAAACCAGACTGGTCGAGTTAATCAAGCAGCACGAATCGGCAACCTGAAATACCGACCCGGACAACCACTCAGACAGGCGCATATTTTGACCATCACCGTTCAACACGCTCGCGACATCCTGAAAAATGCAGAGCTGCTTTATTCTGAAGAACAGGTGCAGGCCGCCATTCGCAATGTCGCGCGGGAATTAAATGCCAGATTCGCCGAACAGCATCCGCTGGTTTTGTCGGTAATGGGCGGTGCCGTGGTATTTACCGGACAATTACTGCCTCTGCTGGATTTTCCGCTGGATTTTGATTATGTTCACGTGTCGCGTTACGGCGACGCTCGACAGGGTGGCGCCATGCACTGGAAAGTTGAGCCGCGTGAAAACGTGCGCGGTCGAGTGGTGCTGCTACTGGACGATATCCTGGATGAAGGCCATACGTTGGCGGCGTTGCACGAACGTGTCATGAAACTGGGCGCGACTGGCTGTTATAGCGCCGTACTGGCCGACAAGCGGCACGGACGTAATAAACCCATACATGCCGACTTTGTCGGTATAGAATTACCGAACCGATTTGTCTTCGGTTACGGTATGGATATCGAAGGTGTGTGGCGAAATCTGCCCGCTATTTACGCGGTAAAGGAAACCAAATAATGCTAGCAATTATCGGCGGTCGCGGTCTGACCAAACTTGCAAACCTGAAAATCACCCACAGGCAAGTGATGCGTACACCCTATGGCGAGCCATCCGGCGCATTTATGTTCGGCACACTGAACGAGCACGATGTGATCTTTCTAGCTCGGCACGGTTATGGCCACACCATCCCGCCACATCTGGTGAATTACCGTGCCAATCTCTGGGTTCTGCACGAGCAGGGAGTCCGGGAGGTGATTTCAGTGGCAACCGTTGGAGGCATCCGTGCCGACCTCACGCCCGGCGTGATCGTTGTCCCGGATCAAATCATCGATTACACGCATGGACGCGATTCAACATTTTTCGAGTCGCGCGACAAACCGTACAGTAACGCTGATTTCACCCTGCCGTACAGTACAGAGCTGCGCAACCGCATTTTGCATAGTGCGCAAACGGCAAATCAACCCTGTGTGAATGGCGGCGTGTATGCCGCCACGCAGGGGCCGCGTCTGGACAGTATTGCCGAGATTACCCGGTATGAACGAGACGGCGCCGACATGGTAGGCATGACCGGTATGCCGGAAACTGCGCTGGCCAAAGAATTGGAACTCGACTATGCGACCATCGCGGTAGTTGCCAACTATGCAGCCGGACGCGGCAATAGTGCTGCCGGCATCCACATGGAATCGGTCAATGCCACTGCCAGCGAAGCAATGGTGAGAGTGCGCAACATTCTGGAGTGCGTGGTGAATTGCACGGGGGAAAGCTAGTCATGGCAGTCAAGCCGGTATTGCGCATGGGCGATGAACGCCTGTGGCATGTTGCTAAACCAGTTATTCATTTTGACACGCACCAGTTGCACGATTTGCTGGCCGACATGCGCGACACCATGCAAGCATTGAACGGCGCCGGGCTGGCCGCTCCGCAAATCGGTGTCGGTTTGCGCGTGGTGATCTTCGGCGTGCAATACAACTCGCGTTATCCCGATGCCGATGAAGTGCCTGAAACTGTGCTGATCAATCCCATCATCACCCCCCTGGGTGATGAGATTGAAGACGACTGGGAAGGTTGCCTGAGCGTGCCCGGCCTGCGCGGCATGGTGCCGCGCCATGCGCATATCCGCTATCAGGGAGTCGATGGATACGGCGGCGAAATCGATCGAACGGTGAAAGGATTCCATGCGCGCGTGGTACAGCACGAGTGCGATCATCTCGATGGAATACTGTATCCGATGCGCATCAAGGATATGACGAAATTTGGTTACAACAAGGAGTTGTTTCCTGATCAGGAGTTGCTGGACGAGTAGTTTTCGACCACGCAAGCATTTAGCGGTGGCGGTTTAGTCCAAGTGCCAATTGCAGACCTAACAAAACTTAGCCTACCCTTGATAGGTCTTTGGTAAATGCTGATCACGAACCGCAAATAACTAAACAACCACCGGCGAAAGCCGGAGGGTTTGAATTACGGACTGAAAGTCCGGATACGCGTCGTCTGAACGACGCGTCTTAGTCAGGTTCCATTT
>Ga0224495_10001344_pt1 | contig 17372 bp, 10 predicted proteins | sample SF_Jul11_sed_USG_FD_168128 | JGI IMG/M metagenome (GOLD analysis project Ga0224495, IMG submission 168128) | Sediment microbial communities from San Francisco Bay, California, United States - SF_Jul11_sed_USGS_4_1 | ecosystem: Environmental > Aquatic > Marine > Sediment | place: USA: California... | reverse complement strand
TCGGACTTTCATCAGCGGGGTCTTCTCTTGGGCTTTTTTGCAGCAGGAGAAGAAAGTGCATCTCCGCGCCAAACCTTTGGGGTACGTAGGTTCCTTCCTGGTTGGCGTGACCTTCGCTGCTGGCTGGACCCCCTGTGTCGGACCGATCCTCTCCTCCATCCTGCTTTATGCCAGCACGGCCGAGGACATGCGCTCGGGGATTTTACTCCTGATTTTCTATTCTTTAGGGTTAGGGCTTCCTTTTTTCGCCTGTTCTTTGGCGCTGAATTCCTTCCTGAGCGTCTTCCAGAAAGCCCGCAGGTACCTTGGAGTATTCAACAAGGTAGGCGGAGTCCTATTGGTCATTGTGGGTATCCTCTTGCTGACCAATTCTTTCGAATTCCTGAACCAAATCTTAGGTCAATGGCTCCCAGCGCTGACGCCGCCGTGAGCCGCATTCCGGCCGCAAAGCGATCAAAAGGATGATGGCGCCTGGAAAGAAGCGATGGCCATGATTCCGCAGACGGATAAAAACTCTCCCTTCCATCCTGTTGTTGCTTTTATCGAAAAAAGAGACCCCCTTTTACGCATCCATGGCCTGAAAGGCTCCTCGGCGGCCTACGCTCTCTCCCAGATCGCCCGCCAGGCCCATTATCCCCTTGTGGTCATCACCGCCGACGAGGAGCAAGCAGAGCGCTTCTTCCAAGAGCTTCTCTTTTTCGTCGAACCCGCCCAGGAGGTGATCCATTATCCGAGCTGGGATCTGAAACCTTTCGAGAAAATCTCACCGCCATCCGAGGTCATGGGGCAACGATGGAAGGTGAGAAATCGTCTCCTGGCCGATCCTGGCCCGCGAGTCATTGTCGCTTCTTTGGCCGCAGTGCTTTCCCGCGTACCTCCGCGAGAAGTTCTTCACCGCTTTTCTTTTTTATTATCGCCCGGACAGGAATTTTTGCGGGAAGAATTGATTGCCCGGCTGGAAGGGATGGGCTACTCCCGCGTCAGCCTGGTCTCGGCCAAGGGGGAGTTTGCCGTACGGGGACATCTGGTGGATGTCTTTTCCCCTTCTGCCCGGTCACCCCTGCGAGTGGAATTGTCAGGGGATAACATAGAATCGATTCGGGCCTTTGATCCGGACAGCCAGCGTTCTTCGGAAGCCTTGGAGCGGGCCCTGATCCTGCCGGTAAAGGAGGTTTTGTTTTTTCAAGAATTCATCGACCATGCCGCTGGCAAGCTCAGCGCTGTCTTTGCCGATAACCCCGCTCTACAGGAATCGGCCAAAGGGCTTCGGGAAAAGATCCAACAAGGTATTCCCTTTCCAGCCGTGGAATCTTACCAGCCTCTTTTTTATCCCGCGCTGGAGACTTTCTTCGATTACCTCCCCCCGCAAGCGGTAATTTTTCTTGAAGAACCACCCGAGCTGGAGGAAGAATTGGCTCGCTTCTGGGAAGAGGGCCGGGAATATTGGCAGCATGCTTTGGCCCGGAGGGAATTCTGGCCGAAACCGGAAGAACTTTTCCTGTCCCAGGAAGAGTTTGCAGATATGAGCGGAGCATTTTCGCGGGTCGCTTTTCAAGGTTTGGAAATAGGGGAAAAAGAACAGGCCACGGCGGTTTTACGCCTGGAGACAGAATCGAATGAACGTCTACGGTCCGAGCTCCTTGCTTCCAAGTCGGAAGAAGGAATTTTGCAGGTGCTGGCCCAACGCATTCGTTCCGGGGCAGAAAAAGGGGTGGTCACCCTTCTGACCAGTTCCGGTATGCGCTCCGCCCAGCGACTGGAGGAAATGCTCACCCGGCATGCTCTGAGCGTACAGACCCTGAGCAAACCCTTCTTCTCCTGGACTCCTGTCGATTCTGCAGGATGGAATGTTACCCTGTTGATCGGAGACCTTTCCCGGGGCTTTGTATTCCCGCAAGCCGGGTTGATGCTCATTACGGAGAGTGAACTGTTTGGCGACAAACGCCCGAGAAAACGCCCGGCCGTTCCTCGCAAGGATCATGCTCTGACCGCTTTTAGCGAGCTTGCCGTGGACGATTATGTCGTCCATATGGATCATGGAATCGGAATCTATCGCGGTCTGATGAAGCTCATTTTGGGAGAGGAAGAACATGATTTTCTCCTCATCGAATACCAGGGCGGTGATAAACTTTATCTTCCCGTCTACCGCCTGAATCTGGTGCATAAATATGTAGGCAGCGGAGAAGATGGGCCGCGAGTGGATAAACTCGGGGGCACTTCTTGGGAGAAAGCGAAACAACGGGTCAAACATTCCTTGCGAGAACTGGCCGAAGATCTGGTCAAGCTCTATGCCGCCAGGGCTGTGGTCAAAGGACACGCCTTCGCCTCTCCCGATGAATTTTTTAGAGAGTTCGAGGCATCCTTCGAATACGAAGAGACTCCCGATCAAATGCAGGCCATTGAAGATGTCCAGGGCGACATGGACAGGGAAAAGCCCATGGACCGTTTGGTCTGCGGAGACGTTGGCTTCGGAAAAACCGAAGTGGCCCTCCGGGCTGCCTTCAGAGCCATAATGGATGGGAAACAAGTCGCGGTGCTGGTTCCCACGACCGTTCTCGCCCAACAGCACTTCCAGACGTTCTCCAGTCGTTTTACCCCTTATCCTTTCCGGGTGGAAATGCTCAGTCGTTTTCGGTCCCGGGCTGAACAAAAACAAATCTTGGAAGACCTGGCCAAAGGAAAAGTGGACTTGGTCATCGGCACGCATCGCCTGGTGCAGCGGGATGTATCCTTCAAAGATTTGGGCCTGTTAGTCATCGATGAAGAGCACCGCTTCGGCGTTAGGCATAAAGAGAAACTCAAGCACATACGGTCCAACTTGGACGTCCTGACGTTGACCGCTACCCCCATTCCCCGGACGCTGCAAATGTCCTTGGGGAGTATTCGTGACCTGAGCGTAATCGAGACTCCGCCGGAAGATCGACTGGCCATTCGTACCTATGTAACTGAATTTGATGAAGAAGTAATCCGCGATGCCATTCGCCGCGAACTCCGCCGTGGTGGACAGATCTTCTTTGTCCACAACCGGGTGCGGTCCATCCCCGCCATGGAGAAATTACTGCGCAGGCTGGTACCAGAAGCTCACCTGGCCATTGCCCACGGCCAAATGGCCGAGCGGGACCTGGAAAGAGTCATGCTGGCCTTTGTCCGCAAAGAGGTCGATCTGCTACTGACCACCACCATTATTGAATCCGGCCTGGACTTTCCTGCAGCCAATACGATTATCATTAACCGGGCGGATAAATTGGGATTGGCCCAAATGTACCAGCTGCGGGGTCGGGTAGGAAGGTCAAAAGAAAGGGCCCATGCCTATCTTTTAGTTCCCGGTTTGGCCTCAATGGGATCTGATGCTCGTAAGCGGCTGGAAGCCCTTCAGGAAGTGACCGAGTTGGGTTCCGGGCTGAAGCTGGCCATGCATGACTTGGAAATTCGGGGCGCGGGGGCACTTTTGGGAGATGCTCAATCCGGCCATGTCGTCGCGGTGGGCTTTGACATGTACCTGCAAATCCTGGAACAGGCAGTCCAGGAATTGAAGGGAGAAGAAGTAGTTGTGGAGGTCGAACCGGAGATTGACTTGCCGATCCCGGCACTGATCCCCGGCGATTATGTCGAGGATATTAACCAGCGGCTTGTATTTTACCGGCGTTTTTCTATGGCCAAGACCCAAGAAGAGGTACAGGAAATCGGAGAAGAGCTGCGGGATCGTTACGGTTTCCTTCCTCAAGTCTTAGAAAATCTGCTGGAGGTCATGAATTTGAAACTGCTTTTGAAGAAAGGAAAGATCCGCCGGGTATCGGCAGAGAAAGAAAGGGTTATCCTTACCTTCGACCCCAATTCCCCCGTTGATCCCAAGCGGCTGGTGACTGCCGTGGCCCAGGGGAGAGGGAAGAGAGAATTTACTCCAGATCAACGCCTGAAGCTCCGTCCAGTCGAAAAAGGATGGAAAGGAATGCTGGAAGAAACCAAAAAATTATTGCTGGAGATCCTTTGAAGTGTTAACATTCATTATCTAGGTCCCTGGCGATAAATTCGCAACACGAAATTCGAAACCGATGCCCCAAAATATATAAAATGCGCATGGCAAATTTCTCAATGATCCTCTTGGGTAGAGGCGGTGCTGGTTTGAGCTTATGAAAATTATAATTTATCTGCTGGTTGGGCTATGCTCCCTTTCCCCCGTAAGCTCCCGGGGTGAGGTTGTGGAGCGGATTGTGGCCCTGGTCAACAACGAAGTTATAACCTTGTCAGAATTGGAGGAAGCCGGGGCGCGTTTCTTCTACCAGGTGAAAGAATCCACCCTTCCTTCGGAGCGGGAGGAGAAACTGAAGAAAGCCCGGGAAGAAATCCTGAATCAGCTGATCGAGAACAAGCTTTTGGAGCAGGAAATTAAGAACAGGAAGGTGGAGGTCTCGGATAGGGATGTGGACTCGGCCATCGAGGGAATTATGAAGGAAAATCGTCTGACCGAGAACGAGATGAAGATGGCTCTGGCCAAGGAAGGAATGACCTATTCCGTCTACCGGCGTCATATCCGCGAGGATCTGGGAAAAATGCGCCTGGTCAACCGGGAGATTCGATCAAAGATTGTTTTAAAAGAGGAAGACCTGCGTAAGATTTATCAGGAAAATATAAAAGACTACACTGACCCCTTGGAAGTCAAGGTGCAACAGACCTTTCTTCCCGTGCCTCCGGGGGCAACGGAGGAACAAATCAAGGCCATCCGTAAAAAAGCTGAGACTCTTCTGGAAAGGATCCGAGCAGGCGAAGATTTTGCTCAACTGGCCAGGGCGCATTCCCGGGGGCCAGGAGCCAAGGAAGGGGGAGTCCTTGGCTTTTTCAAGGAAAAAGAATTGGTCCCCGAGCTGGAAAAAGCAGCTTTTCCCCTGAAAGTGGGGGAAGTGAGTGATCTGGTCCGAGGACCGGATGGGTTTCATATCCTGCGGGTGCTGGAACGCAAGGGCGGGGAACCCAGGGCATTTGCCGAGGTCCAGAACAAGATTCGCGAGGCCAAATTATTGGAGGAATCCGAGCAAAAATTCAAAGAATGGATGAAGACCCTGAAGGACAAAGCCTACATCGAAATCAAGCTCTAAAAAAGGAAAAATTCTAAATTTCAATCCTGACCATCGCCGTTGATCAGCATCCCATGAATTCTTATGGCTTTCAAAAAAAAAGACCTGAAACCTAAAATCGCCATCACCATGGGGGATCCGCGGGGAATCGGTCCAGAAGTAGTCCTCAAGGCCTTCGCCCGGCTCTCTCATCAAAGAGTTTGCGTACCTCTGGTTCTCGGAGACTTCAATATTCTGACCCGCACCGCGCAGGCCTTAAATTTAAAGCTCAAGGTAGTGGAGGTTGCCGAAGGATTCCGAAACTTTCAACCGGAATCGGTGCCAGTCCTTTCTCTTTCCAGGTTTTCGGGGAAGAAGTCTCCCGCGGAGATTCCCTTCCAGGAAAGTTCCCGCGCCGCTTTCGCTTATGTGGAAAAAGCAGCGCATTTGGCCGTGACCGGAAAGGTGCAGGCAATCGTGACTGCCCCTGTGAGCAAGGAAGCGATTTCCAGGATAGGAATTTCCTTTCGCGGTCATACCGAATATCTGGCCGAAGCTTCCGGGACCGAGGAATTTGTCATGATGCTTGCCGGCCAACGGTTGAAAGTGGCTTTGGTGACCACTCATCTTCCTTTGCGTGAGGTATCCGGTCTGGTACGAGCGGAAAGAATCTGTTCCGTCATCGAAATCACCAACCAGGGGTTACAGGATTACTTTGAGGTAACCCACCCGCGGATCGCTGTGGCGGGCCTTAACCCCCATGCGGGGGAGAACGGACTTTTCGGGGAAGAAGAATTAATCATCTCCCAGGCTGTTCGCCAGGTTTCTCAAAAGGGTCTTTTCGTTTCCGGCCCCTGGCCGGCGGATACTCTTTTTTACCGGGCGAAACAGGGTGAGTTCGATGCCGTGGTCTGCATGTACCATGACCACGGCTTGATTCCCCTGAAACTTCTCCATTTCGAAGACGCTGTAAACATCACCCTGGGTCTCCCTTTTATTCGCACCTCGGTGGATCATGGCGTGGCCTATGATATTGCCGGACAAAATAGGGCCAATGCCCGTTCTATGCAAGCAGCCATCCAATTGGCCGCCCAAATGGCTGCTAAAAAACGTAAAGCGCAAAATCTAAAAACCAATAGTCAAAATGAAGAAAAATAAATTTAATAGGACGCAGATTTACGCAGATAACCGCAGATAATTATTTTCTTTTTAGTTTATCCTTATAATCGGTGTACATCCGTGTCCAAAAAGCAATTTCCTATACAATAAATTTAAAGCATCAGAGATTTTTTGGACGCTGATAAACGCAGATGAGCAGGATTTTTAAAATATTTTTTTCCGCGGATAGCGGCGAAAATCTACGTCCCAATAAAAAAAAGTTCTTTGCCCATGGCTACCGAAAAGATCATCATTCGCGGCGCCCGCGAACATAACCTGAAAAACATCCATGTGGAAATTCCCCGCAACCAGTTGGTGGTGATCACCGGCCTCTCGGGTTCGGGGAAATCTTCCCTGGCCTTTGACACCCTCTATGCCGAGGGCCAGCGGCGTTACGTGGAATCCCTTTCCGCCTACGCCCGGCAGTTTCTGGAACAGATGGAGAAGCCCGACGTGGAATCCATCGAGGGGCTTTCTCCGGCTATTTCTATCGAGCAGAAGACAACTTCCAAGAATCCCCGCTCCACCGTGGGAACGATCACCGAGATCCACGATTACTTGCGCCTGTTCTTTGCCCGTATCGGCAAACCCCACTGCCCCCAGTGCGGCCAAGAGATCAAGTCCCAGACCGTCCAGCAGATTGTGGACCAGGTCATGGCCCTGGCACCCGGCACCCGGTTACAAATTCTTTCTCCCGTCATTCGGGGGCGAAAAGGGGAATATCGCAAAGAATTTGAGCACCTGCGCAAGAGCGGTTTTGCCCGGGTCAAAGTGGATGGAATCATCCGGGATCTGAGCGAAGAGATCATCCTGGACAAAAATAAAAAGCATACCCTCGAGGTCCTGGTGGACCGGCTGGTGGTCAAAGAAAAAGCGGAGAAACGTCTGGCGGATTCGCTGGCTACGGCTCTCGGCCTCTCGGAAGGGATCGCCAAGGTGGAGATTGTCGGGGGAGAAGAACTGGTCTTCAGCGAAAGATTCGCCTGCGTCGATTGCGGGGTGAGCCTTCCTGAGATCAGTCCCCGCATGTTCTCCTTCAATAACCCCTATGGAGCCTGCCCCCAATGCGATGGCCTGGGAACGATGATGTATTTCGCCCCGGACCTGATCGTACCTAACCCGAACCTTTCCATCCGGGAGGGGGCGGTCATTCCCTGGCAGGGGCGCAGTTCCATGCCTTTCCACCAGATGCTCGATTCTCTGGCCGAACATTACCGGATTGACCTTTATGCCCCTTTCCAGACCCTTTCTCCGCAAGTGCAGCAGGTCATTCTGCATGGGTCCAACGGAGAACAGATCAAATTCTATAGCGAGCGGGATGACCGGCGGCATTTCTACTTCCGGGAATTCGAGGGGGTCATTCCCCATCTGGAAAGGAGGTACCGGGAGACCGACTCGGAGATCATTCGGGAAGAGATGGAACGGTACATGAACATTCGGGCTTGCCCGGGGTGCCAGGGAGCCCGGTTGCGCCAGGAAAGCCTTTTTGTCAAAATCAACGAGCTGAACATCCACCAGGTTACGGGAAAATCCATCCGGGAAGCCTTAGATTTTTTTTCCCACCTGACCCTTTCCCCGCGGGAACGAGAAATCGGCCGCCGCATCTTGAAAGAAATCTCCGAGCGTCTGGGGTTCCTGGTCAATGTCGGCCTGGATTACCTGACCCTGAACCGGTCTTCCGCGACCCTATCCGGCGGAGAATCGGAACGTATCCGCCTGGCGACCCAGATTGGCTCGGGCTTGGTCGGAGTACTCTATATCCTGGACGAACCGAGCATCGGTTTACACCAGCGGGACAATACCAGACTCCTGGCCACCTTGAAGCGGCTGAGAGACCTGGGCAATACCATCCTAATCGTGGAGCACGACGAAGAAACCATCTTGGCCGCAGATTATGTCCTGGATCTCGGGCCGGGAGCGGGAGTCAACGGGGGGGAATTGGTATTTACCGGCACGCCGCAGGAATTGATGCAGGCAGAAAATTCTCTTACGGGCAAGTACCTGTCGGGGAAGCTAAGCATCCCCGTTCCCGCCTCGCGCCGAAAGCCCCAAGGGAAGTTTTTAACTTTAGTCCGGGCCAGCGAAAACAACCTCAAGGATATTACCGTAAAATTTCCCCTCGGCCTGTTCACCTGTGTGACCGGAGTCTCCGGCTCCGGTAAGAGCACCCTTGTTTTGGATACTCTGCACCGGGCCCTGGCCCAAAAGATCTACCATTCCAAAGAAAGACCGGGCAAGATACAAGATCTTCTGGGGATCTCGGAAGTCGACAAGGTGATAGAAATCGACCAATCTCCCATCGGGCGCACGCCGCGTTCCAACCCCGCCACATATACGGGAGTCTTCACCTACATCCGGGAACTTTTTGCGCGGCTTCCCGAGTCTCGGGTCCGGGGGTATACTCCGGGGCGGTACAGTTTTAACGTCAAAGGGGGGCGTTGCGAAGCCTGCGGGGGCGACGGGATTATCAAGATCGAAATGCATTTCCTGCCTGACGTTTACGTGACCTGTGAAGTCTGCCGGGGGAAGCGCTATAATCGAGAAACCCTGGAGGTGCAATACAAGGGAAAAAACATCTGGGATGTTTTGGATATGACCGTGGACCAAGCGCTCAAGTTCTTCGAGCCCATTCCCAAAATCCGCGGCAAGCTCCAGACCTTGGCCGATGTGGGCATGGGATATATCAAGCTGGGGCAGCAAGCAACTACCCTTTCGGGTGGAGAGGCCCAGCGAGTCAAACTTTCCCGGGAACTCTCCAAACGATCTACGGGTAGAACCGTGTACATCCTGGACGAACCCACCACCGGTTTACACTTCGACGATATCCGCAAACTGCTGGAAGTCCTCAATCGTCTGGCCAACACGGGTAACACCGTGATCGTCATCGAGCATAACTTAGAAGTCATCAAGACCGCCGACTACGTCATCGACCTCGGCCCCGAAGGGGGAGACGCTGGAGGAGAGGTTTTGGCCCAAGGAACTCCCGAGGAAGTAGCCAATATCCTCCCTTCTTATACGGGCCAGTTTTTGCGGAAGATCTTTGCCCGGGACCAGGCCCGCAGAAAGAATCGTTCGGAGTTCGGAGTTGGAAGTTTGGAGCTTAAAAACTGATACAAACGAAATAAATATTGTTACAGTCATTGCGAGCCCGAAGGGCGCGGCAATCTCGTTCTTCGTGGGATTGCTTCGTCGCTGCGCTCCTCGCAATGACACTTTACATATTGCGTTTGTATTAAATACTCCGAACTCATTACTCCGAACTCGTTTTTCTGTTTTTAAGTTGTTGGCGCAGGATTTCGAAGAGGATGATGGCTCCGGCGACGGCTGCATTCAGAGAAGAAGTTTTTCCTTTCATGGGGATCGAGATGGTATAGTCACATTTTTTTAGGATAAGCGGGCGAATTCCTTTCCCCTCGCTGCCGATGACCAGGCCCACGTTCATATCAAATTTCATCTCATAAAGACTTTTTTCTCCGCGGGCATCCGCGCCCACGATCCAGAAATTTTCTTTTTTCAGCTCTTCCAGAGTGTGGGCTAAGTTAGTGACCCGCACTACCGGGATGTGCGTAGCCGCGCCGGCCGAAACTTTGACTACGGCGGGGGTAACACCTACCGCCCGGTCCTTGGGAATGATGATTCCTTTTACGCCGCAGGCTTCGGCCGTCCGAATAAGCGAGCCGAAATTCTGAGGATCTTCAATACTGTCCAGTATGAGAACCCGAACCTGGTCAGGCGCTGAACGGATCGACGACAATAAATCCTCCCAGGAAGTATATGGCGACTGAGATCGCCAACCGATAACTCCCTGATGGTGGCCGGTCCTGGCCAGTTGATTTAAAATTTCTCTGGGGCAAACCTGGATGGGAATCTTTTTTTCCTGAGCCAGCCGCCGCAAGGTGCGGAGAGGAAGGCCCTCCCTTCCTTCAGCCAGCATGACCTTGTGCAGAATTTGCCGATCCGCCTTCAAGGCTTCGAGTACGGGATTGATTCCATAGATGACGTCAGCGCTCATAATCTATTCGGTTTAAATTATTTTTAACCACAGAGGGCACAGAGACCACAGAGTTATCAATATAGAAAGAATCAAGACATAAGGGGTAAAGGATGAAAAGCTTTTATAACTTTAGATCACCTTAGACCCTAATTTTTACTTGATCCTTCTCAGTGATCTCCGTGTCCTCTGTGGCAAAAATTTATTACCGCTTTTGTCTTCTGGCCGCCGATTTGGGTTGAAACAGCTTCACCAGCACCAGTCCGGAAACGAAGCCGCCGATGTGGGCGAAAAAAGCTACATTGGAAATCGCTCCTCCTCCTACGCTGAGTAACTGGATAAAGAACCAGAATCCCAAAACGACCAAGGCCGGTATGCGGACAATCTTAATAAAGATGAATATAAAGATCAGGGTGAGAATCCGGGCGCTCGGGAAGAGGAGCAGATAGGCTCCCAAAATGCCACCGATGGCTCCGCTGGCGCCGATCATAGGGACCGTAGAATTCGGGTCGGAAAGAACCTGCGCCGCTCCTGCGGCGAGCCCGCAAACCAGATAAAAGAGCAAGAAGCGAAAATGTCCGAGGGCATCTTCAATGTTGTTGCCAAAAATCCAGAGATAAAGCATATTGCCGAAAAGGTGCAAAAACCCTCCATGAAGAAACATGGAGGAAAATAGGGTCAGGGGAAGGGGAATCGTGGGGAGTAGGTGGATAACCTCTCCATGGGTGAGCTGATAAGGGACAGCACCCCATTGAAAAACAAAGCGTTGACTGGCAGCAAAATCCATAGTGAGCTGATGAAAAAAAATGAACCCATTGGCCAGGATAATCCCGATCGTTACATAGGGGAAAGAAGAAACGGGGTTGTCGTCTTTGAGGGGGAGCAGCAAAATAAAATCCTTTTAATCATGGTCGCCACATATGGTAAAAATTTAAGGCTTCTTAGGGCAGATTGTCAAGGAATTTTGCCGTTCTTCCCATCCTTCATTTTTTGCAGCGTTTCCATTTGAACCTTGATATGCTTTTCAAGGCAATCCGGGCAAATGCCGTGGGTGAATTCGGCTTGCGTATGCTCAGCCACGTAGGTTTCTATCTGCTGCCAGTAGTCCTGGTCGTTACGGATTTTTTTGCAGTAAGAACATATGGGAAGGAGCCCCTGGAGGGTTTTAATCTTTACAATGGCTTCCTCCAACATTTTTACCCTGTCCGCAAGGGCGGCCTGCAATTCAACGACCCGTTCACCGACCTGGATACGGGCGCGCAATTCCTCCCGCTCGAAGGGCTTGCGGACATAGTCATTCGCGCCAGCCTCGAGGCCGGCAACGACGTCCTCCTGTTGCGCCTTGCTGGTAAGGAGGATGATATAGGTAGGCGTTAGGGTGGGGGTCTGGCGGATCTGGCGGCAAAAATCCACCCCATCCATCCCCGGCATCATCCAATCGATGATGGCGATCGGGGGGGCATTTTCTGTTTGCAAAGCCTGCCAGGCCTCGAGACCGTCGCCAGTGGCGGTCACCTCATAATTCCATTTGGCCAGTATGGCTTCGAGGATCCGGCGAGAGGTGAGGTCGTCTTCGGCGATCAATATTTTCATGAAAAATCCTCCTCCAATGTCTTACGAATGAGATCATAATAAATTTCGGATTTATTCCTTACAGGCTGCCCAGGGCTTTTTGCAACCGGGCAAACTCCTTTTCAAATTTTGGAATGAGCTCCCGGGTACTTTTCAGATCGCCTTTTTTCCCGGCAACTTCCACCTCCAAGGCTGTGGCTTGCAGGGCATTCCCGCCGATATTCATCGCTGCCCCTTTGAGCGAATGGGCCTTTTTTTCTATCTGACTTAAGTTTTCCTCCCTCAGGGCCTGTTTCAGCTTTTCAACCTGAAGTGGCGCGTCATCCAGAAAAGTCCTCACGATTTCCTTAAAAAGTTCTTCATCCCCATCCAGACGATCTAACAGAATCCTTTGGTCAAACACCACCTTTCCATCTGATCCATCGCCGGGTGGAACTTCCGGTTGAGGAAGAACCGTATTTCCAAGTTGCCGGTTGATCGCTACGGAGAGATCTTTGGGTTGAATCGGTTTGGATACATAATCGTCCATGCCCTTCTCAAGGCATAATTCACGATCGCCTTTCATGGCATGAGCCGTCATGGCGATAATCGGAATATGTCGGCCCATCTCACTTTCCTTTTGGCGAATCGCCGCAGTGGCCTCAAAGCCATCCATTTCGGGCATCTGCACGTCCATTAAAATCAAATCATAAGGAGTCTTTGCCAGCGCCGTCAGTACTTCTCGGCCGTTGGCGGCCACATCGGCCCGATAGCCGATCTTGGCCAGAACCCCCAGAGCAACTTTCTGATTGATGATGTTGTCTTCGGCGAGGAGCATGCGAATTTTAGACCCTGTTTCTTCCATCAGCGAGTGGCGGGTGATTATGGGCACAGGGGAAGTATCAGGAGCCGCTGGCTTGCTTCCGACTACCATAACCAAACAGTCGTACAGTTGTGAGCTCTTGATGGGTTTGGTGAGATAGGCGGCAAAGCCGATTTCTTGCATTTGTTTGGCGTCTCCGCGTCTTCCCCGTGAGGTCAACATGACCAGGGTGGTTTGGCAAATATTCGGATTTTCTTTGATTTTGCGGCCGAGAGTTGCCCCGTCGATGCCCGGCATATCCATGTCGAGGATGGCAATATGAAAAGGGTTGTGGGCATTTACGGCCTCATGGAGTTTGACCAATGCTTCCGCTCCGTTGGCCGCTTCATCGTGCTGGCAACCCCAGGAACGCAATTGTTCGTGCAGGATGAGGCGGTTGGTAACGTTATCATCCACAGCCAGGATTCGTTTGTCCCGGATATTTTCGGGGATAACTACAGTGCTTTTTTTATCGACCGCCTGTTTGCTAAATACAGCAGTGAACCAGAAGGTGGAACCCTTGCCCTCCTTACTTACAACGCCAATCTGTCCCCCCATCAATTCCGCAAGTCTTTTAGAAATGCTCAGCCCCAGGCCGGTTCCGCCATACTTCCGGGTTGTGGAGGAATCTACCTGCGAAAAGGACTGAAAAAGGCGATCCATCCGGTCTTGGGGAATGCCCGGGCCGGTATCGGATATGGCAAACCGCACCGTGGCCTGTCCGTCTTTCTCTTCTTCCAGGGTGACCCGGATGACCACCTCTCCTTTTTCGGTAAATTTGATAGCATTCCCAGCCAGATTGGTTAGAATCTGGCGTATCCTGCCGGGATCGCCGCAGAGCCGCGAGGGTACATCATGATGAACCAGGCAGGCGAATTCTAAGTTTTTCTCGTGAGCCTTCGTCGCCAGCAAATCAGTTAGGTCTTCGATCGTTGTCCGTAAATCAAAATTAATAATCTCGATGTCCATCTTTCCGGCTTCGATCTTGGAAAAATCAAGGATATCATTGATGATAGTTAGAAGAGCGTCCGCGGAACGGCGCACTGTTTCGACGTATTCTTTTTGTTCCGGAGACAAATCGGTATCCAGAAGCAGTTCGGTCATGCCGATTACCCCGTTCATCGGCGTGCGGATCTCATGGCTCATGTTGGCCAAGAACTCGCTCTTGGCCGTATTGGCCACCGCGGCTTCAAAGGACAGTTGGTTAGCGCGTTCAACAGCTTCTGCCAACTGCCGGTTTATGGCTTCGGCGTTTTCCTTGGCTTTGATGATCTCTTGCTCCGCCCGTTTTCGTTCTGCGAATAACTGAGCGTTGGCGATGGCGCCGGCGATCTGGGTGCCAACCCCTTCAGCAAGTTTTAGATCTGTCTCTGTATAGGCATCTGGCTTAGTGCAAAAAAAGTACAAAAGGCCAATCACCTGATCTTTCGAGAACAAAGGAATCATCATGATCGATTGAAATCCAGCCCTAAAATAAGACAAAAGGGTTGGAATCTGACTTTTTACCTTCTCCCGATTCTCTTCATTAACGAGGAAGCTGGATCGAGTCTGTATAATTTTTTCCGCAGTACTCCCGGCTAACGGAAGGATGTCTCCCGGCTTGCGGCCAGTCATCTCCAGGCCGGCGAAATAAGGGATGTATAAGGTTTTATTTTCGTAATCAATAATGCTGATGCCAATGCGATCAAATTGGATTAACTTACGTACTTCTTCAGCGAATCGCTCATACACCTCCTCAATGTCAAGCGTCGAGCTGATGATGCGCCCAATCTCCGCCATGATTTCATTTTCTTTGGCTAACCTCTTGGCCTCCTCCTCACTCCTTTGTAACGCCTCCTCCACCCATTTGCGCTCGGTTATGTCGCGCACAATACCTCGAAACCCGATTGGCTTTCCTTGAGCATCCCGGATTAAATAAACAGAACTTTCATGAAATCTCTTTGCGCCATCCTTGCGAACGATCTCCCAATTAAATACTTGGCAAGGCTCCCCCTTGGTGTATACATCCTTGAATATCTTATATACTATTTTTGCAGTATTTTTATCCATGTACTGTCTGTTATTCATACCCCTCAATTCATCTTTGGAATATCCGAGCATTCGGCACAACGAATCATTGACGAAAGTAAAGTTCCCGGGGAGGTCAGTCTCAAAATAGCCTTCTTCCATAGTCTCCAGAAGAGTTCTATATCTTTCTTCCCGTTCGTGCAGCGCTTCCTCCATGCGCTTGTGCTCGGTTTCTGATTTTTCCAGCTCTTTAACCTTTTGGCGCAATACCGCCAATTCTTCGGTGAACTGCTTTTTGGTCTTAGGTTCATTTTTCATCGGGGTTCCTCCTGCAGGTGTTAAAGCCCAACCAATAATTGAATATATCGGATTTTTTGACCATATCCTTGACTGGAAAACAACCGGGAATTAAAAGTGTTATCTCTTCGGGGGAGCGATCGATCAACGAAAAATTTTCTGGGCTGCGGGGGTGTATTGCCCAGGGGATTCATAAAGGAAAAGGGGTGGGAGGACCTTGATCTGAGCTTGACCTCCCTTGGTGGCTTCCACCAGCATCAGGCGGGCTTCGTCTTTCTGATGAGAGTGAATAAATTGCAGGCGTTTAGGCTCCAGGGGAGACTTGCGCATTTCTTGAATCAAATCGGCTGCCCGGGAAGCCGGGTAGATCATATTCAAACGTCCCTTCTCTTTTAGGAGATGGTGCGCGACCTGGAGTATATCATTCAGGGTGGCCTTGATTTCATGGCGAGCCAGGGCTTTCTCCAACCGGGGGTTGATCCGGCCGGCACCGACTTGGCGGTAGGGCGGGTTGCTTAAAATCACGTCAAAAGTATCCCCCAAACTTTCCCTTTTTAAGGTCTTCAGATCTTCCTCCCAGATCTCAATATGGGAAGATAAATGATTCAACGCGGCATTCCGCCTGGCCAGGTCGGCAAGGGAGGGCTGGATTTCCACGCCAATAACCGCTCCCACTTTATGGCGAAAAATTAAAATCAGCGGGATAATGCCGCAGCCTGTACCCAGGTCAAGAACCCGATCTTTGGGGCGAAGCTCTGTAAAATGGGATAGAAGGAGAGCGTCGATGGAGAAACGGTATCCGCTTTTTTTCTGAAGGATTTTGAGTCGGCCCTCGAAGAGGGTATCGAGGGTCTCTTCCTGTTCATTCGACGACAATTTCTTCATCGGGTTCCAGCGGATTGATGACCAAGCCGCTGAGCAACTTGGGGTAGAAGAAAGTGGATTTTGAGGGCATGGTCTCCCCGGCCAGGGACACATCCCTGACCTGGTACACTTTGGTGGGGTTAAGGAAAAAAGCGATCTGCCCTCGACCGGATTGTACTGCTTGGACGGCTTCCTGGGGTTCTTTGCAATAGAGCACATTTTTGCCGGCGGCCAAATCCTGGGGGCCGATTTGCAGCAACTTCTGAAAGACGAGGATATGGAGTAGATTCACATCCAAGTCTTTCAAAGTCGGGGACATGGCCGGAGCCGCTTCATCCAGGAAGCGTCCATCTTTCAGGGAAAGAAGAAAATATTGGGTGGTCTCACCCAGCAGCATTCCCAGGGTCCGTCCCTCATCGGACCGGGAAGCAAGTTCCCGCAGAAATTTATCCCTGACCATCCCTTCGTTCTTGGCATTGAAAGCGTAGGATTCGACGGATAAGTTGGCGCTAAGTTTTTCCATGAAACTGGAAGCCTGAAATTTTTCTACTCCCCCAACGACCCGGTGGGTAGGAAGGATCACCAGTCCCTCATCTTCCATGGCTGCCAGGTACATCATGGTAAAATGATAGCTTTCTCTCCCCGTGCTGTTGGGAAAGCGGCCAAGCTGTCGTTGTCGGTAGGCCAGGGCGGTTTCATAACGGTGATGTCCATCCGCAATGTAAATTTTTTTCGGCTTCATGATTTCCGTTATTTTACTGAGGATTTGCGGGTCGCTGACCATCCAGAGCCGGTGGCGAATCCCGTCGTCGTCCGTGACGTCCCTGGCGGGTCCTTCCGGGGAAGAGAAGACCTTTTCATAGATGGGAGCCATAGCTCCATCTTCGTCGGTATAGAGCGAGAAAATCTGGCTGAAGTTGGCTCGGCAAGCCTCCATCAATGCCAGACGATCTGCTTTAGGTTTAGCCTGGGTTTTTTCGTGGGGCAGGACCACGCCGGACCCGAATTCTTCCAGGCGGATGAGTCCGATGAATCCCCGGCGAATCTTCCTGGTTGCCGGGAGAGCGTCATCAGTGGAAAGGCTGAGCGCAGCGTCGAATTCTTCCTGTAAAAAATAAAATTGAGGCGCCCGGGAACGGACCAGGATTCCCTCTTCCAGCCAGGTACGATAGTGAGCTGCGGAGCGGGTATAACGGTTGTTCTGCGGATTATCTTCGGATGTTTCCTTGTTCAGGATCAGGCGGATCACGTTCTGAGGGTGTCGCTGGTAAAAGGAATCCTGAGCCTGGGGGGAAATGACATCGTAAGGAGGAGCGACCACCCGGCGCATATCGCCCACCTTTTTGTGGTTATATAAAATGCCCTGGAAAGGGACGATCAAGGCCATCTGATTTTTTCTCCTTTTTAGAGATTTTGTTTGCTAAAGCGAATGAATGTTTATAACACAAAGAAGGGATCAAAACAAGGTAGGTTGTATCAATTTAACTTTTGCATTTTGCATTGAAGTTTAGCCAAATTTTTCAAAGGGCTAAACTGTTACGGTAGGTTAAATTCAGAATGCGGATTGCGGCCTTTTAATGGGTGCCCACCT
>Ga0224495_10001343_pt1 | contig 17375 bp, 13 predicted proteins | sample SF_Jul11_sed_USG_FD_168128 | JGI IMG/M metagenome (GOLD analysis project Ga0224495, IMG submission 168128) | Sediment microbial communities from San Francisco Bay, California, United States - SF_Jul11_sed_USGS_4_1 | ecosystem: Environmental > Aquatic > Marine > Sediment | place: USA: California... | reverse complement strand
GCCGTGTGGAACATGGACGGCATCTCCATCACCGACCAGGCCGCCCTCGGCTCGCCGATGTACTATGACTTCGATAGCTTCGAAGAAATGCAGATCGTCACCGGCGGACAGGACGCTTCCATGCAAACGGCGGGCGTCTCGATGAACTTCATCACCCGCCGCGGCGGGAACAGGTTCCAGGGAATGACCCGGGTCTTCTTCACCAACAAAGACCTCCAGGGAGACAATCGGACCGATGAACTGAAAAAATTGAATTACGTCGGCGACCGCATCAACCAGGTCATGGACTATGGCTTCCAGCTCGGCGGCCCGATTTTCAAGGATAGGCTCTGGTTCTGGCTGGGGTTTGGGGTCCAGGACATCAGGAGGCTCACGATCGACGGCTTTCCCAACGAGACGGAATTGTATAACTTCAACGCCAAGCTGAACGCGAATTTCAGTGCTCGAAACCGGGCCGAGCTGGCGTTCTATGTCCCCCTCAAGTACACAGAAGGACGGGGAGCCAGCGCTTCGGTGCCGCCCGAGTCGACCTGGGACCAGCGTCCGAAGAACACATTCTATGTCAAATTGGAGGATGAGCACATCTTCTCGCCGGATTTCCTCATGTCCTTGAAATTGTCATATTTCTTCAGCGGTTTTGAAATGAATCCTCGAGGAGGTTACGAAAAGCAGGGCGGCTACGACCTACTGACCGGGAAGTATTCGGGCACAAATAGTTATGGCTTGGCTGAGCGCCCGAATTATGATTTCAAGCTCGACGGAAACTATTTCCGCGAGAGACTTCTCGGCGGGAGCCACGAATTAAGGTTCGGCTCGGAATTCCGCTATACGGGGATGCTGGAATATTATTATGATCCCGGGGATGTCTGGAAGCTTTACCGGAACGGCAAGCCCTATCTGGCCTATGTCGAGCGCGAAGAGCGGTCCGTCTACGGGGAAAACCGGTACAGCTTTTTCCTGACCGACGCTTACACGAGAGGCCGGCTGACCGTGAACTTGGGATTGCGCGTGGACAGGGAGAAGTCCTGGATCAAAGAGAGCCCAGTCAAGGCCAGCCGGATAGCCCCGGATTTTCTGCCGGCCCTGACCTTTCCCGCCATCGACCCCGGCTTCGCTTTTCTGACTTTGTCGCCGCGAATCGGCTTCACTCTTGATTTGACAGGCGATGGGAAGAACATGCTCCGCGCGAATGTCGCCCGCTATGGCAGCCAGGTGACGACCGACTTTTCATCTCTGTTGAATCCGGCGCGGCAGGCCTACGCGGTCTACTTCTGGAAAGACCTGAACGGCGACGACCTAGTCACGACGAATGAACTTACGGGATACCCGTTGAAAGGGATCTTGGATTTCGGCGGCTTCGACCCCTGGAATCCGACGGAGCTTGAGACGCCCAATGCCATCGACAAGAATATCAAAGTGCCCCTCACCGACGAGGCGCTCTTAGGCATCGAAAGGGAGCTCTTCGCCAATTTCGCCCTGGGGGCGACACTGGTTCTGCGCCGGAACCACCGGTTCACCTGGGCTCCATACTATGATAAAGCGACCAACACCAAGGTCACCCAAGCCGATTTCACGGGACCGATCGCCGGAAGCGTAACCTATGGAGGAGCGACGTATCCTTATGAATACTGGACGCTAAGCAGCTACCGGCCCGTTGGCCAGGTCAGAGAAAACCGGCCCGATTACCACGAGAACTATTCTTCCATTGAAGTCACGGCCCTAAAACGCCTCAGCCACCGCTGGATGCTGAACGCCTCTTTTACCTACCAGGTTCACAACGTCCACTATGGAGAGAATGGCTACGACGACCCGACCAATGTCAAGATGCTCGACGGCGCCCGGCTCTATTATCCGGGCAGCGACTGGATGGCTAAGCTGAGCCTCCTCTACCAACTGCCGTGGGGAGTTGCCTTGAGCGGTTTTGCCAACGCCCGGCAAGGTTACATTTTTGGCGAGCGGATTCTGGTCAATACTCCGGAACGAGGGGCGGTCGGCCTTGGAACGACGACGCTGATCTGGACGGTCAAACCGGGCGAGAAACGGTATGCGGATTTCTATAATCTCGACCTGAGCTTGGCGAAAACCTTTTCTTTCGGAGAATACGGCTCACTCGTGCTCCAGGCGGATGCCTTTAATGTTTTCAACTTCAGCCACGAGCTCCAGCGTTTTTATCAGGTCAACTCTCCCCGCTATAACGAGATCGAAATGATCCTGAATCCTCACGTCATCCGCTTCGGGCTGCGGTATCAGTTCTAGGCAGGAGGTCCGGCCGAGCGCGGCTGCTTTCCGAGTGCTTGCTGACACGACTCCGGCTTTTTCGAGAGCTGCCCGTGCGTGGCGAACCGATTCCCGAACCGCCGGTCGGAAGCCGCCGCTACCCGGCACCTGCGTCGACATGATGATCGGCGGAGGCGCGTTCCTCGAGTAGAGGGCGCTTGACGCCGCTCGACGTCTTCTCGGGGAAAAAGATATTCTGGACGACGGAGATGTCGAAGCCGATGGAGACTCTTTCGCCTGACACCGGTTCCCGGGCGGAAGAGGTCATGATCCGGCTTCTGCGTGAAGCGCCAATTCATAAGCATATGGCTATCGTCTCCTCGCTCGTCAAAACGACCCGCCGGCTGAGCTGGCAGGGAATCCAGGAGCGGTTCCCCCTGGAGACGCAACTTAGGCAGGCGGTCCGCTTTCTTGCGTTGCTCTATCCCGACGTGCCCCAGACGGACGAGCTCCACAAGAGCCTGGAAGCAGCCTGGAGCGAGTGACGAATGAAACAACCCGACATCATCGAGGTGACGCTGGCCGTGACCCGGGTCTTGGACGTGCTCTAAGTCGATTACTATGTCGGGGGGTCGCTGGCCAGCTCAGCCTTTGGCCTCGCTCGGGCGACGATGGACGTGGATATCGTCGCCGACCTCGAGCCGGGGCACGCTCCGGAAATTGAAGAGAGACTGAAGAAAACATTTTATATCGACAGAGGCATGGTCGAACGGGCCATAAGAGAAAGAAGCTCCTTCAACCTCATCCATTTCGAAAGCTTGTTCAAGGTGGACGTCTTCGTCCCCGCCGCTCGGCCGTTCGAGCGACAAGTTTTTTCGAGGAAGAAGTCCCGAACCGTGACCGAAGACGAGTCCCAGAGGCTTTTCTTCGCCTCCCCCGAGGACATCATCCTTCGAAAAATTATGTGGTATGAATCTTCCGGCCGTGTCTCTGACCGTCAGTGGAAGGACGTGCTCGGCGTCATCAAGGTGCAGTCGGAAAAGCTCAATAAGGTCTATCTCGAGGAATGGGCGGCCAAACTCGGCCTGTCGGAGCTGCTGAAAAAAGCTTTTCAGGATTCCGGAACGGAAGAGACATAACGGGTCTCCCCGCCCTCCGATGGTTCTCGCTCTACTCTTCCCCGGCTAGGCGCGGGTTTTCTTTCTCAGTGCACCGTCGGGCGTGATTCGGACGCTTCGGCCGGCGCCGCCTCGGCGGCTCCGGCTTCGACCAAACGCGCCAGCTGCCAACGGCTCTTGACCCCCATCTTCTTATAGACGTTGTAGACGTGCGTCTTGACTGTCTTGAGGGAGATGAAGAGCTCGCGCTCGATGTCGCGGTTGCCCTTTCCGCCGAGGAGGAGCCGCACGACCTCCCTTTCGCGCGGGGAGATCGAAAAGCGCTCGAAAAGCTCCTCCAGCCCGCGGGCGGTCGCCGGGCGCTCCGGCTTGACCTCGACCTCGTAGTGCCGCTCGAGGAAAAGACCCAGGACAAGGAGCGGCGGCCAGGGGGCTAGGAACTCGAGCAGGGGATGGGAAAAGCACGTGAAGCGGCTGACGGGGAGAAGGTTTACCAGGGCAAAGCGGGCTACGAAACCGGCGAAGAACAGGCCGGCGAAGATGAGCAGGGTCTTCCGGAGTTTCGGGTCTTCGATGCGGTCGCTCCGGAGGACGAGAAGGAGCGCCATAAGAGCCGGCAGGCCGATCATGACGAAGCTGAAGAAAAGCATGATATTCTCGGCGACGACCAGCGTCTCCGTTGCGGAGGCGTTGATGAACCCGTTGGCCGCGTAGGCATAGGCGACGAAAGCGGCGCCGTGGACGGTGAAATAAGCGGCCTTGGCCGCCGCCGTGAATCGCAGCCGCAGGATGTCGCAAACCATGAGGATGAAGGCGAAACTCGCGCCCGTCGCCAGCGGGATGGCCATGAGGTTGAAGAGGAGCCGCATCGTCTCCAGGGCCGGCGCCGGGGTCGCCTGACCGGCCAAGGCCTCCAAGGCCATGTAGCTGCCGATGACGGAAAGGAAGCCGAAGCAAAAGGAGAAAAGGATCGCGACGAGGAGGTAGAGGAGATATTTGAACCTGTACTTCCGGTAGAGGTGCGCCGCCCAGACGGCGGCGACTCCGGCGAGGATGATGAGCCCCAGGTAGCCCAGAATGTTGCTCAGCTTCATCGCAGCTGCTCCCCGTGTTCCCTTTAGTAGCACCCGCGGCGGGGCGAGTCAAGCCGTCCGGCCTACGACTTCGGACTGATTTCCTTAGCCGCGCCGGCCGGAGATTCAACCTCCCTTATTCAGGTCATTACGGACGGCAGCCTCAAGCCAGCGAAGAACTTCAGAATATTTTTGTCCGCTCAGGCCAGCAGAGCATGGGCCTCGATGAGCCGCTCCCTGACCTGGAGACTGTACGGGCAGGCGACCAGGCAGGGCGCCGCGCAGCCGGCGCAGGCGTGCGGTTTCCGCCTCTCATCGAGCGCCGCGTAGAGGCCCATCGCGTTTTTTTCTTGGCCGTAGTTCTCAAAATACATCCGGTAGCGCAAAACGTCATTGACGGCGACCCCGTTCGGGCAGGCCGCGAGGCACTCGCTGCAGCTCACCCGGCAGTAGAGGGGCCCGGCCTCTTCCTGGTAGCGGGAGATGACGGCGAGGTCGGCCCGGTCCAGCCTCTGTCCCGAGGCCGCCACATACTCCTCGACATGAGAAAAGGTGCTCATGGTGACGATACAGCAGTCGACGGCCGGATGGCCCAGAACCCAGCGAATTGCGGCTTGGGAATAGGGGAGCCGCTCGTTGACCAGGCTCTTCAGGTTCCCCTGCATCCCGCCGGCGAAGACCTTCATGGCGATGGTGCCGACGCCTTTCTCCCTGACTTTGGAAAGCAGCGGCTCGACCTTCGGCCCCTCGAGGTGATTGTAGACGAGGAGGACGACCTCGAAGAAATCGTCCTCGAGGACCTTGGGCAGAGTCACCGCCGCGTTGTGGGTGGAGAAGCCGGCGAAGCGAATCTTGCCGTCCTTCTTCAGTCGCCGGTAAGCCTCCCGGACTTCCTTGTTGTCGAGTTTGGCCGGGTCGTCGATGGCGTGCATGAGGGCGATGTCGAGGTAATCGGTTTGAAGCCGGCCCAGGCTCGCCTCGACCCGCTTGATGAGGAGGTCGGTCTTCATGTCCTGGCCTCCCCAAAACCCGTGCTTGGTCGTGATGATGACCTTGCCCCGGACGTCCTTGAGGGCCTGCCCCAGATAGCGTTCGCTGTTCTGATTGAGGTAACCTTCGGCGGTGTCGTAATAGTTGACGCCGCAGTCGTAGGCGTAGCGCAGGACGTTGGGGTTGAGGAGGTTGATGGCCCCGAAACTCACGTCGGCGACCGAGATTCCCGTCCGGCCGAGCGGATTGTATTTTTTAATCCGCGGCGGAGCCGGCTCTTCGGCGGCTTGACGCGGCCCGCTCGAGGCCGCGCCCCACGCGGGTATCTTCCCTGACAAGCCGAGGCCGAGCGTTCCGGCGCCCAGCGATCTAAGGAATGTGCGGCGGTTGCTTTCGCTTCTCATCGGGCTTCTCCCGGGGCGGCGATTTTCGTGACCCGGATTTCGGCCCACGTTTTGATCGTCGTCGAGACCTTGTCATAGAGCTCCTGGGTCATGGGGTTGAACTGAAAGTGGTAGAGAATCGTTTCGTCCGGCCAGTTCGTCATGAGGACCGTTCCGGCGTCGTAAGCGTGCGGGTCCGCGCCCGCATCCTCTTCGCGGACAAAGAACGTCGCTTCGAATGTGAGGCTGGCCACCTCGAGACGGATCCGGTCCCTGCTCCGGAGCCGGGCGTGCTCGATATCCTGTCGAATCCAGTTGGTGATGAGGAAAACGATCTTCAGGCGCTCGAGAGGCTGGACGGAGAGCACCCGCCCGTTGAGAGTCCCGGGCGAGGCTGCGACCGGGCCGGGGTTGACATCGGCGGTCGAAAACGTATCCGGCGGCAGGGCGGGATTGACGGCCACCTTGGAGACGCCGCGCGCCGCCGGGGCCGCCGTCCCCGAGACGCCGACCTGGGAGAGATAGAGCCGGTTGGGAATTCTGAAACCCTCGGCCTCTTCGGTCGGTCCCAGTTCGCAGACGAACTCGAACATCCCTGTCGCGGGGTCGCTCGCTTTCATGACCATCCGTCTGACCAGGAAATCCGCGGCGTCGATGTAATACGAGACGACGGCACCGTCGCGCCGGGACGTCAGGCAGTACTGCCGCTCGGGGCCGAAGACACGCACGCCTTGGAGGGCGAGTGTCCCCGGCACATTGCGCAGACTGAAGAGGCCGCTCCAAAACTCGGCCAGGAAGCGCCACTTGAGCGCCTCCACGCCGGTGACGTCCTCGAGTCTTCCGCGCGCGTTCTTCTTAACCCCCCCGGGGCCGACCAGGAGGGTTTCATAGACAATATCCGGCTCGAACCCGGACTGGACCTTGAGTCGGCCGTCGGCACTGACGAGGACCGTCTGCTCGCCGAGCCGAAAGGAAAACGAGCGGACTTGGTCGACTTTCTCTTTCCCGCCGACGGCCTGGACGGTCCGGACCACGATATCCTTGACGTCGGTCAGGGCCGCGGCGTCCGTCTGGCCCGCCTCTTCGGCGAAGAGGAGGGCCCACAGAAGGACGACAAGGACAATGAGCAGCCTGATGAGGAGTCTGTGCGGCATGATGGTCTTGCCTCCTGGCGCCCAAGGTAGGCCGGCAGGCCGGCGAACGCAATACGACTTTAGCCTGAATTGACGACGAATCAGGCCCTGGGCTGAGGCGGAAAGATTGGCACCGGCCTCGTTGATTATGGAGACGGCCTGATTGGAAGGCAATAACGGGTTTCTGACCTCGGGCGGAGGAAGGGGCGGCTAGAGTTCTCGAGCGTCCGCCGCGGCGTCCCCCCTCTCCTTGTCGAAGAACCTCAGGACCAAGTCGAAATGGCGCGCGGCCAGGGCCTTTTGCGCTGCGCAGAGCCGCGCCAGCTCAGCTTTGATGGCAATCCGCTCTTCCCAGAGGAGTCTCCAGCGCTCCTTCAAACCCCCGGCCGTCACGTCCTCGTAGCGGACGACGAATTGTCCGAGCCCGTTCTCGGTCATGAAATTCGCCGTCTTCTCAGCGTAGGAGATAGCGAGGACGGGGACGCCAGCCTGGGCGGCGAGGAGGACGGAGTGGAAGCGGACCCCGATGAAGGCATCGCACGTGGCGATCTGGTGCCGGAGGTCGGTCAAATTCGCCCAGCTCCGGATGTCGACGGGAATTCCGAGCACACCGGTCCGGACGAGGACGCCGGCCAAGGCTCGCGTGTCGGGCCAGGCGCTCGCCTCGTAGAAAGGAAAGAAATGGCACCTCACATTTTGCTCGGCTCTGAGGGCGGCCAGGAAGGAGCCCATGGCGGCCTCGAAGTTCTCCTGGACCTTGTCGAAGTAGCCCTCCTTCGGGAAACATCTGAAAGTCAGGCCGATGAGGGGAGGAGCCGAGCTCATCATGACGCTTCCTCCGCGGACCGGACGCAGATGAAACTCACGTCGGCCAGGGAGATGATCTTAGCCGGCGGGATGCCGTGCGCTTCGAGGGCTCGCGCCGAGGCGCGGTCGCGCGTCGAGATGAACGCCGCCCGCCGTCCCGTCCAGCGAAGGACCCAGCTTGAAAGACGGCCGCTGACTTTCCAGTAGCCGATGCCGAAGAAAGCGTAGGGAGTCCCGAGCAGCCAGGCGAGCACACCGCGCGCCAGAAAGAAAAGGACCCTGAACCTGCGCGTCACGTCCTGGAGTTGGGTCCCCGGCCCGATAAGGAGGATATCGGCCCGGGCGATGGCCCGGAGGTTTTCGACCGTCCAGGCGAGAGATCGCGGAAAACGCCTTCCCGGCTCCCGCATCCCGTAGCGGCCCGTGTAAACGCATTCGCAAAGGCCAAGCGGAACGCCCTCTCGTTCTAGAAGCCGCTCCGTGTAGTCCCGGTCGCAGGTGAAGATGACGAAGCGCGCGTCCGTACGGCGCGCCCGAACCCCGGCGACCGTCGCCAGAAGCATGACGTCGTCACCGGTGTTTCCCTCGCCGAACGTCCCCATGACGGCGACGACGGGCGGACGGGGCGAGGATCGGGCACGCATGCTTTATGAGCTTCCTAGTAGGTATCGGATGGGCTCCGAAAAGTCAAGACGAGAGGACCGCCGTGCCCGGCCTATTGTATACTACGAGGAACGACGGAACGACGGGAAGATATGAAGAAAGGGATCCTTTACGCCATCGGCGCCAACCTGTCCTGGGGATTCCTCCCCGTCTATTGGAAGGCGCTCAAGGCCGTCCCGCCGGTCGAGATCCTCGCTCATCGAATCCTCTGGTCGTTCATCTTCCTGGCCGTCCTGATGACCCTCCGCAAAAACTGGGCCGCCCTCCGTGAAAAACTCCGCCGCCGCCGGACCTTGGCCGCCTTTCTCGTTTCCTCCGGCATCATCGCCGTGAACTGGCTCATCTACATCTGGGCCATCAATACGGGCCATCTCGTCGAGACGAGCCTCGGCTACTTCATCAACCCGCTGGTCAACGTCCTCCTCGGTTTTGTTTTCCTCCGGGAGCGGCTGAACCGGCTGCAGACCGTGGCGGTCATTTTGGCCGGGGCCGGTCTCCTCTTTCTGACCTGGCGGTACGGCGGCCTCCCGTGGATCGCTTTGGCCCTGGCCTTCTCCTTCGGCTTCTACGGCCTGATCAAGAAGGTCGGCGCCCTGAGCGCCGTCGAAGGTCTGACCTTCGAGACGGCCGTCCTGTCCGTGCCGGGCCTTATCTTTCTCGCCTCGCTCGCGGCCGTCGGCCGGGGGGCTTTCGGCCATGCCGCCGGCCGAACGACCCTTCTTTTCCTGAGCGGAGTGGTAACCGCCTGCCCGCTCCTCCTTTTCGCCGCCGCCGCCCGCCGCATCCCCTTGTCGACCGTCGGCTTTCTCGGCTACATCAGCCCATCCCTCCAGTTCATCCTCGGCGTCCTGGTCTATCGCGAACCTTTCGATGGGACGCGCCTCATCGGCTTCATTATCATCTGGGCCGCCCTGGCGATCTATTCGGTAGACGGTGTCCTGGCGGCGCGGCGAAGGAACCACCTCCGGGCGGAGGCCATGCTGTGACCATCCGGGCGATGCGGGCGGAGGACCTGGATTTCGCGGCCGAGCGCACCGTCGAGGTCAACTGGCCGGGCGAGACGCGCGAGGTCTTTGAAAATTTCCTCCTCCGTGACCCGGCCGGGTGCTTCATCGCGGAGAGCGAGGGATGTCGTATCGGCCTCTGCGTCGCAACGGCGTATGAAAGGTCCGGCTTCATCGGCGAGCTGATCGTCCGGAAGGAAACGCGGGGGCGGGGCGTCGGTCCGCGGCTCATGGCGGAGGCCATCGCGTATCTTCGCGGCCGGGGAGTCGAGAATATTTTTCTTGACGGCGTCGCGCGGGCCGTGCCGTTCTATGAGAGCCTCGGCTTTCGCCCAGTCTGCCGCTCGCTCCGTTTTCTGGGGACCGTCGAGGGTCGTCTGTCTCCGGACGTCAGACCGATGCGGAAGGGGGATTTTCCGGAGGTCCGTCGCCTCGACCGGCAGGCGTTCGGCGATGACCGGGGCTTTTTTCTCGAGCGGCGCTTTCTTCTCTATCCGCGATTCGCTAAGGTCCTGGAGCGCGGCGGCCGTCTCGAGGGGTTCATCCTTGGGCTCCGGGGCCGGGGGCTCATCTCTGCCGGGCCGTGGGTCGTTACGCCGGAAGACGGGGACCCGCTCGCGCTCCTCGCCTCGCTCGCGCTCGAGACCGCGGGGATTCCACTCCGCGTCGGTGTGCTGGAGATAAACAAGCGAGCCGTTACCGCCCTTGGTTCACTCCCTGGATTCGCCCCTCAGCACGCTAGTCTGCGCATGGTTTTGGGGCCGTCCGACCGCCTGGGGAATTCGCCGCTCTGCTGGGCGGTGGGCTCGCCGGCCAAAGGCTGATCAATTAAAATGCTTTCTCACTTCCCTATTCCCTAATAGATGAGAGAAGATTCGATAGTTATGTTGCTCATAGCGAAACCTCCCGGCTACGATTGAAGGATGAATTCTTAACTTGCGGCTGAAACTTAGAATTTCAGAAGCGCCGTAATTTCCCTTGGCTAGAAAATCGTTCCATTCTTTTTCAGGGATGAGAGCTTCTTGAGCTAGTTTATTCGCCTCTTCCTCCTCAGGGTCTTTTTTCCCCTTACTGGGCGAAAATATTTCAAGATGATCAACGATGAGTCTATCCTTTTTCTTTGGAAGGTGCTTAATAACATGCGCTAGCTCATGCAAAAGACAGAACCAAAAATAGTCCAACCTATCGTACCTCAGGGTAAGACTAATTATGGGATTCTTACCTTCGTACAGAAATGCCGCCCCATCCAGCCGTGTATTTGGCAAATGAAGCACATAAATCAAGATCACTCCTTGTTTAGCAAGGTAATCTCTTGCCTGTGTTGGACCGTTCTCTAGAATACTCAGTCTACTTACGGTCCTCAGATCGTCAAAAGAAATGTTTTGAACCTTTGTTATCCTGTCCCCTGCCAATTCTTGTGCATGGATGATGGCTCTCAGGCACCATGCGACGAGCGCATATTGGCTCGCTTTGTCATTTTGTTTGGTCCCTACACCTTTTCTAAATTGCGAAATAGCGATATTGTCAAATCCGCCCGCTTTCTGAATATATGAGCGCATTATTTCTTCTTCTTTCCCCCTTGGATCCCCCACGTCCACAATCCAGCCTCTCTTTATCATTTCTCTGATCGGGAAACGATTCCATTCAATGTCTATCGGTGAGAAAGGAAGCTCTTCACCTGGTTGGTTAAGCAGAATATCTGCCGGGATATCGAGCTTATCATGAAGCGATCGAATCATGCTTAACGTAAGGGTCCGTTTTCTGTTCAGGACTTCTGAGGCTCTGCTTTTAGTGCCAAAACATGGAATCAAATCGCGCTGCTTAAGGCCCAATTGTTCCATTCTGAACTTTATCGCTTCGATGGGATCAGGCAAAGAAATGGGGTGATGAGCGTCCTCATAGATTTTAGTCAGCGCCGAGAGGACCTCAAGCTCATCTCCTTCAGGAGTACCTGGCGCAGCATCCATAAGGGTGTTAATCCGGGAAAGGACTTTTACGTACTCATCTTCGCTCTTAATAATCTTAGGAAACATCATATTTCCTCCATATTAATCCGGTCGTATTCTTTATGCGTGCCAAGGAATCGGATAAAAACCTTCTGATAAGCATAGTTTATCTTGGCCACCAGCCTATATTTATTGCCTCCAATCTTAAAAACGACTCTATTATCTTTTATGAAGCTTGCCGTGCTATATCGGGCTCTTATTTCAGCAGGAGATTGCCATGTCGCCGCGTCCATTTCATGATACCAGCTTTCCAGAGGAGCCTTTGCATCAGGGTGTCTAGCATAGAACTCTCTAATCGTACGACGCGCAATGACTTGCATCGATCAATTCATTATTATCAGTTCCCATTCAGAAAGTCAAGAAAAAGTTACCATACTGGGAACTAAGGCATGACCTCGGAGCTCGAGAAACGATATGTCTAATTCGCTGCTTTAGGTGATCCCCCCAGCGCGTCTTCGCCCAAAATGCGGTCGAGGGTCGCGACGTAGAAATCCGCGTTTTCTTTAGTGAAGACGAGCGGCGGCTTGATCTTGATGACGTTGTGACCGGGTCCGTCCGTCGAAGCCAGGATCCCGTTGTCCCGCATCCGTTCGGCGATGTAGCCCGCTTCTTCGCCCGCCGGCTCGCGGCCCTCCCGGTCGCGGACGAATTCGACCCCCAGGAAAAGCCCCAGGCCCCGGACGTCGCCGATCAGGGCATGTTTGTCTTTGAGCCCCTCCAGCCCGCGTTTAAAATGCCGGCCGACCTCGAGCGCCTTGGCCTGCAACCCCTCCTTCTCGACGACGTCCAGGACGGCCAGCCCCACGGCGCACGAAACGGGGTTCCCGCCGAAGGTGTTGAAATATTCCATCCCCGTCCTGAACGACCCGGCGACTTCCGGCGTCGTCACGACGGCCCCGAGCGGGTGCCCGTTACCGATGGGCTTGCCGAGGGTGACGATGTCCGGAACCACACCCTGCGTTTCGAAACCCCAGAAATGCGTCCCGAGCCGGCCGAATCCGACCTGCACCTCGTCGGCGATGGCCAGCCCGCCCGCTTCCCGGACGGCCCGGTAAACGGCCTTCAGATATCCGTCGGGGAGGATGATCTGGCCGCCGCAGCTGGGGAGCGATTCGCTGATAAAGGCGGCCGGGGCCCGGCCCTCGCGTCGCAGCGCCTCGACCGTCTCGGCGACGAGCACGGCGTATTTTTTCCCAGCGTCCGGGTCGGGGCTGCGGAACCGCCCGCGGTAGGTGTCGGGCATAACGACCTTTCGGGCGTGGGCCGGCGCGCCCTTCCCGCCCGGCCCGTCGAACTTATAGGGACTGATGTCGATGAGCGAGCTCAAGTTGCCGTGATAGGCGCCCTCGAGGACGATGACGTCCTTGCGGCCGGTGTGCGTCCAGGCCAGCCGCAGGGCGAGGTCGTTGGCCTCGCTCCCGCTGTTCGTGAAAAAACAGATCCGGAGGGGGGCGGGGAGCAACGCCGTGAGCCGTCGCGCGTACGCGACGATCGCGTCGTGGAGGTAGCGCGTGTTCGTGTTGAGGACCGCCATCTGCCGCGCCGCCGCCGCGACGACGCGCGGGTGCGCATGCCCGACGTGGGCGACGTTGTTGACCGTGTCGAGGTAGGGCTGGCCGTTCTCATCGTAGAGGTGCTGGCGCTCGCCCCTGACGATCTTGAGCGGAGTCCGGTAGGCGGTGCTGAGGGCCGGGTTAAGGGTCGTCAGGCGAAGCCGCAGGATTTCGTCTTTCGACCGGCCCGCGGGCGGAAAGATGTCCTCCTCCAGGCCGAGGATTAGGTTCGGGTCGGGGCACAGGCTGAGCCAGACGTCGCGCTGGCTGGGGAGCGCCACCCCCGCGAATTCGCCGCGCCTGTCCAGGAGGTCGGTGATGACCTGGAAGTGGAGATGCGGCGACCAGCCGCCGTTCTCGGGCGGGGGGCCGACCTCGGCGATTCGGTCGCCCTTCCTGACGCGCTGTCCTTCCCGGAGGCCGGCGAGCGACGCGCGGCTGAGATGGCCGTAGAGCGTGTAAAACGCCGGGCCGGCGGGGAGAGCGTGCTCCAGGATAATGGTCGGCCCGTAATCCTGGAAAGCCGCGTTGTCGCGCGCGCCGCGCACAACACCGTCGAGCGGGGCGAAGACGGGCTTCCCCGGCGCCATGAAGATGTCGAGGCCGAGATGGACGGTCCGGGTCTCCCAGCCGTCGTTCCGCTTGACCCGGAACGCGTCCGTCGTGTAGGCCGTGCGGGCTTCGTCGTAGCGACCGACGGCGACGGCCTTCTTTTCGGCCGCCATTCTCCCCAGGATGTGCGCCGTGAAGACCGGCTCCCGGTCGGCCATGGAGAACGGGCCGAACTCGAGGCTGGCGGCGCTGAGGTCGAGGACCAGAGGAGGGTTCTTTTTGAGGTCCGTCCCGACGATGGAGCCGACCTCCCGGCGATGGTCCCTGAGCCACGACACGACGGCCCGGGTCCGCGGACAGGCCTCGAACCCGCACGCGGCCCGGAAAACGTAATGGGCGAAGCGGGGGTTGATATCGCGGAGTTTGCGCAGCAGCTCCCAGGCCGGCGCCTCGCTGACCCGGAGATAATCGTTATCGCGTTCGCGGGCGTGCTGCTCGGCGGAGATCGCGACACTCAACGAGAGGCGCATCACCGCGAACGGGAAAATAACGGCGATCTCTTCCTCGGCGAGCGGACGGGCCTCCTGGAAGCCGGCGACGACGTGGGCCGCGGCCTCGAGCGGGTCGTCCTTGGCCATCATGGCGTAGGCGGCGGCCACGGCGGGCTCGACCGCAACCCAGCCGGCGGTCATGTCCCCGAAATCGATGAAGCCCGCCACGCGGCTGAGGCGTCCTAAGAGGCCTCCGGGCCCGTCGCCGACAAGGATGTTGTAATCATTGGCGTCGTTATAAAGGAGGCCCGTCCGGAGGCGCGGGAAGAGCGGGCCGGCCGTCGACTCATAGTCGGCGACAGAGCTTTCGACGAGCGCACGGCCGTTCGCGTCCGCGACGAGCGGGAGGAAACGCCGCACGGTCTCGGGCGCGCGGCGCATGTCCCACTTGAGGTCGCGCTCCGGCATCGGACGGTCGAAGCCCGCCAATCCCGCGCTCAGCCGGCCCAGGAACCGGCCGATATCCCGCAGAAGTTCGGGCTTTTGCGGCTTGACCAGAGCGAGAAACTTCCCCGGGAGGAAGGTCAAGAGACGGACGGCATGTCGGTCACCCGAAGCCCCGACAGCCTCGCCGACCCCGGCCCCGTCCGTCGTCCGGCGGAGCCGCGGCAGGTTGAGGTCCGGGCATTTCACTTCGAGATGGGCCAGCACGGCGTTCTGGAAGTCGAGAACGTCCCGCTTCTCCGCGGCGTTGGAGATTTTGAGGACCGCCTCCTCGCCGTCGCCAACGCGGACATGAAAGTTCTGGTCTCGCTCGCTGGGGAGTTCGCGGAGCGTCCCGTCGCGGCCGTAGAGCCGGCGCAGGATCCCGGACGCCTCCTCGATCTTGAAGGCCGGCCGGGGGCGCGCCGCAACGGTTTCGTTGGACATGGACGGTCTCAGTGGTCGCGGTCCCAGAGATGGGAGTACTTGTGGCCGCTTCCGGTATTGAAGAGAACGACAGTGTCGCCGTCCTTGATCCAGCCGTCCTTCCGCAGTCGAATGAAGGCGGCCACGCTCGCCCCGCCTTCGGGCGCCGGCCACATTCCCTGCGTTCGGCCGAGCAGGTCGGCGCCGGCCAGGATCTCGGCGTCAGGGACGGCCACGGCCGTGCCGCCGCTCTCGCGGAGCGCGCGGAGGATCAGGAAATCGCCCACGGCGGCGGGGACGCGCAGGCCGTCGGCCACGGTCTTCGCCTCCTCCCATTTTGCGGCGAACTCTGTCCCGTCCCGGAAGGCCCGAACCATCGGGGCGCAGCCGTCCGACTGGACGGTCACCATGCGCGGCCGCCGCGGCCCGATCCAGCCGAGCTTCTCCATTTCGTCGAATGCTTTCCACATCCCGACCAAGCCGGTCCCGCCGCCCGTGGGATAAATGACGACGTCGGGCAGGGTCCAGTCGAATTGCTCGGCCAGCTCATAACCCATGGTCTTCTTGCCTTCGATCCGGTAAGGCTCCTTGAGCGTCGAGACGTCGAAGCGGCCGTGGGCCTTGACGCCCTCTGCGGCGGCCTTCCCGCAGTCGGTGATGAGGCCGTCGATGAGCGTGACTTCGGCGCCCAGGGCGCGGCATTCGTTGATGAACGGCGCCGGGACGTCCCGGGGCATGAACGCGTAGGCTTTCATCCCGGCCAGAGCGGCGTAGGCGGCCATGGCGCAGGCGGCGTTCCCGGCCGAAGGGATGGAGACGGACCGCACGCCGAGTTCGAAAGCGCGCGAGATGGCGACCGCCAGGCCGCGGGCTTTGAAGGAGGTCGTCGGATTCAGGCCCTCATCCTTGACGTAAAGCGAGGGGAAGCCGAGCTCCGCGCCCAACCGCGAAGCCCGGAAAAGAGGGGTGAAACCTTCGCCCAAACAAAGCCTGTAAGCCCAGTCCCTGACCGGGAGGAGCTCGCGATAGCGCCAGAGGGTGGGCTCACGCCGGGCGAGCGCCTCCCGTTCCACCGCGCGCCGGGCCGCCTCCAGGTCGTAGCGGGCGAGAAGCGGCTTCTGACATTGAGGGCAGAGGTTCCACAGTTTGTCGGCCTCGTAGGTGGCGCGACAGTAGCCGCACTCGAGATGAGAGAGGGTGCTCATATCCTTCCTCCTCCGCAGCCGGGACGAGGGATGAGTAACATCTTTAGGCGGAAAAATCAATCGCCGGGCTTGCCAAGCCGCGGCCGGAATGACACAATAGGCGTTACGTCACGGGGAAGAGCCGGATGACGATCGGCGAAACATTTTACGCGAAGGACCGGAAGACCTGGCGGGCGTGGCTGGCTAAGCATCAGGCCGACCGGAAAGAGATCTGGCTCGTTTTCTATAAAAAGCACACGGGGCACCCCAGCGTCACCTATGAGGAGGCCGTCCAGGAGGCCATCTGCTTCGGCTGGATCGACAGCATCCTGCAGAAGATGGACGAGGAACGCTATGCCCAGAAATTCACCCCGCGCGGGGCGAAGACGAAATGGTCGGCGACCAACGTCCGGCGCGCCGAGAAGATGATCAAAACCGGCCGGATGACCGAAGCAGGCCTGGCCAAATACCGCGGGGCGAAGCCGTACGAGAGCCCCACGGCCAAAGCGGCCCCGACGCTCCCGGCCGAGCTCATGGGCGTCCTCCAGGCCAACGGCCGGGCCTGCGAGAACTTTTTCAAGCTCGCGCCCTCCGCCCGGCGCCTGTACGTCGGCTGGATCCTCGAGGGAAAAAAAGAGGAGACGCGGCTGCGGCGCCTCCGCGAGGCCATCGACCTCCTGGCCGCGGGACGGAAGCTCGGGATGAAGTAAGTCCGCGATGACGGGTGTCGGCGGGAACTTCTGGCGCGTCTACCTTTACAAGTTCCTGGGCGAGTTCTACCTCATCGTTCCCGTCCTCATTCCTTACTACCAGGCGAACGGGCTGGGCCGCTCGAGCGTCTTCCTCATCCAGGCGGCCTATACTCTGGCCGTCCTGGCCCTGGAGATCCCTTCGGGTTACCTGGCCGACGTCGTGGGTCGGCGCCGGACGCTCATCATGGCCGGCGTCTTTTTCCCGCTGGGGCTCGTCGCCTACGCCTTGGGCCGTTCCTTCGCGGCTTTCGTCGCCGCCGAGCTCATCCTCGCCCTGGGGAACAGCCTCCGGTCCGGCTGCGATTCGGCCCTGCTCTACGACTCGCTCGTCGAGCTCGGCCGGCCGGAGGATTACAAGAAGTTCGAAGGCCGTTCATTCTTTTTCACCCGTGTCGGCACGGCCTCGGCCGCGGCTCTGGGTGGGGCGCTGGCCGTGGTCGCCCTGCGGCTGCCGTTCTGGGTGAACATCGCGACCGGGTCCCTGATGCTGCCCGTGGCGCTGTCGTTCGTCGAGCCGGCCCGGACGAAGCTCGAGGCCGA
>Ga0224495_10001342_pt1 | contig 17375 bp, 10 predicted proteins | sample SF_Jul11_sed_USG_FD_168128 | JGI IMG/M metagenome (GOLD analysis project Ga0224495, IMG submission 168128) | Sediment microbial communities from San Francisco Bay, California, United States - SF_Jul11_sed_USGS_4_1 | ecosystem: Environmental > Aquatic > Marine > Sediment | place: USA: California... | reverse complement strand
AATTCCAGGGTGTGGGTGTGACGGTCCGCCACGGCCAGCCGCACTTCCAGCCGGGTGCCGAAGCCCACCTCCCGCCCCGTTCTTTTGCCCATCAGGATATTTTTACCTTTATCCAGCCGGTAGGTATCATCCGGCAGGGCCTCCATGGGCAGGAACCCATCCACATTGTGTTCGGTTATTTCAAGCCACAACCCTCCATCGCTGGCTCCGGTCACCTGGGCCTGGAACTCCTGTCCCAGGTATTTTTCCATGTACAACACCCGGAACAGCCGGATCACCTTGGTTTCAATGGCCTGGGCCTGTCTTTCGCAGGTGGAAAGATGCGGACCGGCATCCGCCGGGAGGGCAAAGGGTGAGATTTCGTCCCTTTTGGCGGCTGAAGCGGCTGATTTCAGCGCTCTATGAAGCAACAGGTCCGGGTACCGCCGGATGGGTGATGTGAAATGGGTGTAATAGGTGGCCGCCAATCCGTAGTGGCCGCCGTTCAAATGGCGGTATTGGGCCTGGGACATAGAACGCAAAATGGCAATCTCCACCTGGTCCCGTTGAGGGTGGTTTTCTATGGCCAGTAAAAGCCGGTTCAACCCCCCCTGGGACTGGATGTCATCCAGGGAAACCTCCAGGTTGAAGTTGGCCAGCAACACCGTAAGATTGTACAGGCTTTCTTCCCGTGGCGGGTCGTGAACCCGGAACAGGATGGGGATGGACGATTTGGAGGCATGTTTGGCCACGGTCTCGTTGGCTTCCAGCATAAATTGTTCAATCAGCTTGGTGGCTTGGTTGGGATAGACCTTGATCACCTTTTCCGGCAGGCCATCGGCTCCAAGGACAAACCGGGTTTCCGGAAGTTCCATGGCCACCGCCCCTCTGGTGTACCGCTGGTGGGCCAAAGTTTTGGCCAGATGGCCCATGCGGGTCAGCATCGTCCGTACCGTGAGGGATGGAATTTCATCCTCACCCCCGGTTTCCAAATACCGGTGCACCTGATTGTAGGTCAACCGGGCCTGGCTGAGGATGGTGGCCTCATAAATGCGGTAATCTGCCAGTTCCCCCTTTTTGTCCAGTTCCATGTCACACACCAGGGCCAGCCGCGGCACAAGGGGTTTCAGGCTGCACAATTCGTTGGAAAGGGCCTCCGGCAACATGGGAAGCACCCGGTTGGGCAGATAGATGCTGGTCCCTTTTTCATAGGCGTCCGTATCGGTGGCCATTCCCGGTTTTACATAGGCCGTCACGTCCGCAATGGCCACCAGCAGCCGTTCCGTTCCATTTTTCCCGTCAATCAGGCACACCGCGTCATCAAAATCCTTGGCGTCTTCTCCATCAATGGTCACAAAGCACAAATCCCGCAGATCGGTTCTTTCCGGGGGGTGAACCACCTCAGGAGGCAAAAGGGCCATTTCAGCCTCGGTTTGAGGCGAAAATCCGGCGAAAACCTGCGCGTCCGCCAGAATATGGTCCAGAATGTGTTCCGGGGAATCGTCTTCATCCAAAAGGCGCACCACCTGGCCCAGAGGGGGGTGGTCCGGATGGTTGGGATAATGGGTGATTCGGGCTTCCACCAGATTGCCGTAATCCCATTCCATGCCCACAGGAGTTTGCTCCAACTGCACAGCGGGGAGTTTTTCGTTGAGAGGCACCACCCAGGCGTGGCCGAGTTCTTTTTCCACATACCCCCGCACCAGAGTGCGGCCTCTTTTGATCACGCCGGTGATCCGTGCGGTGGTTCGGGTGCCTCTGTCGGCGGTGAGAACGGCTTTTACAACATCCTGGTCCAAAGCGCCTCCGATATGGGGCGGGGGGACAAAAAAGGAGCGCCCTTCAGCATCTTTCAGGTCAATGAAGCCAAAACCGTTCCGATGGGCCGAAAACACCCCTTGAATTTCTTCGGATGGGGGGGCTTTTTGTTTCAGCGGGGGGCGGGTTGGGGCGACCAGCCGGTATTGCTTTTGTTGGAAGGTCAGCAGTCCTTCTCCCACCAGTTCGGTAAGAATGGCGGAAAGGTTTTCGGTGTGCTTCTTACTGGCTCCAAGGGTTTGGTGAATTTCCTGAAGGTTGATGGACAATCGGTTGTTTTGCTGCCAAAGGGAAAGAACTTTTCTTTTTGAAAACGACAATTACTTCACCTGGGTGGAAAGGTTTTAAAAATGAACGATGTAAATTGATTAGATTCCACGGAAGGCCTGGAAAAGGAAACCTGCCTTTATCCTTTTGTTCCAGCCCGCATCCGGAATGAAGGTTTCACGCTATTTTAACATGAACCCAATAAAATCCCCCCTAAAAAAAGACAAATAGCCGGAATTGGGTTTGAAAGGTGTCGTTTAGCCGAAAATGGAGTTTACTGCCCATTTTGTTGACACCTTTCGGCCAAGGGGATAACCATATTTTATACAGCCGACACGAATTTTCCACGATCTATCCAAGTTTCGGATTTTCGCACCCAGAAAAAATTATGACAAACCGCCAGGAAATTTTGGCCAGTCTGATCCGCATCGGGAATTTGTTCAATGTGGAACGGAACCTGGACCAGTTGTTGATGACCATTGTGGATGAGGCCGTCAAAATATCGGGGGCCGAACGGGGAACCCTTTTTTTATTGGACGGGGATGAATTGTGGGCCAAAACCGCGACCGGGCTGGATGACAAAGAGCGCATCCGGTTTAAAGCCAGCGAGGGCATTGCCGGCCAGGTGGCTTCCACCGGAAATCCTTTGAACATCCCCGACGCTTACGCGGACCCGCGGTTTAACCCATCCGTGGATAAAATAACCGGGTATACCACACGGAACATTCTGTGTGTGCCGTTGATTCCCATGAATGGCAAAGTGATCGGAGCCTTTGAACTTTTGAATAAAAAGGATCCGGGTTTTACCTCGGAGGACGAGGAGATTCTCCATATGGTGGCGTCCCAGGCGGCTATTGCCATTTCCAATGTGCAAATGTATGAGACGGTGCTGGAAAAGCAGGATTCCCTGGAAGCGGAAAACATCAATCTGAAACAACAGTTGAAGGGCCGTTATGCCTATCCCACCATCATCGGTTACTCTCCCCCCATTCAACGGGTAAAGGAGGTGATAGAAAAAGTGTCCGGCACCAACGCCAATGTGTTGATTACCGGAGAAAGCGGCACCGGAAAGGAGCTGATTGCCCGGGCCATTCACAGCCAAAGCCAGCGGGCCAACAAGCCTTTTTTACCGCTCAATTGCGCCGCGCTGCCTGACAGTCTGTTGGAAAGCGAGTTGTTCGGCATAGAAAAAGGGGTGGCAACAGGGGTATCCAAGCGGGCCGGTTACATGGAGCAGGCCAATGGGGGAACCTTGTTTTTGGATGAAGTGGGGGAAATGCCGGTTTCCACCCAGGTAAAACTGTTGCGGGTGATGCAGGAACGCAATTTTATGCGCATCGGCGGGGTAAATGAAATTCAGGTGGATATCAGAATCCTGGCAGCGACCAACCGCAACCTCAAAACCGCCATCAAAGAAGGGACCTTTCGGGAGGACCTGTTCTACCGACTGAATGTGTTCCCCATCATTCTGCCCCCATTGAGGGATAGACAAGAGGATATCCCCCTGTTGGCCAAATTCATTTTGGCCAATGTGGTGGAAAAAATGCGGCTGGGAAAAAAGGTGTTTTCCCATGATTCCATCACCGCCATGGTGGAATACCCTTGGCCGGGAAATGTGAGAGAAATGGAAAACATCATTGAGCGGTCTTTGATCCTTTCGGAAGATGAGGAGGTGGAAATCCGCCCGTTGCTGATGGCGTCTGAAGGGGTTTATCCCTTACCCCGGCCCGGCAATCCGTCATCGAAAAGTTCAGCCTCTCCGTTAAAAGAAACAGGGTCAGAAAACATAGAGGATAATCTGAAGGATGCGGTCAGCGTGTTGGAAATCAAACTGATCAAAGAAGCCCTGGAACAAACGGGGGGCAACCAGCTTCAGGCCGCAAAAAAACTGGGAATCAGCCGGGAGGGGTTGAGAAAAAAAATGAAGCGGTACCAATTTGTCTTGAAGGAGGGCTCCTTATGAGTCTTCCCCACCTGGGCAAAACATATGACAAAAAACGGTTTGGTGCACTGTTAAAAAACCTCTGCCTTCCCTCCGAAAAAACCAACCCCCATCTAATCCATCTGGAAAAAGTCTGGGACCAGTTTCCGGAGCTGAATTCCCCCCCTGCCAGCGGGAAAAAAGAGTCCATTCTCACCTGGATAGCCGACCGGGAAAAAATCATCATCCGCACCCTTTCGGGATATTACCAGGACACCCTTTCACGGCTGGCGGCAGACAGCCTGGAGTCCCCCCATTCCTTTATCCTGCTGCATGGCCAAACCCATTTGGTGGACGGGCTGCTTTTTTTCACCCTGCGGGCCGTGTTGTCAGAAGTGCCCTGGTTGGTGGGGTTGCGCATTTTGGATGGCCAGGCCGATTTGGCCTTTAAAACCAAATTGCTCCCGGAAAAAATTGAAAAACGGGCCCACCTGGAATCCAACCTTCCCCTGATTTTGGAAGAGGAGGGGGATACCCCGGAACAACGGGCTTATTTTCAGAAAATTATGGAGGGCCAGGAAAAAGAGATACGGCAGGTATCCCAATCTGTCCAAAAACTGGAGGCGGAAATCCCCCTGCTGAAAAACTTTCCGGCGGGGGACCGGTTTATTCACAGCCGGTTGGCATTGTTTGCCCGGGGGGGATATGGCCGGGGGGAGTTGTCTTTGGGGTCGGACCTGGACACAGGATACTGCCTGGATACCACAGGGCTTCAACCGGGCCATGTGGAGGTTTTTAAAGAAATGATCTCCCGAATGGAATCTCTGTTAAAAGGAGCGGGAATCCATACGGTATCCCAATATTTTGAGTTGGGGGAGGACCTTTCCCGTTTTGCCCAATTGGAAACCATTCATACGGTTCCGGCCATTTTGGAATCCCGGTTGATTGCAGGTCCCCCTTTTATTTTGGCGAATTTAAAGGCGCAATTTAAAAAAATGATGCCCTTTGAATTGTTTTTAAAACAGAAAATGACGGATTTTGAACGTCAGCCGATGCCATCCCACACCAGCATGAACCTAAAGGAAGATTTTGGAGGGTTGAGAACGATTCAAATTCCCCTTTGGATTATGGCGGTGCAGGAGAATTCTAAAAAATACTATTTGGGGGATTTGATCGCCCTGGCTGTAAAAAAAAATCTTCTTTCTGTGTGGGAAGCCTCCACCTTGGCGTTGGGGTTGGAGTTTTTGTATGACCTGAGGAATTTTGTGAGCGGGGCCAAACGGTATTTTTACACCAGAGAAGCTCAGGATGCCCTGTATTTGGATCCCCATTTCCCCCCCAACCGAATCAATGATTCCCTGGAACGGCTATACCTTTACAAGAAACACCGTTTTAAAACCATGGACCAGTTTGATACCTACCGGTTGAGGTTGGTGGCGGATGTTCAGCGGATTGCCAAGGCACTGTTGGATAGGGTGTTGGACCGCACCATGTCCCATTCGTTTGGAGATTTAAAGGTGTGGGTCCATTTGGGAAGCCGACAGATTACCAGATTGGAAACAACCAAAGGCGCCCCCCTATTTTCTGGAGCAAAGGGATTTAATGGAGAAGGGTTGTTGGAACTGTTTTGTTATATCGCCCAAACCGATTTTGATTTGACTCCGGGAATCAAAGACTCGCTGGCGTCGGTTGTCACCGGAATGGAGGTAAAGGGGGACCAGGGAGGGGTATTCCAATACCTGGACAGAATGATGCTGGCCCCTTACAGCCACCGGGCGGTTGAAACCCTGTTTGAAATCAGTGATCCTCTCTCCCCGGGGATGGAAACCCTGATGGGACGGCTGATTCCGGAATGCGACAAGGTGTTTTATTTGTTGAGAGATATGGACAGGGTGCCCCATCCGGTTCACAGAATGATGATTCTGGCTTTGAAATCAGGTCAGGATGCGTTAACTGAATTTCGTGAGAACTATCCGGAATGGTGGGGAACCCTGACCCCATTGCACAAAAAGGGGTTAAAGTGGGCTTTGTTTCTTCATCCCATCGGCAAAGTCAAATCGATGGTGGACAATCCGGCGGCCAGCGCCGAACTGGCCTGCGATATTTTAAACCGGATCGGAAACTCCGATGAGGAATTGGAAAACCTGGTGCGGAACATGATTCAGCACCAGAGCTCTCTGCTGGCGCTCAGCAAAACATCCACCTATTTTGACCATGCCTTGACCGATTATTTTGAGCTGTCCGGGCGGAAAATAGAAAACATGCTTCTTTTGTTTTTGGTCAATTATTCTATTTTGTTGGCGGATGGAGAGGTGCAGAAGGATAACCAACCCCCCTTGCGAAACCTTTTTGAGGAGGCCACCCGGATATTGGCGGAATTAAGAGGGTTGCCGGTGGAAGGGAAATCCAGGGAGTATATCAACACCTATCTGATGCGGAAAAAACAGGAACTGGAAGCGGACACCCGGTATTGCCTGTTGCTGCACAAAAGTTTGGCTCAAGGGCTTGACGCTTCGGTTTTTTCACCCCTGAAACAGGTGAATCCGGCGGAAAGCAAACGGATGGAGGGGCGGGTCGGAGACATGGAAACCTGGCTCAGAGCGTTGTTAAGGGGGGGTGAACCCACCGAAACCCTGTTTGGTCTGGAGGAGAAGCTGATACAGACCTTTCGTCAATACATCAGCACCCCGACCCTGGCCATTCTGACCCACGAGGATGAGCAGACCTTCAGTTGGTTTTTTTCAGCTTTTCCAAACCGGTATCTGCTGCGACAGGACCCGCGTGCGTTGGCCTCCCAGGTGATCAAATTCAACGGGTTTCAACACCAGCCTGTTTTGGTGGATGCCATTGCCGGAAGTCAGGGGATGGTGGAGACCCTGTTGATTCATACCCGGGATATCCCCCGTTCACATGACCGGGTGGCATATGCGATCAGCCTGAAACACCTTGATATTCAGGAAGGAAAAATCAATAAGGTGATTCTCCCGGGTGGGGTGAGAGGTTATTGTTATTATTTTCAGGTTCATCCCCTGGCTTTGGGGGATGCGGTTTTGCCCAGGGATTTGGAAGCCTTGATCCGGGACCAAAGCCCTCCTGAGCCGGATATGACCCATCCACAAAACAAGCTGGTGAAAACATCCACCCAGGTGGAGTTTTTGGGAAATGACGGCAAAGGGTATCATATTGTGAGTACCGATGGGGGGTATGACCGGCAGGCGGGGCCTTACCATGTGATCAAAATGGAGTTGAAGGATGAACCTTTTATTTTGTATAAAGCCATTCGGATATTCAGCCGGTATGATGCCGAAATCCAGCAATCCCTCATCACCACAACCGGCAATTTGGTCCAGGATTATTTTTATCTGAACCCGGATGATTACCAGCGGCTCAAGGGGTCTGATTTTGAGGAACGATTTATTTCTTTGATGCACACCGCCTCGTTTTAACTTTTTCACAGGATTTGAAATGAGGGCTGGCCGCAGATGGCTGTGCCAAAGAAAAGGACCCGGTGCCGGATCGGGATTGGTTTGAAGGGCCGTGGAAATGGAGGTGTGGCGGAGGTTTAATACAATTCGCCGGATTCATTGGGCAATTGCAGTTCCATCCCCCGGGTGCGGGTAAGGCTGTGGGAAAATTGAGTAAAAGGGGTGATAATAAACAAGACGAGCAAAAGGAGAATTCCGGACATAACCAAAGGGGAAAAATCAATCCGGGTGCGGGGAAGCCGCTTTTGCAACGGAGTGATGAAGGGATCCACCAGGAAATAAAGTGCCTGAACAACCGGGTTGTGCACGGATGGGCTTAACAAGGTGATAAAAAACCAAACCAATAACAACAGGATGATGAACATAAGGAAGTTTCGTGTCACCACGCCCACCCCCAGCATCAGAAACCCGGCCGTCCGAATTCCCAAATCTCCCCCGGTGATGGCCCCGGCGGTGTAGGTTGCCAGGGAATGCAATACCCCCGGAGCCACAATCTCCAACAGCCAAATCATCAACAAAGACACATAAGGGGCGAACAGTTTTATCCGGCCGGGAAGGATTCTTCCCAAAAACCGCCAAAAAGGCAGGGTCATTCCGTTTAAAAAACGGACCACCGGATTGGAAGGATCCGGGTGGATCCAGGTCATGAATATCGCCAAAAACAGAATCCATTCATACAGGTACAGTGCCCACCAGCTTAAATCGGCTAGAAAATGAAAAAATTCTTCCACGGGGAATCAGCAAAAGGTAAAGGGGAATGATTTTAGTCCAGTGATGAAATTGAATTCTGGCCCAAATCAGATATCAATGCAACCGCAACCACGGCCGATCTGAATTTGCAGATCAATAACAGGGCAACCGAAAAAAAAAACAACAATAACACATTTTCAAAATATTATGTTAACATAAATCCTTTTTCCCTTCACTTTTTTAGGTTTCACAACCTGCCCAACATCCGAAGACAACATGGGAACATCCAATTCCACCTCAACACACTTGGAATTATTAAAAGCCAGTCTTCAGGAAGCCTTTGATACCAAATTCCGGTTTACCCAAAAGGGGTTCCGCCCTGCCAAAGGCCCCCCCCCCCATAACCCGGCCAGCCTCCGTCCAAAAACGCCACGGCCGGATGGGGCATGGCAGGCAGCGGTCTTTGAAATAACCGAATTGCATCAGGCTTATACCGGGGGGGGGGAGTTTTCCGGGCAGCGCAACCCCATCCATTTGCGGCTGGGGGGAACCCAGTTTTATTATTTGCCCAGAAATTTTTATAGAGTTCGCCATGTGTTGAACAACCTTCCCTGGAAAATTCAGGACAATAGTCTGTGGCAGGGTGCGTTTGGTTCCTCCCAAGTGTTTAAAATGGCAGATTTGGGCTGTGGAAGCGGGGCCTTAAGTCTGGCGGTTGTTTCGTGGCTGTCCGAGGGGGGGGCTGGCGCGGGTTTACGGGAGGTGGAAATTTCCCTGGTGGATCAGGGAAGGGGTGTGCTTGAAATGGCGGGTGAAAATTTAAGAACGTTCGCGGCAAAAGTGCTGCCGGGGGTCAAGGTGAATATCCATCCCCATAGAAACGGCCTGAAAAGTTTTTTAAACCGTCCAGAAGAACAAGGCAAATATCATTTGGCCGGAGCCGCCATGGCTTTAACCGAATTGGAAACCAGAGGGACCCATTCCCGCAGGCCTGCCAAAAGTTCAGGGGATGGCAGGGATTCAATGGGTGAGGATGATTCAGAGCAAACCCATCGGACAAATGGTTTATCCAGATTGATCGGGCTGCCCAAAAAAGGGGGATTGGGGCTTTTGGTTGAACCGGGTACCCGAAAAGGGTACCTGAATATGTTGAAGGTCAGGGATCAGTTAAACAATCAGGCTATTTTGTATCCTTGCCCCCATGGTTTGTCTTGTCCGTTGCTGGATGGGGCTGTGACCCGTTGGTGTCATGCCAACCTGCCCCTGCCGGACCATTTTATGTTTGATGACGCGTTAAAACAAAAAGGGAAACTGTCGCTTCACATGGAGGACCTGAATTTAACCGGGTTGGTCTGGCAGGTGGGAGCCTTTCAACCTGAGTATCCTTTTTCTGTGGGCCATGGAGGCCGCGTGCTTTCTGACGTGATGTCGGCGGGAGCCAGAAAAGGGGGAGGGGGGCAGGTGGATGCCAAACAGAAAATCCTGCTGGTTTGTATGGATGACGGGAAGTTGGCTGAAATTCCCGCCCACCTGGCTCCCGGAATCGGGCGGGGCGGATGGGTAAAACGGGAAAATTGACCAAAGATGACGTAAAATGAATTGATCCTTCGGCACCTATGGAACCTAAATCGGCAGAAAATGGCTGGACTGGGAAAAATGGTTTGATCCGTGATTTGTTGACCCGCCGGGAAACAGTGCTACAGGCATGTTGGGCGATCCAATGGTGGGAGGAAAAATCTCTGTTGTTGTCCGATGGGACCCCCCTGACAGTGATTTTTCCCGGTTGGTTAAACCGTGGACCGGGTCCCGATTTTACAAACGCCCGGCTAAAATTTGGGGATAGGGAGGTGGCGGGGGATGTGGAAATCCACCTGGATGAAAGGGACTGGTTCCACCATGGCCACCATCAGGACCCGGATTATGGGGGTGTGGTGCTGCATGTGGTGGCGATTGCGGGAAACGGCCACCGGCCCCTGGGAAAGGATGGGCAGGCGATTCCCAGGCTGGAGGCCGGGTTGTGGCTGAAACAGGGATTGAGACCTGCTTTTTCCGAATCGGATCATCTGCTGGATCAATATGAATCTCTACCGGGACGGTGCGGATTGCGGGTTCCTTTTGCCCGCGAGGGTTTTTTAAAGGGATTGCTTGTCAGCGCGGCCGAAAAAAGGGCCTGGGATAAAGCCCAGACGTTTATGACCGGAATGGGGGATGACAACAGGGAGCAGCTGCTGTTTGAGGCGGTGTTTCAATCACTGGGATACAAACCGTTTGCGCCGGTGTTTTTGTCTTTGGCCCGCCAGTTTCCCCTGGTGCGTCTATCGCCGTTATTTGAACTTCCCTATGGAAAAGCCAGGGAGGCGGTGTTGTCTCTGTGGATGGGAGGGTTGGGGTTGTTGGAAGGAGAACCCCAAAAAGCAGATGGCCCATTGAGGGATGAATTTCGGGTGTTGCAAAAAAAATGGGGCCAATGGAGAGAACCTCCTCTGGGGGTTCCCTGGGACAGACAGGGCAGCCGACCCTGGAATTCACCTGAACGCCGTTTGGTGGGGTTGTTTCATCATTTATACAGGATGATGGAAAACGGGTTGTTGAAACAATGGATGGCTTTTTTTGTGAAATTGGATGAGGTGCGCCATGAAAAAAACTTCAAAGGGATGGCTGCATCCCTGTTGGATGGGTTGTTTGAAACCCCGGATTGGGAAATCTGGCGCTGGAATGTATCCTTTGTGCATCCCCCGTTGAGGCAGGCCGCCCGGATGATCGGACGGGATAGAACGGTGATTTTGATGGCCAATGGGGTGATTCCATTTTTTTTGGCCTATGCCCGCCAAAAAAAGGATCCCGACCTGGAAAAGCTTTTGTATCGGTTGTATGTGGTGTTGCCGCCGGAAGAGCCCAACCACAAAACCCGGTTTATGGAAAACCGGCTGGCTTTCTTATCCAGAGAAGGGCGGAGTTTAAGAAGCCAGCAGGGTCTGCTTCAGATTTATCAGGATTTTTGCGGCAATTTTGAAACAGGATGCCAGGATTGTGAACTGCCGAATCTGATTTACACCTTTCCAGCCAACGGTTAGTCCTGTCGGTTGAACACCCAAACCGGTGCGAGCACCTGGGATTTCAGCCAAAAAGCCTTTCCGGGGGGTGGGGTTCCATGGCAAACTTTTACACAGGGAAAAAATCTTTGGTTCTCCAACGGGGAAGATGAAGAATCCTATTGGGGATGGCCAACCAAAAGCGGGAAGACCGCTGCATCCAAACGGAATATCCAATGCTGAAACCGAAAAATATCGTGATTGTGGGGGGTATCCTGATTTTTGTTGTGGGGCTGACCTGGGCATTGTTGCGGGAGGTTCGCCGCGAGGAGGAAAAACTGAACAAATCCGTGGCCGGGGTGGTCTCTTTGGATTTGGATTTTGCTGCCAAGGGGATGTCGGATGTGGTGAAATCTGACCGGTTGGTCCTGATGCTGTTGGATCCGGAAACCGGAGAAATCCGCGGCATGAAAATAGAACCCCAGGCACTGCCCCCCCAGGTGTTTATTATTGGGGAGGAAAACCTACGGGGGATGGCATCCTCTTCCGGTGAATACCGTTTGGTTGCTTTAACAGACAAAGACGGCGAAATATCCAAGCCGTCTCCCGGAGAGGTGATCGGGGTTTACCGTCATTTGGTCAAATGGGGTCAAAAAGAGGTTCAACTGATGTTCAACCGCCCGTTTACCGGCTCTTACACCCCCTGATGGTTCCCGGCGACCAGGAGATTATCCTCCCTGAAGGTTTTCGCTGTTCCCCCTTTACTCCTTTCAAATCCTTTTTTTCCAAAGTTAAAATGAGTCAGGTCAGAGTCCGATTTGCCCCCAGCCCCACCGGAGAACTGCATGTGGGTGGGTTGCGCACCGCCCTGTTCAACTTTTTATACGCCAAAAAACATGGCGGAACTTTTATTTTGCGGATAGAGGACACCGACCGATCTCGTTATGTGCATGAAGCCGAAATCCGTCTGCTGGAAATGCTCCAATGGTCAGGAATTGTCCCGGATGAAGGGCCGGGGATCGGGGGAGATTTCGGGCCCTATCATCAATCTGAAAGGCTGGAGCTGTACCAGGAAGTCGCAGAAAAACTGATTGAGATGGGCCATGCCTACCCCTGTTTTTGCTCCACCGAAACCCTGGATGAAATGCGGAAACTTCAGACCGCCAAGGGATTGCCCACCCGGTATGATGGCCGCTGTCAAAATCTCTCTGATTCCGATCGGGAAACCCTGTTGGGGCGGGGTGTGAAGCCGGTGGTGCGGATGAAAATTCCCATCAAGGATGAACGAATTGTGGTCCGGGACCTGGTCCGTGGAAACGTGGCGTTTAACACCACCCAGCTTGATGACCAGGTGTTGATGAAATCTGATGGGTTCCCCACATACCATTTGGCGGTGGTGGTGGATGACAACGCCATGGGGATCACCCATGTGTTGCGGGCCGAAGAATGGTTGCCATCCACACCCAAACACTTGCTGTTGTACCGTTGGTTGGGGTTTACCCCGCCTCAATATGCCCATTTGCCCCTGTTGCTGAATGAAGACCGCAGCAAAATGAGCAAAAGAAAGGGGGATGTCACAGTAGAGGCTTTTAAAGCCAAGGGGTATCTGCCCCAGGCTTTGGTGAATTTTATCGCCCTGCTGGGGTGGAATGCGGGGGATGATCAGGAACTGTTCACCCTTCAGGAACTGATAGACCAGTTTTCCATAGAAAGAATCGGCAAAACCGGAGCGGTGTTCAATCGGGAAAAACTGGATTGGATGAACCAGATTTATTTACAAGCCCTATCTCCGGAAGAATTAGTCCAGGCTGTATCTCCTTTTTTTTCGGGAACCCCCTTTGAAAAATCGGATAAGCGGTTTCTGTGTCAAATAGCAGCGGTGGTGCAACCGGCACTTACCACCCTGGCGGATTTCCCCAAACACCTGCCATTGTTTTTTAAAGAGGTTGCCGCGCCTCTGGAACCAGAGGAAGAGGCAAAAATCAAGACGGTGGAATCCCGAAAAGCGTTTGCTGCCCTGCAACAAAAGTTGTCCGGTGGGGGTGAATGGAACGCAGAAAAATTTATGGCCTGTATGAAAGAGGTTCAAAAAGAAACCGGTGTCAAAGGAAAATTGTTGTGGGAACCCACGCGCCTGGCATTAACCCGAGACACTCAAGGGCCCGAGTTGCCTATGGTGGTTGAAATTCTTGGCCGTGAAAAAATCCTGGCCCGGTTGAAATTGGCCTTAACGGATTGATATTTTCACCAGATGAATAGACTTTTTGGGGTTTGTTGCCTAGGATACAGAGACGCATTTCCGCTAAGAGCCTTTAAATTGAAAGCAGAATGAGGGTTGGAAAAGGAAATTGAGTTAGGCCGAGGTTTAAATCAATAAAATAATTTAAAACCCATGTATTATGTTAACCTGATACAGTTTCCCCTTCCAATCACACTTTCACTTTTTTCCATGCAATCTACCACTCCCCCCAATCATATCCAAAAAATCACCATCGCCATGGTTGGCAGGGTGAATGTGGGTAAATCCACTCTGTTTAATCGGTTTATCCGCAAAAGAACCGCTCTTGTGGCTCCGGTTCCCGGATTAACCCGTGATCGCCGACACCGTTGGGTCAGTTATCGGGGCTATGGGTTTGAACTGGTGGATACCGGCGGGGTTGAATTTACCTCCAAGGATGTGTTTTCTGAAGACGTTGCCCAGCAGGTGGATGCCGCCGTGAAGAAGGCCCAGTTGATTTGGCTGGTTGTGGATGGGTCATCCGGTTTGAACCCGGCAGACAAAGAACTATACCTGACCCTGTTAAAAAAGAACAAACCGGTGCATGTGGTGGTAAACAAAGCGGACAATACCTCCGGAAGAGATTATGCCTCTGAATTTTATGATCTTGGAACCAACAGGGTTTTCCCTGTTTCGGCCATGCATGGCACCGGTTTGGATGACCTGTTGGAGGAGGCCGCAAACCTATATCCCGACATGTTGGAAAAGGAAACCCCCCCGGAATCTGAAAAAACCATTCGGGTTGCGTTTATCGGCCGTCCCAATGTGGGAAAGTCTTCGCTGGTCAACCGCCTGTTAAAGGATGACCGGATGATCGTATCTCCTTTGGCGGGCACCACCCGGGAGGCCGTGGATCTGGCGTTTCAATTTGAGGGGCAGAACTTTGAACTGATTGATACCGCCGGAATTAAAAAAAAGGGAAAAACCAACGAATATGCCGATAAGCTGGGAGCTGTCAGTTCATTAAAATCGTTGGAAAGAGCCCATGTCGCCATCCTGGTGTTGGATGGGGGGGAGGATATCTCCGAACAGGATTGTCGGCTTGCCGGATATATCCAGCAGGCCAATCGGGCACTTGTCATTGCCGTCAATAAATGGGATTTGGTAAAAGGAGGGAAAAAGGTACAAACCGAAAAAATGGCCGATTTTCAATCCCGTTTGGAATTTGTTGGGTACGCCATTTGGGTACAGACCAGCGCATTGGAAAATATCGGCACAAAAAGATTTTTAAAAGCGGTGTTGGATGGCTACTATAATTTTAGCCGCAAAATAAAAACCGCTGATTTAAACAAGGTGATTGAATCCATTGTGGTTCAGCATCCCCCGCCGATGCAGGCCGGGGTCAAAACCAATATTTTCTATGGAACCCAGGTAAGAACCGCCCCCCCGAAATTTAGAATTCTGGTCAACCGGAGGGGAAAAATAAGGGAAGATTACCAGCGGTTTTTCGGAAATCAATTGCGGTACCACTTTGGATTTTCCGGATCCCCGGTGGAAATAGAATGGCAAACCCGCAAACATTAATCCCTATGAGCAACAAAACAATCCAGGATTATCGTGTTGAAATTGACCGCATTGACCGGCAATTGATGAAATTGCTGAATGACCGGGCAACTGTAGCCATTGAAATTGGAAAAATCAAAAAAAACAACAATCAACCGGTTTATTCCCCTGAAAGAGAAATTAAAATTTTGGAGGATTTGAAAATTTTCAACACCGGTCCCATCAGTGATCAAGGGTTGGAGAAGGTTTTTTTGAGGATTTTTGAAGAGATGAAGAATCTGGAAAAAGAAGTGGATTAAAATTGAAAAATATATAATTAAACATAATATGAGAGGTTGTTTTAATTTAAACATTGACAACACCCGTGATGTGCGAAAACATGTGTTCACCCTTTCGTGAAAGGATGGATCCCATGAAAAATATGACCCGGCGCCAAGCAGAAATTCTGGCTTATATAGAAGAATACATCACCAAAAAAAAATACCCGCCAACCGTGCGTGAAATCGCAAATCGTTTTAAACTGGCATCGGCTGCCGGAGTCCACAAACACATCAAAGCCCTGGTGAAAAAAAACTTCCTGTTCAAGGAAGATTTTATTTCCCGTTCAATTTCTCTCGCTAAAAAAGAAGATTCCCCTCACCAACCAGATCCCATGGAAATGCCTTTATTGGGCTATGTCGCTGCTGGAAAACCCATTGAAGCCATATCAGAAGCGCACGAAACCATTCTGGTTCCGTCAAATCTGGCCAGCAAAAAGGGCCAAAATTACGTATTGAGAGTGAAGGGGGATTCCATGATTGATGAATTCATCAGGGACGGGGATTATGTGATCATGGAACCCAGGGAAACGGCGGAAAACGGGGAAATGGTGGTGGCTTTGATCAATGGCCGTGAGGCCACCTTAAAACGGTTTTACCGGGAAACAGACCATATCCGGTTGCAGCCATCCAACCCTGAAATGCAACCTATCCTGATTCATCAGGGAGAGGTGCGGATTCAGGGTATCGTGGTGGGAATTTGGCGGGTTTACCCAAAATAATCAGGCTTGGCCGGTTTGGGCGCCGGCGCCTTCCCTGTCTTTGGATTTTTCCTCTTCATCCAGCCGTTTTTCCTCCTCATCAATTTCAACTTCGCTCAAAGGTTTCAGGGGGCCGGTTAAAGCAATGGCTACCACCTCATCCAAGGTGGTGACCGGTGATATTTTCAGATTTTTCAAAATCTCAGCCGGAATTTCGGCCAAATCTTTTTCGTTTGATTTGGGGATAATCACCTCTTTAATTTTGCCTCTTTTGGCGGCCAGCAATTTTTCCTTCAAACCCCCGATTTGCAGCACCAATCCACGCAAGGTGACTTCACCGGTCATCGCCACATCGTTTCTCACCGGAATCAGGGTCAATGCGCTCACCAGAGATGTCACCAGGGTCACTCCGGCTGAAGGGCCGTCCTTGGGGGTGGCGCCTTCCGGCAGGTGGATATGAACGTCCATTCCCTTTATCTTGGATGGGAATATGCCGTAATCATAAGCCTTGGAACGAACATAACTGAAAGCGATCTGGGATGATTCTTTCATTACATCCCCCAATTGGCCGGTGACAGACAGTTTTCCGCTTCCGGCCATGGTCTCCACTTCCGTTATCATCAATTCCCCCCCAACCGATGTCACCCCCAGCCCGTTGGTGATGCCCACCTCTCCAGCCTCTTCCGGTTCCATATGTTGATATTTGGGTGCCCCCAGATATTTTTTCAGGGTTTTGGGGGTGATCATCACATCCACTTCTTTGTTCGTTTTAACAAACTGGGTGGCAATTTTTCTAAAAACCTTGCCGATTTCCCGCTCCAGCCCCCGGACCCCGGCTTCCCGGGTGTATCCCTGGATGATGGCAGCGATGGTTTCGTCCCGCATCACTATGGTTTTGGCTTCCAGCCCATTTTCTTTTTTCTGTTTCGCCACCAGATGCCGTTTGGCAATTTGAACTTTTTCCAACTCGGTATATCCCGGCAGATGAATCACTTCCATCCGGTCCAACAGGGGATGAGATAAAGAATCGGTGTTGTTGGCTGTGCAGATAAACAGGGTTTCGGAAAGGTCATATTCCACTTCTATGTAGTGGTCCATAAAGGTGTTGTTCTGTTCCGGGTCTAAAACCTCCAGCAGGGCGGCTGAAGGATCCCCCATGATGCTGGTATAAAGCTTGTCCACCTCGTCCATGAGAATTACGGGGTTTTTGCTTTGGCTTTTGCGGACCGCCTGAATGATTTTGCCCGGCATCGCCCCGATATAGGTTCTGCGGTGGCCTCTGATTTCCGCCTCATCCCGGATGCCCCCAAGGCTCATCCGGGCAAATTTTCTACCCACCGCCCGGGCGATGGATTTGGCCAGGGAGGTTTTGCCCACACCCGGA
>Ga0224495_10001341_pt1 | contig 17376 bp, 19 predicted proteins | sample SF_Jul11_sed_USG_FD_168128 | JGI IMG/M metagenome (GOLD analysis project Ga0224495, IMG submission 168128) | Sediment microbial communities from San Francisco Bay, California, United States - SF_Jul11_sed_USGS_4_1 | ecosystem: Environmental > Aquatic > Marine > Sediment | place: USA: California... | reverse complement strand
AGATATCCAGTTCGTGCTTGCCGGTATAGTCATCCTCGTAAACGTTGTAATCTATGGCTGGCTTTTCGCTCGCAAGCGCGCAACGCACTGATAAGCGGCATCCTTGGCGAAGGATTTGCCGAGCCTTCTGGTCCAATCAAGGGTTGTATCATGCGGTGGGAGTACATTCATGGAATGCCCGCAACAACATCATCAGCGTTTCACATTTTTCCTGCAGTACCAGAGTTAAAACATGCGACACATTTTTTATCAGATCGCGATTCATGCCTCCCGCTTGCGGCTGGCGCTGGCATTCCTCTGCCTCGTTCCGGCGCGGCTCGTGGCAGCAGAAGAATTTGTCCCGGCAGACAACGTTGACCTCCATTCACGCGCGCTCGCAGCTGTGCCATTGGTTGCCTCCGAGGACACGGCAGCACAGCCTGGCAATCCGCCGCATAACCTTACGCAGCGAAACAGCCTGATCATCGGCACCGGCGCTGCGCTGGTCGCGACCTACGGTTCGTATAACTGGTGGCGGTCAGGCTTTGGTGGCGGCTTCGATACGGCTAATGAAGGCTGGTTCGGCGCCGGCACAAATTACGGCGGCGCCGACAAGCTCGGGCATTTGTACAGCAACTATGCCGGTGTCCGCCTGCTGACGCCGCTGTTTGAATCGGTGGGCAATGGCCGCGACGCATCGGTTTCCCTAGCGGCATGGTCTACGCTGGGCATCTACACCGCGGTCGAGATTGTGGATGGTTACTCACGCACTTGGAAATTCAGCCCTCAGGATGCGATCGCCAACGCGGCAGGCGCAGCACTTGGGGTGGCTATCGAAACCCATCCTGAACTCGACGCGATTTTCGATTTTCGCATCGACTATCGCCGTTCGCCGCGCTCATCGAGCTTCGACCCGTTCGGTGATTATTCCGAGCAAAGGTATCTGTTCGTGGCCAAGGGAGATGGATTCGCGCCGTTGCGCGAAAACAAATACCTGCGCTATTTCGAAGTCGCGCTCGGCTACGGCACACGCGGCTACGACACTGGCGGGGTACGCAGCCGCGACGCATATCTCGGCCTCAGCCTCAATCTGGCACGGCTGCTGGCCGATGGAGCCTACGACGGCCGCATGCACGCCACCTCATTCCAGCGCGGCACCGATCGCCTGTTCGAACTGGTGCAGTTTCCAGCCATCGCTTACACGCGGAAAAAACTGGATTGAGACGAACTCGACGACAAGACTGGAACTGAAGGCACAAGTGCTGCAATCCAAGACGGCATAACGACACATGCCATATGCTATTCCGACCGGTTCAAACGCGGATCGAACGCATCGCGAACTGCGTCGGCAAACAGGTTTGCCGCAAGCACTAACACCAGCATGAAAGCGAATGCGGCCGCCAGCGCCCACCACACCATGGGCTCTCGCCCCATCTCCAGTCTGGCTCCATTGATCATGGTACCGAAACTGATCATGGTAGGATCCACTCCCACGCCGACATAGGACAACACCGCTTCGGCCAGCACTAGCCCACTGAAATCCATCACTAGGGCAATCAGAATGATGTGCATCACGTTCGGGACAATATGGCGGGTTAAAATTCGGAATGAGGAAACTCCGAACGCTTGCGCCGCCTGAATGTATTCCAGTTCGCGTAACTTAAGGGTCTCGCCGCGCAACAGGCGGCAAAGTCCCGTCCAGCTGGTTACGCCGAGAATCAGGCACAAGAACACCAGGCGCAGATCGGCGCGCGCGGCGGAATTGTCGAACCACTCTGGATGCATCTCGATGGTCACCTGCATCATCAGCACCGCCGCCGCGATCAGCAATACGCTGGGGATCGAATTCAACACGGTGTAGATATACTGGATCGCATCATCCACCCAGCCGCGCCAATAACCCGCCGCGATGCCAAAGAGCAATGCCAGCGGCAAAGTCACCAACGTTGTCACCGTGCCAATGATCAACCCGGTGCGTATGCTTTTCAACGAAAGGTACAGCACATCCTGCCCGACCTTGTCTGTGCCGAGCACGTGGTAGGCGGCAGCGAGATTAAAGGTCATGCCGATCAAGCCGGTGATAATGAAGATGGCGATCAACAGCGGACGCAGTGGGAATTCGCTTTGCTTCAGCCATCGCTTGAGCGATAGCGCAATCAACAGCCCCGCTAAGAACCCAAGCACGACACCCGTCAGTGCTCGCTTCAGCACATCGCCATCACGCAGTGACACATCGTCCAAATGCGCCCCACCATATTTCAGGCGTGGATAATCGCGCACAACATTGCCCTGTGCATCGGCAATACTCTCCTTCGCGTAGAGCGTAACCGCCAGCGGGGAAGAATAAGTCTTCTCAGTATGCACACGCAGCGGCTCTGCCAGCTTGTCGAACACGCTTAGCACTTCCGGCGAAAATACTGTCTCGCCGCCGCTCTTTTCCGGCAAAGCAACGCGGTAGTGCAGGCTGTCCAAAAAGCCTACGATCAGAAACAAAGACAGAACCAATAGCGATACCATCGCTGTTGCGCTCCTTGCCACACGCCGCCATGGCAACAGCAGGTGCTCATGCTGTCGCACATACCACGTGCTGGCGACACATGCCGCCAGCAACAGGAACACCAACCTGTCGCTCCATAGTATTTCTACTATAAAATTCATGAGAGTCTCACTCGTGGATCGACCATCGTGTATGAGATGTCGGTCAGGATCAGCCCTACGATATACAACACCGAACCGAGGAACACCATCGCCCGCACCACACCGAAGTCCTGCGCATTGATCGCGTCTATTGTGTAACTACCCAAGCCGGGGATGCCGAAGAACGACTCGGTGAGAAGGCTGCCCATGAACAGCAACGGGATGACCACCACCACGCCGGTCAGGATGGGGATCATCGCGTTCTTCAGCACATGACGGAACAGCACACGTAACTCGGACAACCCCTTGGCGCGTGCGGAACGCACATAGTCCTTGCCGATCTCCTCAAGAAAAATGGTGCGGTACCATCGGCTGCTGGCACCGATGCTGCCGACCACACCGATGATGATGGGCAATGCCACGAATTTGAGACCACCCATGCCGCCGTCGTAACCGGAAATGGGCACCAAATGCCAAAGCTTGCTGACCAGGAACTGACCGCCGATGATGTAGAACAACCCCGAGATCGACATCAGCAACACGCAAAGCGCCACTCCGGCGATATCCAGCGCGGTCGCACGGAACAACGTCATCAACAGCGCAAAAGTGACATACACAACCAAGCCGATCAAGAATGTCGGCAGCGCGATCGCCAGACTCGGTCCCATGCGTTTCGCGATCTCGCGGGTAATGCTGCGCCCGTCATCAGAATAACCAAAGTCCAGCATAAACATCCCTGCAGATTTCTGCCAGAAAATTGTGTCGCTAACTTTGCCTAATCCGCTGGCGGCACGATTGAACATCATAGGTTTGTCGTAGCCGCGCTGCTGCTTCCACTTCTCAATCGCCTCCGGAGTCACGCGTTTGATACCAAGTTGCATACGCGCCATATCGTCGGGAGTATTCACAACAAAGAACAGTATGAAGGTCAACAGGTTCACCCCGACCAGGATAGGAACGGCATATAGAACACGACGAATAAGATAGGCGATCATGTGGCTTCCTCGCGCTGCCTTAACACCCACCACATCCACGCGCAAAACAGCAGCATCGCTGCCGCGCCCAGCCACAGCGGCCAGAGCACCGGCTGGTTCCATTCGCGACGCAGTGCATCGCGCTGCACGGCATCCACGCGCCAGTATTTGAGTTTGTTGTTGGCCATGATGTTGGATTTGACGTTATGCAGCCAGCCGTGCTGCAACACATAGTTCTTCGGATGGTATCCCCACAGCCACGGCGTATCGCGGCGCAGCACCTCCAGCATCCTGTCTATGATGACCTGGCGCTCCGGGCTGCTATCCATGTTCTTCATCTGCTCGAACAGGCGGTCGTACTCAGGGTTGCTGTAGTTCGCGGCATTCTCGCCTCCACGGCTCACCTTGGCCTGCTCACTGTGCAGCAAGAAGAAGAAATTCTCCGGGTCTGGATAATCGGCATTCCAGCCGAAGTAGAACATCTGCGTATCGCCCTTGCGGATCTTGTCCTGAAAACGGTTGTAGTCGGTGCTGCGCACGTCGAGTTGCACGTTGATCTTGTCGAATTGTTTGCGCAGCCAGTCGAGACGCGCCTTGCTGCCCACACCGGTTGCGGTGGTATCCAGGTTGATTACCAGCGGCTGGCGGGTTCGCGCATCCACTCCGTCCGGATAACCCGCCTCTGCGAGCAGGTGTTTTGCCGCTGCTATGGATTTGCGCTGCGGCGCTCCGTTTGCCCAATCGTACACATGGGTGTTGATACCCTCCCTGCCCTCGCGGTAGCCGAAGATACCGGGCGGGATCGGCGATTGCGCCGCAATGCCGCGCCCATTGGCAAAGATTGAAACAAACTCCTCGAAATCCACCGCGATCGCGATCGCTTGCCGCAATTTCCTTGCCCGTTCTGAATTGCCCCCCACCACCGGATCCAACCAGTTGAAACCGGTATACATGGTCGACGTAGCTACTGATGTGGCCAGCGTGATGCCCTGCGCCTGCATCGCATCTGTCACCGCCGCCTCACCACTCACACTCACCTGCACCGCCTGATCGAAGCTGTCAGAGCTGATGCCGGAAGCGTCATAGTAACCCTGAAGGAACTTGTTCCAGTACGGGATGGTTTCCTTCTCCAGGCTGAACACTATCTTGTCGATCAGCGGCAGCGGCTTGCCAGCATCCGCCAGCAATCCTGCCTGCGCATCACCGGGTTCACCATCTACAGGGTAGCTTTCGCTGTCGTAATACGGATTCCGGCTCAGCACCATTCGCAGGTTGGGATCATTCTCCGACAAATAATATGGCCCGCTGCCCACCGGCCACCAGTCCAGTGTCAAATTGCGCTCATGCATCCCGGCTTGCGCATAGAACCGTTCAACCTCTTGGGGCATGGGTGAAAAGAACGGCATCGCCAGCCAGTATGCGAACTGCGGATACTTGCCCTGTATCGTGATGCGGTAGGTGGTGTCGTCCACCACCTGCACACCGGGCAGGGAATAGGCATTCAAATCCAGGAAAGCGTCCGGATCTTTTTTCACTGCCTGTTGCAGCGTCGCAGCATAATCCTTCAGCCCGACAATGTATTCACTCATCACCCCGGCAATGGGGGTATGCAATTGCGGATGAACCAGGCGCTTGATCTGGTACACATAATCCGCCGCCGTCACGGTACGCGTGCCGGTTCGGGTGAAATCGCTCAAAGCATGGATACCGGCGAGAGATTCCGCCGTCTGCCGCATATTCTCGGGTACAAACGCCGGATGAGGCTGATAGCGCATGCCAGGCTTGATGTGTATCTCGTATACGCTGTAGGCGATCTGCCGTGTAGATACATTGACCGGCAGCAGGCGGTGATGCTTGTCGAGGTATTGCACCGCCGGCAACGCTCTGGCTGCCAGCGGAACCAGTTGATAGGGGCGCTTGAGGTAATGGTATTGCAGCGGCGGCGCATAGATCTGCGCAAGGAATTCATACTCGTTCTCGCTGTATGCCTGCGCCGGATCGAGATGCTTGGGCCGCTCGGTGAATGCGGTGTAAAGGATGGACTTGCCTGCATCAGCACCGGGATAGGGATTGTTCCACAACCCGCCGTCACAGGCGGCAAGCAGAAAAGTCAACAGGCAACAGGCATAACGTTTCATGGCGCAAGAGTTTATCCGAAAGCCGCCGCTTCGCGGTAACATTGCATGACGACAAGCACGGACAAAAGCGATGAATCAAGATTGGCAGAATTTCCTGGCGGCACGTGGCGCACAAATACGGGATGGCATCGTCGCCCATTTCGGCGATGCGGCCTCGGAACTCCGTGCCGCGCGTGACGGCACGGCACTGTGCGACCTGGGCCAGTTCGGCACGCTGCGCGTATCGGGCGAGGAGGCGCAGACCTTCCTGCAGAACCTGTTGAGCAACGACATCCGCGAAGTCAGCAGCTCACGCGCCCAGCTCAGCAGCCTGAACAGCCCAAAAGGCAGGATACTGGCGACGATGCTGATCTGGCGCGCGGACAGCGACTATCTGCTGCAACTGCCGCGCGTGCTGTGCGAACCGATACGCAAAAAACTCGGCATGTATGTACTGCGCGCCAAGGTGAAGATCAGCGACACCAGCGAAGAGCTGATTTCACTGGGACTGTCTGGCGCAAAGACACAGCAGCTGCTTGGCGCACAATTTGGCGAGCTGCCGCAACCGCCGCTCGGCGTTATCACATCCGGACAAGTCAGCCTGATCAAAATCAGCGACACGCGCTGGCAGATCAATGCCGCACCGCAACAGGCACAAACGCTGTGGATGGAATTGAGCGCCAAGGCCAGGCAGACCGGCAGCGCCTGCTGGGACTGGCTCGGCATACGCTCCGGCATCCCGGTGATCATACCGCAGACCCAGGAACAGTTCGTCGCGCAGATGGCGAATCTCGACCTGATCGGCGGCGTGAATTTCAGGAAGGGCTGTTATCCCGGCCAGGAGATCGTCGCGCGCACGCAATACCTCGGCAAACTGAAGCGGCGCATGTACCTTGCACATATCGACAGCCCGGAAGCACCGCAGGCCGGCGATGAGCTGTTCAGCGCGGACATGGAAGGACAAGCCAGCGGCATGCTCGCCAACATCGCCGCCGCGCCGGAAGGCGGCTACGACGTGCTGGCGGTGCTGCAGACGGCCAGCCGCGAGACGCAGACGGTGCACTGGAAATCCTTGCAAGGCGCCGCGTTGCAGTTTTTGCCGCTGCCCTATACGCTGCCACAGAATTGAGCGACCCCAGGCAAAGCATATGACATCCGCATCCGGCACCAAACCCTTCAACCGCCTGCATATCATCGCGCTGGCCGCATTGCTGCTGGTCGCGCTGAACAGCCTGTGGCTGGATATGTTCCACACACTGGACAACCGCCTCGGCGATCTTTTCGTCCGCCAGGTAGCGCAGCAACTCCGCCCCGACCCCGACATCGTGATCATCGATATCGACGAAGCCAGCCTGGCTGCGATGCAGGATACGGCGGGAAGCTGGCCGTGGCCGCGCGCGGTGCATGCCGAACTGTTGCAGGGCATCGCGCGCCAGCAGCCGCGCGCGATCGTGTTCGACATCCTGTTCAGCGAACCGGATCGCTACCGCCCCGAAAGCGACCAGTTCTTCAACGAAGTGCTGCACGACCTGCGCAACGTATATTTCCCTATGCTGCAACTGGAGGGCAACCAGGCCTATGGCGTCCCTCTGGCAGAGGTCGCGCGCATCATGGACATACCCCGCTCAGCCGGCGCCGATCCGGGCGCGCGCGCCATCCTGCTGCCCCCCCAGGCCGTTGCTCCGGAATCATGGCGCGCCGGGCTGATCAATTTCAGCGAGGATGAGGACGGCATCGCGCGGCGCTATGACCTTTACCGCAACCGCTCCGGCTGGAAACTGGAATCTCTGCCAGCGCGCGTGATGCGCGATCTCGGCTACAGCATTCCGCAGCAACCGGACATCCGCCTGCACTGGCGCGGCAATGCCGGTGCGTTCGCGCGCATTTCCTACAGCGAGCTGTATGCCGACCAGTCGCGCCAGAAGCCGCAGCGCGATGCGCATGAATTGAGCGGCAAGATCGTCATCATCGGCAGCACCGCCACCGGCCTGCACGACATCCGCGCCACGCCGGTTTCCAGCCTGTATCCCGGCGTCGCGATACTCGCCACCGCGCTGGACAATCTCAAGAACCAGCGCTTCCAGCAGGTCGCCCAGGCTTATGTCGCGCCCCTGCTCGCCGCACTGCTGATCGCATTGCAATGGCCGCTGTTTGTCCGGCGCCAGCTCGACGCATTCCGGATAGGCGGCGCATTATTGCTGTTGAGCCTGTTGCTGCTGGCCGTGCAATACATTGCGACAACGCGGTTGTACAGCGTCGCGCTGCTGACTCCGCTGCTGTTTGGCTGGGGCTTTTATTTTGCCGCAGCGCTCAGCGAGTACCTGCGCGAAAAGAAATCGCGCGAACAGACGGTGCGCATCTTCAACCGTTTCCTCGATCCGCGCGTCGTCAGTTCGCTGGTCGCGCAAGGCGAGACCCCGCAATCGCTGAACGGGCAGGCGCGCGAAATCACCGTACTGTTCTCCGACATACGCGGCTTCACCACGCTGTCGGAAAAGCGCACAGCGGAGGAAATCGTCGACTTGCTGAACCGCTACTTCAGCCTGCAGGTCGAGATCATCTTCCGCCACGGTGGAACACTGGACAAGTTCATCGGCGATGCGATCATGGCATTCTGGGGCGCCCCGCAGGACGATCCGCACCATGCGCAGCATGCGGTGGAAGCCGCACTGGAGATGGAACAGGCCTTGCTGCGCTTCAAGGAAGAGCTGGGCGCAGATGGCCGGGATTTCGATGTCGGCATCGGCATACACAGTGGCAAGGCCGTGGTCGGCTTCATCGGCTCGGATGCGCGCCTGGATTACACCGCGATCGGCGACACCGTCAACCTGTCCAGCCGCATCGAGGGATTGACCAAGGGCGTGGCGCGGATACTGGTCTCCGGCGACACCGCCGCGCAGTGCCGGGGCGCGTTTGACTTTGCGCTGGCCGGCTCGTATAAAGTGAAAGGGCGCGAAAAAGAAGTTGAATTGTTCTCCCCGGCCAAGGTAAACCCATGAAACTGATCTTCGGACTATTCACGCTATTCTGGCTGGCAACACCGGCCTGTGCCGAGCAGACTGCTTATGCCGTGCGCAGCACCGAGATCAAGCAGCAGCCATACAGCGACGCGGCCACGGTCGCCAGACTGAACGAAAACGCCAGCGTCAGTATCGTGTCGCGCCAGGGCGGCTGGGTGCGCATCAGCAGCCGAGCCGGCAACGGCTGGGTCAAGATGCTCAGCTTGCGCGGCGGCAGCACCGCAACCAGGCGCGGCGACAGCGGCCTGCAAAACCTGTTCAATATCGGCCGCACCGGCAGCAGCGGCATCACTGTGGCCACCGGCGTGCGCGGCCTTTCCGAGGAAGACCTGAAGCACGCGCAACCCGATCCGCACGAACTGGAAAAACTGCAGAACTATGCGGTGAACAAGGCCAGGGCCGAGAAATTCGCCCGCGAAGCAAAACTGAAATCACTGCCGCTCGACTATCTGCCATCCGGCGGCAAACCCTGAGTACTGGAGCACCCTTCATGTTCAAACGCTCAGCATTATTTTTCGTCATCTGCCTGTTGCCAGCTTGCAAACAGGGAACCATGGAATTCGACCTGGACAAGGCGGTGAGCATCGCGCAAAAAGCCAGGCAGGCAAACCGCTCCATAGAAGAGCCCGAGGAAATCAGGATGGGCAGCGGCATCGCCGCAAACCTGCTGGGAACCTCGCCCTTGCTCGCCGACGACAAGGCACAACAATACATCAACCAGGTGGGCCGCTGGGTCAGCCTGCACACCGAGCGTCCCGACCTGCCGTGGAAGTTCGGCATACTGGCAAGCACCGATGTCAACGCATTCGCCACCCCCGGCGGCATGATCTTCATCACCCGAGGGCTGCTGCAAAAACTCAATAACGAATCGGAACTGGCCGGGGTGCTGGCGCACGAGATGGTGCACGTATTGCGCAAGCATCACCTTGCTGCCCTGCAGAAAGAGGCGCGTCTGGGCATCGCATCCGACCTGCTCGGCGAAGCGCTCAAGGACAACAACAGTCAGGTGCTGGAGAAAGCCATCAAGGCGGGAACCGAAGTGTATGCGCGCGGACTGGACAAGGAAGACGAGTTCGAGGCAGACCGCATGGGCATCGTGATCGCCACGCGAGCCGGCTACGATCCGTACGGACTGCCTGCCGTCCTGCAAATGCTCGAAACGGGAAGCGCGCAGGATAGCTCTCTGGCGCTGATGTTCAAAACCCATCCCGCGCCGCGCGACCGGCTCAATCTGCTGGACAGGGCCATGGGCACCCGCTTCGATGCCTATAGTGCGCCCACCCAAACCGACAAACGCTTCAACAGCGAAGTGTCGCAATACTTGTGACCATCCTCAATCCGCCGACATGAACTTGCCTGCATCTCTTTTCGGCAGCGATTGGCTGTGGCTGGGAAACCTGATTTTTTTAGTCCTGCTGGCGCGCGCGCTGCAGTTCGCGAAATGGCGCGAACTATTAGACAACAACATCCGCTTTAACGCGCTGATCGGCCTGCTGCTCGGCATCACCGTTCTCTGGCAGCTCAGCGCGGGCATCCGCCCCGGATTCAACTTCCATCTGGTCGGATCGACACTGTTTTTGCTCATGTTCGGCTGGCCCATCGCGCTGATCACCCTCACACTGGTTATGCTCGGAACTTGGATATACACGGATATGGACCTGATCACGCTGGGTATAAACGGATTGTTGATGCTGGCCACCCCTATGCTGTTCAGTGAATTTCTGTTGCGCTTCAGTCAACGCCATCTACCGAAGAATCTATTCCTGTTCGTGATGCTGAACGGCTTTGCCTGCGCTGGATTCGCCATGATGATGATGATGATCGCCACTACGCTGACGTTGCTGGCGCTCAGCCACTACACATGGCCGGAGATACAATACCATTACCTAATCCCCGCGCCGATTCTCATATTCGCCGAATCGTTCGCCACTGGCGCAATGATCACCGCCTTCACCGTCTCACAGCCCGAGGCGGTGAAAAACTTCAACGAGCAGGATTATCTAATTGGGAAGTAGTTTCAGCCGCATCCCGATATGCGGCAAGCCCGCTTCCATGAAGGTCTCGCCTTGCTCGGCAAAACCAAACTTGCGGTAGAAGGGCACGGCGTAAGTCTGCGCATCCACATCGACCTGTTGATAGTCATGGGCGCGGGCATAATCGAGCAATGCCTCCATGATCGCCGTGCCGACCATGCGCTTACGCCACTGTGGCAACACCGCAATGCGTCCGATATGCCCGTTTGCCAGCATCCTCCCGCAACCAATTGCGTCGCCATGGTGGCTCAATGCCAGCGCATGGCGGCAGCCTTCGTCCTGCCCGTCCCATTCCAATTCCGCAGGAACGCCCTGCTCGAGTATGAATACCGCCTCGCGAATCGATTTTAGCAGTGGCTCTCCATCGTGCCAGTTAACCAAGCTAACTGTGAATGAGGTGGTGGTCATGATGGCCTCCTTTTAGGATCATTCTAAAATTTCGACTTCCGTCCCTGCCGGAACCAGATCAAACAATTCGATCAGTTCCGAGTTGCGCATCCGGATACAGCCATGCGATCCCGGCTTGCCGAGCGCCACAGAATCCGGAGTTCCGTGTATATAGATGTAACGGCGCATAGTATCTCTTTCCCCCATCCGGTTGAAGCCCCGCTCGCAACCCGAAAGCCACAGGATGCGCGTCAGTATCCAGTCTCGGCCGGGGAACTGCGCGCCCAGTTCCGGCGTGTAAACCTCGCCGGTCGGGCGGCGCCGCACCAGCACGGTATTTTCCGGCAGCCCTGCGCCTATCTTGGCCCGGATAATATGCTTGCCGCGCGGGGTGCAATAGCTGCCGGATATCTCCCCCACTCCGTTCGCCGCCGAGGAAACGGAATAGCGGCGCAGCATGTTCCCCGCATCGTCCAGCAGTTCGAGTTGCTGGGTGGCTATATGGATGTTGATCTTCATCTGGCCTCTGTCTTCTGTTCCGCACGGCGCATCGCAAAAAAATCGCTGAGCAGCGCACCGCACTCATCGGCCAGCAGCCCGCCAGCAACCTCGGCGTGGTGGTTCAAGCGTGACTCGGCAAATACATCCACCACGCTGCCGCACGCGCCGGTCTTGGGATCGCCGGCCCCGTATACCAGTCTTGCGATGCGCGCATGCATGATCGCACCCGCGCACATCAGGCACGGCTCCAGCGTGACGAACAGCTCGCAATCCACCAGCCGGTAATTGCCCAGATGACGCGCCGCATCGCGCAATGCCATCATCTCGGCATGCGCTGAAGGATCGTGGCGCGAGATCGGCGCATTGTAACCGCGGCCGATGATCTCGCCATCCCGCACCACCACCGCCCCCACCGGCACTTCCCCGTCCGCTTGCGCCTGGCGCGCCAGATCAAGCGCGGCGCGCATGTAATCAGCATCCGTCATCAAATATCTATTCCTGCGAAATGGGCAGCAACCGTAGCACAACCGGGTCGATTTGACGAGGTCGCGATGTTGCTTGCCTTTAGCGGGATTTTTGACAAGAATGTCGCCATCTCTATTGGGTTCATTCATGTCAGAACACACGGTTGCAGATTTTTCGCTGCCCGCAACGGGCAATCAGACCTTTACCCTATCCGGCGCGCGCGGCAAGCATCTGGTCATCTATTTTTACCCGAAGGACAATACTCCGGGTTGCACCACCGAAGCCCAGCAGTTCCGCGATTTGTACGGAAAATTCAAGAAAGCGGGCTGCGAGGTGGTTGGGGTCTCGCGCGACAGCATCAAGTCGCATGAGAATTTCAAAACCAGGTTCACGCTGCCGTTCCCGTTGCTTTCGGATGTGGATGAGACGGTGTGCGATCTATTCGGCGTGATCAAGCTCAAGAACATGTATGGCAAGCAGGTGCGCGGCATAGAACGCAGCACCTTCGTGTTCGACAAGGGTGGCGTACTGCGCCGCGAATGGCGCGGCCTCAAGGCCGACGGCCATGCACAGGAAGTGCTGGATTTCGTCAACACCCTCAACTCCTGAACCAACAACCCAAAGGAACGTAATGTCCCCATCCCCAGGCAAAGCGAGAAACACCAGCGACACCAAGCTGTTCGTGCTGGACACCAACGTGTTGCTGCACGACCCGACCAGCCTGTTCCGCTTTGAGGAACACGATATATGCCTGCCGATGTTCGTGCTGGAGGAGTTGGACAACAAGAAAAAGGGCATGACAGAGGTCGCCCGCAATGCGCGGCAGGCCAGCCGCTTCCTGGATGAGGTCGTCAGCGATGCACCGCACAAAATAGAAGAAGGTATTGCACTGGAATCCGCCGCACACAAGAACTGCACAGGAAGACTGTTCCTGCAAACCAGCTTCGTCAAGTATGAATTACCTCAGCATCTGGAACTGGGCAAAGCCGACAATGCGATTCTCGGGGTCGTAATCGGCCTGCAGCACCAGCAACCGGAACGCTCGGTGATCCTGGTCAGCAAGGACATCAACATGCGCATCAAGGCGCGCGCGCTGGGGCTGGAAGCACAGGATTATTTCAACGACAAGGTGCTGGAAGATACCGACCTGCTCTACACCGGTGTGCTGCCGCTACCGGATGATTTCTGGGACAGTCACAGCAAGGACATGAAGTCGTGGCAGAAAGAAGGCCACACTTATTATCAGGTTCAGGGCCCTCTGTGCGGTGCACTCTTCATCAATCAATTTGTCTATCAGGAAAATGACACTACACCATTTTATGCCATAGTGATGGAACAGGACGACCAGACTGCGCTGTTACGTACGCTCACCGATTACACGCACAGCAAAAACAATATCTGGGGTATCACAGCACGCAATCGCGAACAGAATTTCGTGCTCAATCTGCTAATGAATCCGGACATCGACTTCGTTACGCTATTGGGACAAGCAGGTACCGGCAAGACCCTGCTGACGCTGGCTGCCGGATTGCTGCAGACCCTGGAAAGGAAATTGTATTCTGAAATCATCATCACGCGCGTAACGGTTCCGGTCGGCGAAGACATCGGATTTTTGCCCGGCACCGAAGAGGAAAAGATGACGCCTTGGATGGGCGCGCTGGAAGATAATCTCGATGTGCTGAACAAGACCGACGATGAAGGCGGCGATTGGGGCCGCGCTGCGACTCGCGACTTGATTCGCTCCAGAATCAAAGTTAAATCGCTCAATTTCATGCGCGGCCGCACTTTTCTGAACAAGTATGTGATCATCGACGAGGCGCAGAACCTCACGCCCAAGCAGATGAAGACGCTGGTGACCCGCGCCGGTCCGGGCACCAAGGTAGTATGCATGGGCAATATTGCACAGATCGACACACCCTATCTTACCGAGGGCAGCTCCGGCCTGACCTATGTGGTGGATCGCTTCAAAGGCTGGGCGCACGGCGGTCATGTCACATTGCTGCGCGGCGAAAGATCACGCCTGGCAGATTATGCCGGAGAGGTATTGTAACGGCGCTGCACGCCGCCTCCCTTGCAAATGGTTTGTCTCATGAATAAATCCGATGCCGACTGGCGCAATGAGCTCACACCGGAACAATACCGGGTGTGCCGCCAGTGCGGCACAGAGCCGGCATTCACCGGGGAATATTGGGACTGCCATGATGCGGGAATCTATCGCTGCGTGTGTTGCGGCTACGCCTTGTTTGACTCTGCAGCCAAGTTTGATTCCGGTTCTGGCTGGCCGAGTTTCTGGCAGCCGCATCGCCCCGAAAGCGTCGCCACGCGCACAGACTCAAGTCACGGTATGAATCGCGTGGAAGTACTCTGCAAACAATGCGGCGCACACCTCGGGCATGTATTCCCGGACGGCCCGCAACCAACCGGGCTGCGTTTTTGTATCAACTCCGCCTCCCTGAAACTGGATAGAAAATAACACATGAAAAAATTATTGTTCGACCTTTTCCCCGTCATCCTGTTCTTTACGGTATTTAAGCTGGCAGGCAAAGATCCAGCCGCCGCGCAGGCGTGGGCATCGTCGTTCGGCTATCTCGCCGACGCCGCGCAAATACCGGTTCTGCTCGCCACGGCGGTGGCGATTGCCGCCACAATGGTGCAAATCATCTGGACAAAATTCCGCCATGGCAAGGTGGACACGATGCTGTGGGTGAGTTTTGCGATCATCACAGTGTTCGGAGGCGCTACGCTGTTGCTGCATGATGAAACCTTCATCAAGTGGAAGCCTACCGTGCTGTACTGGCTGTTTTCGGCCATTCTGCTGGTCTCAAATGTACTGTTCAACAAGAACCTGATGCGCGCGCTATTGCAGGAAAAAATTGCGCTTCCGCTGCATGTCTGGCATAGACTCAATCTGAGCTGGAGCCTGTTTTTTGCCATGCTCGGTTTCATCAACCTGTATGTGGCATTCAACTACTCCACAGATAGCTGGGTGAATTTCAAGCTGTTCGGCTTCACCACCCTGATGTTGTTGTTCATTCTGGCGCAGGGCGCATGGCTGTCAAAATACATAGACGAAAAGAAAGAAAACAACTAATGGAGGCCAAGTAAAATGTGGTACGCAATCTTTGGGCAGGATACGCCTAACAGCCTGGCCAAACGCAAGGCTGCGCGCCCCGCACATATCGCGCGTTTGCAGGCTTTGCAGGATCAAGGCCGGTTGCTGCTGGCCGGACCATTTCCCGCGGTGGATGCATCCGATCCAGGTGAGGCGGGATTCACCGGCAGCCTGATCGTTGCCGAGTTCGCCTCGCTACCGGCAGCGCAAGAATGGGCGAATGCCGACCCATACGTTACTGCCGACGTTTATGCAGCAGTTAGCGTGCGGCCATTCAAAAAAACATTTCCGCAATGAATGCGCGCATCGCGGCGATGGAAGCCCACCTAGCTGCACTCGAACCCGTCTCGCTTGACATTATCGACGAAAGCAGCAAACACGCCGGGCACGCTGGTGCGCGCGAAGGCGGGGGGCACTATGTGATAAACATCGTTTCGGCGCAATTCGCCGGTAAAAATACGGTGGCACGCCATCGTATGATATATTTAGCGCTGGCGGAAATGATGAAGCGCGAAATTCACGCCCTCACAATACAGGCGCAGGCGCCGGATGAACTTTGAACTTCAAACTTTGATAATTTTTTAAGAGGACTTGAAATGTTTACAACTGGGAAACTGGCAACACTGGCAATATTGGGCACACTGGCGATCAACCCCGCTTTTGCCGAAGATAAATCCGCTGCCATGGTGAATGGCGTTTCCATTCCGCAATCGCGCATCGACATGCGGGTCAAGGCCGCTGCAGCTCAAGGACAACTGGACAGCCCGGAGCTGCGCAAAATGGTTCGCGATGACATGATCAACCTCGAGCTGCTAGCGCAGGAAGCAGTGAAGATGGGTCTGGACAAGAGACCCGAGGCGACACAGCAGATCGAACTCGCCAGGCAATCGGTACTGGCCGGCGCATTCGTGCAGGATTATGCCAAGAATCACCCCATCAGCGAAGATCAGCTCAAGCAGGAATACGACAACCTGAAAGCCAATGTCGGCAACAAACAATACAAGGTTCGGCATATTCTGGTCGATACTGAAGATGAAGCCAAATCCATCATCGCCCAGCTCGGCAAGAAAGCCAAGTTCGACAAGTTGGCCACCAAAAAATCCAAGGATGTCGGTTCCGCTGAGCGTGGCGGGGAACTGGACTGGGCGGTGCCCACCGACTTCGTGCCGCCCTTCGCCAACGCGATGACCAGCCTCAGTAAAGGCGAGTACACCAAGGATCCGGTAGCATCACAGTTCGGCTGGCACATCATCAAACTGGACGATGTGCGCGACCTTAAAGTCCCGCCATACGATGAGCTCAAACCGCAGTTGCAACAGCGCATGCAGCAGCAAATTATCCAGAACGCAATTGCAGAAATGCGCGCCAAAGCCAAGATCGAGTAACGGCGGCCTGGCAACAACGCTACAAACAAGGGCACCCACGGGTGCCCTTGTTGCTTCTACTGTCATGTAAGCGTCACCTTCGCCATTTATTCATCGCTTCGGGGCAAATTTTCATCAGAAAACAACAGCCCTAAGCGTCCTGCCACGAATTCGCTCTGCCAATGCCCGATATATCCATGTTTTACATGAGTTTTTACGGCAAAATATCGCTGGCATAATCCATGCATATGTTATAACGTAAGCGCAGGTCTCGTAAGATTTCAACGCCCATCACCAGCTATGCCGGATAGGCGTGGAAATCAAGATCGGATACTTGCGTTTTCCTCCTGGCAATGGAATTAAACGAAAGGGGATTGATGAGATTTCCTGGCTGCCACGCCCACACGATCCGTGCCTGCTGGCTTGGATTATGGGTATTTCTGATTGCGCCGCAAACCGGTTGGGCGTCAGGAACACCCGCCGGCACCGTCATCTCCAACCTGGCCAAAGCGAGTTATGACATTGGCGGCGGCCCGCAAATTGTCACCTGTTCGTCACCGGCCGGGAACAGCACTGCCGACGATGACGGGGTTTGCGTGACGGGAGCATTCGGCGCGCTCAGCACCGACTTCGCGGTGGACAACAAGGTGAACGTCACGGTGACTGAAGGCAACACCACCTTTACCACTGTCGTCGCCGGGCAAACTGCCGCGTTGACCACCTTCTCGGTGGCGAACAACGGCAACACCACGCAGGACTTTGCACTTGCCGTGGCCAACCTCGCAAA
>Ga0224495_10001340_pt1 | contig 17382 bp, 12 predicted proteins | sample SF_Jul11_sed_USG_FD_168128 | JGI IMG/M metagenome (GOLD analysis project Ga0224495, IMG submission 168128) | Sediment microbial communities from San Francisco Bay, California, United States - SF_Jul11_sed_USGS_4_1 | ecosystem: Environmental > Aquatic > Marine > Sediment | place: USA: California... | reverse complement strand
GTAAAATAAGATTTCAGTAAAAAAAAATTAAAAAATTTTGAAAAAAATGCTTGCAAAAATCCTTTGGCCGGTTATAATTAAGGTTGGAATATAAAGGTCTTTTCTTCTTATATGTCTTGGTTTATGTGAGACAGTGTAGATTATTATAAGTTTGCTCTTTATTTTCTAAATGAAAAGCTGTCTCACAAGGGCTGGAGCTGCTAAGCTTCAGCCCTTTCTATGCGCTTTGCCCTCGCCTAATCTGATCGCAGCTTACAGATACACCTCCTCCCTGCGGCCTCGGGGGTACCCCGGAAAAACTCCTCTTAACAATGAAAAAATTGTCCAAATATTTTCAGTTTTTACTATTGCAAAGAATTCTGATATGAGTTATAATACGTTTGGCATGCTGTTGCAAAAATTTACGCAGACAATGCAGTTTTTGCGGAACAGAAAGTTGCCTCTGCGCATCCTATAGATGACAGCAATATACCTGTAGTCAGAAAGGAGTATCATTATGATGGGTAAACGAAGAGGTTTTACATTAGTAGAGCTTTTGGTGGTAATTGCCATTATTGCGTTATTAATGGCGATACTGATGCCGGCACTGAATAGGGCAAGGGAGCTGGGCAGACGCGCGGTCTGTCTTGGCAACCTGAAGCAGATGGCGCTTGCGTGGGTAATGTATGCAGATGAAAACGACGGCGACCTTGTTAACGGCATGCTGGGGTTAGATCGGTCAGGTGGTACCCCTGCCGTTATCTTGGAGGAAGCATGGGTGGGCGTTGTGGACGGTGGTTGGCCCGAAAGGCGACAAATTAATGGCAATAATATAAACGAGGGCATCAGAAACGGGGCCCTATGGGAATATGCCAAGAATCCAAAGGTTTTCAAATGCCCGGCCGGCCAAGTTGGACACATGGTGACCTACGCAATAGTCGATGCCATGAATGGCGTGGACCAGCCCAATACCAAAGCAGACCAGGTATGGGCCAACAACAGGGGCGACCTTTCAAAGACACAAAAACAATTGCTTTTTATTGACATAGGCATAGTTAGGGACAGTAGTTATCACGTTTATTATAATCAGGAGCAATGGGGAGATCCGCCCTCGGCCCGGCACCGCGATGGCGCGACCGTCAGCTATGCAGACGCCCACAGCGTATACATAAAGTGGAAAAGCATCCCGGAAACAGCAACCTGGGGCAGGAATGACAGTAGGCCTTGTAACCGTAAGCCTGTAAGCCTTGAAGGCAGATCAGATTTGCAACAGTTTCAGATGGAGGTGTACGGAAGGTTAGGTTATACACCGTGATTATGAAGGCATGATTTTATGTGCTTATTGGTTTTTATTTGGCTGGGCCCGTTAGAAGTCAAACGCGTTACCGGCAGTTCCCGTCAATAACGGGGGCCTCTAACAGGACCGGCCGGTCAGATACAAGTAGATAGAAAGGAGTATCATAGATGGATAAACAAAGAGGATTTACCTTAATAGAGCTTCTGGTCGTAATTGCCATTATCGCGTTGCTTTTGGCGTTATTGATGCCCGCACTGGAAATGGCCAGAGAACATGCCAGACGCGCGGTTTGTACCGGCAATCTCAGGGATTTGGCAGTTGCATGGATTATATACGCCGATGATAACGATGGCAAGATTGTCAACGGCCAGCCAAACGACAACCCGAGACAAACAGGTGGTCCCCCACCCGCCAAGGTGTATACAGAGATTCCCTGGGTTCTCGCAATACAACTCAACGCCAGCGGCGACCCCGACCCCTCCCTAACCAGTTACGACCATGAACAAACCATCAAAAAGGGAGCACTATGGCCGAATAACCAGAACGTAAAAGCTTACAAGTGCCCGGGCGCCAAGGCCGGACACATGCGGACCTACTCTATCGTTTGTTCCCTGAATGGTGACAGAAGTCCGGTTAGCACTCTCGGCAACGTTGCGAGTATGCTGTGCGTTAAGAACAGGTCGCTTGTTCGCAGGCCACACGACAGAATCATTGCTGTTTGTGAAGGCTGGGTGAACAACTTCGGTTTCAGAGTTGGGTACAGCAATCCGGGGAAATGGATAGATCCGCCCCCCGCGCGACACACCGGAGGCATGACCTTTGTCTTTGCAGACGGCCACAGTGGATTCTGGAAGTGGAAAGGAGCGGGAACGATAGATGCCGGAGAGAGACGCGTGCCTAACTATTCGCCCGGGACTGGAACCGTTGAGTACAGGCAGGACTTGAGGGATATGCGTATAGCCGTTTGGGGAAAAATACCACCATAGTATTTATAAGCACTGCGCTTGGTGCACGCTATTTTGGTTGCCGGCGTTGTTGTAATCTCTCTTATGAAAGTCGTAACGAGGCGCGCTTCGCACGGTTTGGCAGCATATGCTGTTCCATTAAAGCCGAAATACAAACAGGCCAGCTCTTCAGGCAAATCAACCGCTTCACATATCAGGGTAAACCAACAAAAAGGCACGAGGGCCGCAGGTCCTTGAGAGACGTATGGATGCTCGTCTATCGATGGGTAAAAAGTTCTTTCAGCTTCGGCTGCCGGTGTATAAAATGGGACAGGAGCAGGAGGCTCTGTTCAAAGGCAGGCCGTGAGGGGACCAGATACCGGGATTTAGGCCGGATTCCGACATAATTTGTGAGATTCTTTAAAAAAAACGTTACGTTTCGTGCGGACTGTGGTCTTTTTAGTAGTTCATTAGTTTTATATGGGCAATAAGGAAAATTATATTCAATTGGTAAAACAAGCCCAGTCCGGCGACGAAGAGTCTATGAATCGTCTGGCTGAGGTGGTCAGAGAGCCTTTGTGCATATATGTTCACCGTCTTACGTTAGATGATGCTCTGACGCAGGACATTTTACAGGAGACCTTGTTAGAGATGTTCAAATTTTTAGACAAACTGGAAAAAGCCAATCGGTTTTGGCCCTGGCTGCTGAGAATCGCCACTAACAATGTTAACGACCACTACAAGCGGGAGGGACGGCGAAGGACGGCATCGATGTCGAAGATGCCCCAGACAGGGCCTAAGGAAAAGCAGGAGGGATTAGAGAATCTGATAGGCCAGGAATTGAAACAGGTAGTTTCGGCGGCAATGTCGGCGCTGAAACCGCAGTACCGTGCGGTATTGACGCTGCGCTGCTACGAAGAATTGGCCTATTCGGAAATTTCCGAGGTGTTAGGGTGCAGCACATTTGGTGCGCGTATGCTGTTCGTGCGGGCGAAGAAGTCATTGGTGAAACAACTTTCCCGCCGTGGATTTGGAAAGGGCTCGCTGCTTCTTGCTTTGGCTTTGTTCGGGAAGATGACGGCCACGAGCGAGGCGGCGGCAGCGGGTGTATCTGTAACGGCTGCTACTACGAAAGCGGGTCTGGCGGCCGGCCTGTTAGGGGCGGTCAGCGGCAAGGCACTTGTTGTATCGCTGACGACGGTTTCTGTATTGGCTGTTGGTATTATGGTGGCAACATCGGGTCCTGAAAAAACAGCGGCTGTACCCGGGCAAAGCAAGGCCATCGAACTACCCGTTGTTAGTCAGGCCGAATCGATGGACCAGGAGAGCGGGGAGTATTGGTATTTTTTTCCCGAAGGAGCGGGCGGAGCGGTAATGATGCAGCAGATAACACAAACCGGCCGGCAATGGCTGCAGGATGAATATGCAAATTACTACCATTATAAGGATACTATATCCATAAGAAACTCTCGCTGCCGGCGAAGCGATCTTAGTGTGTGGCGGCTGCCTACGGACGGGCCACAATTAACGGATTTTCTTTCCAGGGTTGAAGGCAGGTCCGTAGAGATGGAATACGTTGCCGATAAGAGCAGAGGTTTGCTGGTAATCGCCAGCTCCAAAGAAGCTGGCGAAAGAAACTTCTGGATGACACGCCACTACAACGTAATGGACGAAGATTATTTTCAAAGTGACTGGCCCAAAGACACGCCGACTATAGATAATCGGGATGCGATGCACAGGCGGGGCTGGACGTATTTCAAGATAACAGGCCGGATTAACGGCAAAGAGGTACGGGGCAAGGGAAGGATACCGTTTGTATACGCGGCAAGTAGAAGGCATTGGCCGTGGGTGGTATTAACGGCAGGGGAAAACATTGTAAGCCAAGCCTGCTTTGCCGGGCTTTCTCGACCCTGGATGGGGCTGCACACAATAGATACGGTAAGGCGGGACGCCGCCGAAAAGCGGATATGGTTTGAGACAAGATACAACAAGAGCACCGGCAAGGCGCAGGTAATACTAAAGCCGGAAGACGTTCAGATTGTATATACCATTGATATGGAAAAAGATGTTATTGAATCAATCACCTTTTCCGGTGATACCGGGGGGCAATTACAGTTTGATTACCTGCAGGAGATTGACAATATCGGCAGTGAATTTGCAGAGCCGACAAGCAAAGCGAGTATGCGGGTAAGTAGCGAGGGGATGTTGTGGCTTTTGGAATTGGCAAGAAATAATTTATTAGAACAGGAAGGGAGTAGAAAATGAAAACGGAAGGAATTAGAGGGAAAATTCTGTCGGTGACAATCGTGGTGTGTTCACTTTGGATAGGGATGTTTTCCTTAACTTTGGATGCCGTTGCCAATGATGACCCTATGTATGAGTTAACGGTGACGGTGGTTAGTGAGTACGGCACGGTCGAGCCAAACAGCGGTTTCTATTCTGCGGGTACCGTAGTGACGCTCACCGCGACGCCGGAGCCGGACTACCTGTTGAGGCACTGGATAGGCACCGACGATGATACGTCTTGTGCTCTCACCAATACGGTGACAATGGATTCAGACAAGACCGTTACAGTTGAGTTCGGGCTGCCGCGCCATATCCTTGTGCCCATGGAATACGATACGATTCAAGGGGCTATAGATGCGGCTGCTTGTGGCGATATGGTTATTTTATCACCAGGGGTGCATTACGGGAATATCAACTTCAACGGGAAGAATATTAGGGTGTTTTCAATGAATCCGGACGATCCTAATGTCGTAGCACTCACGATTATTGAGGGGACCGGTGCGGGGCCGGTTGTGACATTTTCAGGCAGCGAGAGTCAAAGCTGTTGGCTTTATGGTCTTACTATCACCGGTGGCAATACGACAGGAAACGGCGGCGGGATTTGCGGCAACGGAACAGAAGCTACAATTGCCAATTGCGTTATCACTGACAATCATGCCGATGGTGCCGGCGGCGGGCTGAGCAACTGCAGCGGCAGGATTGTGGGCTGTACGATTAACGGCAATACGGCCGGCGACGGCGGGGGTGGCATCTACGTCGTGGACTGCAACGTATCGGTCGAGGACTGCGATATCAACAATAATACGGCCGCTGATGGCGGTGGCTTGTATTGCCTGGATTCTCCGGGGGCGACAATTACCCGGTGCACAATTAGCGACAACAATGCGAATGGAAGTGGAATGGCCAGAGGCGGCGGGATATTTGTGTTTATTTATAGCCCGATACTGATTGAAGACTGCCGAATCAGCCGTAATAATGCCACGCACGGCGGCGGTGTTTACCTGGCGGGCGACGGCGTGCCCCGGGTCAGGCAGTGCCTGATAACCGAAAATACGGCAGGCGAAACAGGTGGCGGCATTTCCTGTGTATGGCAGGTAGAACCCATAATCTCCAATTGTACGATTGCGGAGAACGCGGTTGCTAACGGATATGGTGGAGGTCTGTACTGTTCATACGAAAGCAATGTGGAGGTTATTAATTCCATTATCTGGGGCAATTTTGCTCAGCAGGGCTTCCAGGTCGCAGTAAGCAGCGGCGACCTTCCTTATCCCTTGCCATCAATGCTTGCCCTTTTCCACAGTGACGTCGAAGGTGGTCCGGGGGGGGCATATGTCGGTGCAGGTAGTACGCTTGACTGGGGCATAGGTACTATTGATGCTGATCCGCAACTGGTTGACCCGACCGGTGGAGACTGGCACCTGGGTGCCGGCTCGCCGTGCATCGACGCGGGCGATAACACAGCGGTTCCGCCATCTCAGGTGAAGGATCTTGACGGTAATCCACGCATAGCAAACTATGTGGTCGACATGGGGGCGTATGAGTTCCAGGGTCCATTCAAGCAGTATTTCCATGTCGATGGTGCAACCGGTGATAATACCAATGACGGGTTGACCCGGGGGACGGCCTTCGCGACTATTCAGCGTGGTATCAATGTGGCGGATGATTACGACACGGTGCTTGTATGGCCGGGCGTTTATAACGAAGAAGTCGCGTTCTGGGGCGATGCGATAACGGTACAGAGCTGCGCCGATGCAGCGATAGTAGAGACCGATTATGGGTATGCGTTCTCATTCTTCTCGGCTGAAGGGCCCGATACCGTATTGAGCAACTTTGTTATCAGGAACAGTCAATATGGAATCTATCTTATAAACGGCGCCGGTCCTACACTTAGCAACCTTACGATAGTAAATAACGACTTCGGCATCTCGGCCTTCAACGGTGCCGATCCCGATATCAGCAACTGTATCTTATGGAATAATTACTATGGCGACCTGTTTAGAGACCCGGTGCCGCTCCAGGCCAGGTACAGTTGCATCGAAGAGGGAGGTGAAGGCGAAGGTAACATCAGTGTTGAGCCGGGATTTGTCGATGCGGCCGGCGGCGACTATCATTTACTGAGCGAGCGGGGCAGGTATTGGCCGGCGCACGATGTTTGGGTCCTGGATGATGTAACCAGTCCCTGTATCGATGGCGGCGACCCGACGGTTGACCCGGCGAATGAGCGGATGCCGAACGGCGGCAGAATCAATATGGGTGCCTATGGAGACTCTGCTTACGCAAGTATGAGCGAATGCTGGAGTAAATCAGATAGAAATTGCGATGGCATTGTGAACTTCAGGGATTTGGCAATGTTCGCCGAGGATTGGCTGGGAGTTGACGATGCACCTTCACCACCGCCTCCGCCGCCACCACCTCCGCCACCACCACCTCCGCCGCCACCACCGATGTAGTGAAATCCCGGGAAGAGCGGATAGCGGTTGGAATATAGCGTATATTAGGTGAAGACCGATTCAGGGATGCGAACGTATCTGTATGAAAGATACCTGGTTCGCTGACCTGATTTTATGCGCAAAAAAAGAGTTGTGGAGGAATTGCGAAAATAGTATTATAGAAGGGCGTTTAAATAGTTGCGGGTACCTGAAAACAGGTCGTTAAGTTGTGTGGGAGAAACCTATCGGATTCAAAGGTTACATTTTTGGCAGAGGAAGCCGCGAGAGCCGGGGATTTACCTTGGTTGAGCTTTTAGTGGTTATCTCCATCATGTCCATGTTGATGGCTATTTTGCTGCCTGTCCTCGGAAAGGTACGGCAGAAGGCACGGACTGTGATGGGGATGAAAAACCAGCGGGAGATTGTCAACGCCGTCACCATGTACGCGGACGACAACGATGGGCAATATCCCGAATCTGTGGCCACCGTAGGATTCGGTGCACACTGGAACTGGTCCGACCCGCGGAAGCTGACAGGCAACAGGACACGCTCGCCGGGAATGTATCGAGCGATGAGCGAATATTTGCGGAGCTACGTTCGGGATGCATCTGTTATGTTCTGTTCGAATGCGCCCACGAAATATAAATACCTGCAGCAGTCGTGGGATGCCGGCGATGAATGGGACAATCCGGAGACGTCCTTTCCGTTCGACCCGGTGGGCGGGACGTATTGCTTCTACTTCAATTATATCGGCTTCTTAGGCAGACACAGAGGCATATTTAAAGGTCCGCAAAGACCTGCAGGCGGCCCAATGGAAAGCACATTGCTCGTAACGGACTATTTTGGGTATGATTGCTGGCAAAGCCCGAAGGCCTATGGAAGCTGTGAAGAGTTCAATGGCGCATCTGCCGTAGCTGAAACGTGGCTTCTATCGTCATACTGGTCTTCTCTGAAGTCCGAGAGTGTTAATTTGAATACCATCGAGGTGCAGCTTCATGCAGGCTACACCGACGGCCACGTGGGAAGTTTCAAGCCGTCGGAAGTTGTGCCAATGAGGGTCTCTATTACCTCCGATGGCAGCAGGCCGTACCCCGAGGGTGTGGGGCCGGGGATTTTTTATCTGCCAACAGCCGGCTTGAATTAATCGCCGAACACGTCTTGAAGGAAATCGTTTAGATTTTCACTAACGCTTTTTCAACGTGACACCTATCCCGGCGCCCTCCATCAGAAGAAATGAAGTGTCCGGCTTTGGGTTCTTTGCGATGGCCTCGGTGTAACGTGGGTCCGGGGAGGGCCTTTTCCGGAAATCGGCCCTGAGATATGCCGTCGATTCTTTTGGACAACAGCGGCTATTTCATGCATAATAACACCAGTTTCATTTGGTACGGTTGAGTGTTCAAGGCAGAAGATTTCTGTTAAGGTAAAATCAATTTTAAGGCGGAACAAATGGCGATTTATAATGAAGTTCAACTTCAGCGAATTTTCATCGGCAAGTTAAAACACGATGGCGATTTACTCGAAGAGCTGACATCGGTCTGCGAGGAAAACGACATACACCTTGGTCGCGTTGGAGCGCTTGGGGCCGTCAAAAAGGCCCGGCTTGGTTTCTACAATCAGCAAAACCGCAAGTACGAATTCTTTGACATCGAAGAGAGCCTGGAGATAACAAATCTGTTCGGTAACATATCGATGCGAGACGGCAAACCTATGGTTCATGCCCATGTCACCGTGTCCGATGCGCAAGGTCGGGCATACGGCGGGCATCTGGTGGCGGGCACTGTTGTATTTGCGTGCGAGTTTATCATCGATGTCTATAAGGGGCCGCAGATGCGCCGTGCTTATGACGAGGAAACCGGCCTGCCCTTGTGGGATATGTGATTCATTTTCGACTGAAGGTCCATCTTTCCGTAAATCCATTATGTTCAGTGCCGGCTGTTCACCTCAAACTTAATCCTGTTACCTGCCGCTAAGTTATTGCCTTTTATAAATAGAAAGAGTTATAAAAACCGCTGCCCGGCCAAAAAGCAGCGGCAACTGACAAGAAACTTTTGCCTGGGAGATTGAGCCATGAAAAGGATTTTGATGATTAGTATGTTGGTTTCTTTGGTTCTTTGGCTGACCGGCTGCACGGTTGTTAAGGAACATTATGTACAGCGAGGGCCAAGGCAGTTATCGATGCGAACACAAAGGAGGCCAATGCTGCGTCCAGGAGTGCATCCGGTTCGGACCGGCAGGACAAATTATGGATGGCGAGACCGAAGGGATTACTACGCACATTAGTGCTAATAGCCCAAACGTGCAAGCTGCCCATTATGTTCGACTACCGGCCCGACGACATGCAGGCCGATAGCCTCAGGCCAGGATTCGATTCTTATTGTCGTCAAAGAACTATTGGGGCAGGATTAGGCAGGTGAATAATTCGAATCCTCCACGCTCTTACACTTCAGCATCGCTGCGGTGAAGGCCGGAAAAAACGCGGTTAAATCAACACACAGAATCGTCAGGAGCAGCTCACAGAGGCTTTTTACACTCGTAGAATCGATAGACCTGATTTATTAACGTTTCTTTGTCCTCCACAATCATTTTTATGGGCAGGCACTTACAGCCATACTTGTCAGCTTAGACTACATTGAGGGGTTAACAGAACTGGACTTTTTTACTGTTTTGCCTGATAATTTTAAGAAGGCAGCAGAGCAGGCCGTAACAACCTGTTTATAGCATTACAAGATGAGGTCTTTAAAAAACCGGAATAGTGTTGCAAACTACGTAGAATAACATATAATTATAAATTCACATGGAGGTTACAAAGTTTAGTAAAAGGAAATAAATGCAGGGATGTTATTCTTTAATTCAATAAACCTTAAAGGAGGCATAAGATGAAAGAAAACACTTTTGTGGATGAGAAAACCGGTAATATTTATCAATTAATTCCTGAGAAGGCTTGGGACATTGCTGCAGCAACATTTAGCATTCTGTATTTGGTTGTTATGCTTGCTGTCTTCGCTGGTTTGCTTTTTGCCGTTTTGGCTAACCAGTATCTTCAAGAAAATAATCCCATATACCTGCTAATGGCATACACTGTTATCGGTGGAGGCTTAGGGGGCATCATCAACGGAATCCGCAGCTTTATCGGTTGGCATGCCGATAGAAGGGCTTTTGGTCGACGGTATGTATGGAAATACATAACACTGCCCTTGCTCGGCGCCGTTTTAGCTGCAATGGTGTACGCCTTCTTCCGTAGCGGTCTTGTTGCCTTTGGTGGAAACTTAACTCCGGACGATAACTTTGCCAATCAGGCACTTGGGGCATTTTCTATTGGTGCGCTCTCCGGTTATGGTTCTCACAGGGTCCTCAAATGGCTGGAAGAACAGGTCAACAAACTATTCAAACTAACCGGCACTGTAGGAGTAGAAGCACCTGATTCCAAAGACAAAGCCAAAGAGTAAACGAAGGGCCTTCTTGAAAGCCGTAATCTTGTACCGGGTAATATCAGCAAAGAAGTCACTGATGACCCGGACAAAGTCGATAAATTAATTAACCAATCTTTTACTGCTCGCCCCGGGCGCGGTGATATTACAAAGGATATGCTTAAATTCACACCAAAATGAGCATATTTCCTCTTGATTTTCAGCTATATATAGATATACTCCTACCGGTCCTGGTACCTTTTCGGGGGTAACTTCCGGCGTTCAAACTGGAAATGTGTGGTGAAAATTCAATCAAAGAAAGGGACAAAAGCAATGAAAGAAAGAACAACTGCAAGAGTAAAGATGGGCTTGTTAAAGACCATGTTTTTAGTGACGGCCATCCTCATCATTTGGAGCAGCTCGGCGGCAGCCCAGCAAAGTCTTCGTGACCTTGCCAAGGAGTTCGGTGTTGACTGGTTGGCCGGCCGATGGACTGCCAAAACCGACGACGGCACAACCATCCTGTTAGTGTACAAGTGGGAGCTTAACGGACATCTTCTGGCCGTTGATTTCAAAATGGGTGAGTATGCTTCGCGCGGCATGATCTTTTATGAACCGGGCGGCGAAAATGCCACCCAGGTGAGCGTTGACAACAGGGGCAGCAGGTCTAAGGCAACATGGGAAGCACGGGACGATGGCGCGCTTGTCTCGAAAAGTGAGTATGTTGATGTTGAAGGCAATGTACGAAAGAGTGCTGCCGTTTACAAGAATATAGATGCCAAGACAATAAAAATCGCGATCTATGGCCTGGACGAGAACGGCGAGCTTAATGATAAGCCGTGGTTCACAACGGATTTCAAACGTCAGCCCGTCGTGAAAAAAGACGCCGCTTAAAAGTTATACCTTCTCTTTGTGCCTCTCATAAGAGCACGAAGTCGAGGTGCCTTTTTTAGTTCGCCGGGAAATGCCGAAAACCTGAGAAAGGAATTGAGATGAAAAAGAGGATGTTTTTTCTTTGCTTGTTCATATTTTCTGCCGGCTCCGGTCTGGTTTCCGGAAATGAATCCGAGCAGGGTTGGATCTCGCTGTTTGACGGGACGCTGAATGACTGGAAGGCAAGTGAGAACACGGCCAGCTTCACACTTCGTGACGGCGCGATTGTTGCAAACGGACCGCGCAGTCATCTTTTCTATGCAGGACCGGTGGAAAATGCAATCTTTACCGACTTCGAACTGAAGGTCGATGTAATGACTAAATCGGGCGCGAACGGAGGCATCTATTTCCACACCGAATTCCAGCAAACAGGCTGGCCTGATAAGGGTTTCGAGGTACAGGTCAACAATACCTACGATAGAGACCCGAAAAAAACCGGCAGTCTGTATATGATACGCGATGTCACCGTGAAAACCGCAGGTGACGATGTGTGGTTTACCGAGCACATAATCGTCAAAGGCAGGTGCGTAATTATCAAGATAGACAACAAGGAAGTGGTTGATTGGACCGAGGAAAGTCCACCACGCCCGCCTTCGCAATTTCCAAAACGCGTCCTGTCAAGCGGCACATTTGCCCTGCAGGGACATGACCCGGGCAGCACCGTTTACTATAAGAACATCCGGGTCAGGCCGCTTCCCGTCATAGACTTTGGCCTCGTCGATTATCACGTACACTTAAAAGGGGGTTTGACCATCGAAGAGGCCGTCAAGATGTCGAAGAAAAGGGGCGTCAAGTTCGGCATCGCCCAAAATTGCGGCCTTGGCTTTAACGTCACCAACGACGATGGACTAAAAGACTTCCTCGAAAAGCTCGAAGGCAAGCCCGTCTACAAAGCAATTCAGGCCGAGGGACGAGAGTGGTTGGGAATGTTTTCCCCGGAATGGATAGCAAAATTCGATTACGTCTTCACCGATGCAATGACCTTTACGGATGACAGGGGCAGAAGGACCCGGTTGTGGATCAAAGACGAGGTGAACATTGGTAATGAACAGCAGTTCATGGACATGCTTCTGGAAAAGACTGTGGGAATCCTGAATAATGAGCCCATAGATATTTATGTCAATCCGACATTCCTGCCCGCAGAAATCGCAGCCAGATACGATGACTTGTGGACTGAGCGGCGCATGATGAAAGTCATCGAGGCCGCCGTCAAAAATGACGTCGCTATAGAGATTAATGCTCGTTTTATGATTCCCAGTGCCACGTTTATAAAGCTGGCAAAGAAAGCCGGCGCTAAATTTGCACTGGGGACAAACAACGGCGGAAAAGACCTGGGAAATCTCGAATACTGCCGAAGAATGATAAGAGAATGCGGGCTAAAAGAGAGCGATTTCTTCAAGCCCGGGCCGGCCGGCAAGAGGGCCATTGACCGCTGGAAAGGACCTAAATAAGGCGGTCCAGACAAATCGCCGATTCTGTAGTGGTTGATTCGATAGAATGAACCGCCCGCATCCACCACAAGGACGCGCAGTTATGCTGCCATTTCTTTGTTTTCTTTAACAGCATATAGTGTTCGCTTCCCGAATTGTCCTTTTTTGAGGTTTCGGTTTTCATAGTCGCCGGGCAGACTCTTATAGCGAGATTCTTCCTGCGGATTATCCGTTCACTTCTTAATCTCAAAGATAAACGAATTGCCGTTTTCTCTCGGCTCGACCCATATCTGCCCGCCGTGTTTGCAGATTATTTCCTTGACTATAAACAGCCCGAGCCCGGTGCCTTTGACCTTCTTGCCTCGCTCACCCTCAAGCCTAGAGAACCTCTGGAAGAGCCTTCCCTTCTCCTCTTCGGTGATCGGCCGTGAGTTGTTATAGATCTCCACCCGCACACGCTGTCCCAAATCCTCTGATTTCAATTTTACCTTGCCATTGTCGACGCCGTACTTGATTGCATTTCCCACTAAGTTGTTCGCCACTATCCGCAGCAGGTCCAGGTCACCCTGCATTTTGATCCCTCTGGCAATATCGTTGCTCACGTCCATCTGCCTTGCGTCAATCTCACTCGCGAAAGTCTCCAGACACGGCTTAAAGACCTCCTCCAAGAGCAGTACTTCCGTCTTCCTAACATTCAGCTCACCTTTCTCAATCCTACTCAGATCAAGAAACTTCCGTACTGTCTCCGCCAGGTAGCCCAGAATCCGTGTCACCGCCTGAAGAGACTTCTTTTGCTGCTCGTTCACTTCGCCAAAGTATCCATCCCGGACGGCCGCCACATTCATCAGAATCGTTGCAATAATACCTTTAAGCTCGTGCGACACAAAACCGACGAGGTCGAGGTATGTCTTGTTGAGCGCCGCCAACTGCTCGTTTGCCGCTTTGAGTTTTTCCTCCCGCTCTCTCAACTGCTCCGACATCTGGTTAAACGACGCTGCAAGCTCGTCCAGTTCCGCCGTTCCCGTCTCCTTATGCACTTTATAGCCCAGGCTACCCCTCGACAGTTCCCTCGTCGCAGCCGCCATTCGGCCGACCGGCCGTACAATCGCACCAGTGAGCGCATATCCGAGAAGCGCCGCAAGCAGCATCGCCGCAGCTACTATAGACATAAACACCAGCAGAATATTCCGCGCCATATCAACGAACGGCCGCTCCAAAATCCCCACGTACAGTATCCCGATGATTTTGCCGTCGATGTCTCTGATCGGCTCGTACGCGGCCTTGTACCAGTCATTCACAACAAATGCCCGCGCGACCCAAGGCAGTCCTTTCTCCAGAACCTGCTCATTCACTTGTGCCGAGACTCGCGTGCCTATCGCTCTGGTTCCATTCTTTGTCTGAACATTGGTCGATATCCGAAGGTCCCACTGGAATATTGTTGTCGTACCTACATCCATGCCCTTGTATCTCTCCGACCTGTAGACTGTTTGCTTGATCTTATCAACGATCGTATAGTCTTTGTTGAGCAGCTTACCTCCGCATAGAACACCCAATAATCTGCCGTATGGTCCGAGTACAGGCGCTGCTGCCTTGATCATCATGCCCGATGTCTCTTCAGTTTCCTCTCTTGGCTTGGCCTTTGACGTAGGGACGAACTTTATGTATGCTTGTTCCACAAGCTTGTTGTCTTCTTTCAGAAGGTCCTCTCTCGAAACGATTACTGTCCCCGCCACAACATCGCCGCTGCCAAGCACTCGACTAACAAACGCGTCGTCTGCCATGTAATCACCGGCCGCAGAAGGGTTTCGACTCCGTACAATGATCCGTCCTGATGCATCCATCAGCGTCAGTAGATCAAGAGACTCGGACTCGCGTACCCGCTTCAACTCATCTGTAATGCTTTCATGGTCGTTCTCTGAAATTCCCTCCTTCAGAAAGAACCGCAGTGCAGTCAGCCGGATCACATCTCGGATGCGTCCGACTTCCTGCTGATAAATCACCTGTGCCGAATTAAGGTCGTCCTCAACCTTTCGCTGGGCCCGTCTGATGATGTCCTTCTCGATGACGAAGTACCCCAGCGCCGCCACAAGCAACCCAAAGGCTGCTATCACCAGGAGAAAAGACAGAAGCAACCGTGTCCTTAGCTTCCTTGCTTTCATGTTTCCGCCATGCCTCCGTTCTTTCTGTTCTGAATCAGGATTGAAGACTGCTCCGGGCTTGTCCATTGCGAAGGCATCGCCTTGCAGGCACCGCTACAAAGAGCGCGAGGTTCCGAATTATGTTTATTCTGAAATCTGTTTTTGCGGGTGCTGCTCCCCATGCCGTGAAAGAGGGACTCGCTCCTCTCATAAAGCGGGCTTTTCGGCTGTGGAATCGGTTCCTGTATCGGGTTGACTATCGCTTTTCCAGTGACCTTGACGGCCATAATCAATTCCACATCGTCGTCAACGAAAAGAATCTTGGACCAGGATTTTGATCGGAATTCCATCGCCATTACAATTCCACCTTAGTTGATTCAATATACTCGATATTAATACAAATTGGCAAGGATGTTGGCAACCTCAAAACTTCGGGTTTTTTCAGGACTTTTCGTACAGATTTAATTCAAGACACACCTGCACTTGATGACGATTTAGGAAGTGGTTAATTAATTTCTATAAATCCTTATTTCGCAAGGGAGTGCGGTAATGTTGAAACCACATCGTGAAATCCAAAAATAGGCATTTCCGCAAAGTTGAGAGAAAATATCAGGATTGACATTTCTTCAAACGGCTGTTTTAATAACTACAAAATGAACGGGAAATCAAAAACTCCGAGTCACGATCCATGAAATACAAGAATATCTCTATAATCGGCGACGGTGCGATGGCCACTGTCATGGCTATCCTGCTCTGCGAAAAGAACAAATCCGTGCGGATATGGGGTTATGACCGCCGGCAGTTGAGTGATATTGCGCAGAAGTGTGAAAACATCAAATTTCTGCCGGGTTACAAGCTGCCCCAAATCCTCGTATTCGACCCCAACGATGAGCGTATAATGGCCGGTGCCGACCTGATTATCTCCGCTGTGCCGTGTCAGTTTGTCCGTCAGGTCTGGGAGCGGCTGAAAGACTATGTCCCGGACGGTGTCCCCATTGTTTCGACCGCCAAGGGAATTGAAAACGATACGCTGCTGCGCCCCACTCAAATACTGGCCGACGTCCTCGATCAAAAACAGGCGGCTGACGATGAGCGACGAGCGATGAGATTCGCGGTACTCTCCGGGCCTACCATTGCCGATGAATTAGCGAGGAAACTGCCGGCCACCGCCTGTGTCGCCGCAAGTGATGAACAGTTGGCAAAAGATGTCCAACGCGCTTTCAATTGTGCTTGGCTGCGCGTTTATAGCAATACCGACGTTGTCGGCGTGGAATTGGCTGCCGCCTGCAAGAACATTATTGCCATTGCCGCCGGGATTGTAGATGGCATAGGTGCCGGGGACAACGCGAAGGCCGCCCTGTTGTGCCGCGGACTTGCCGAGATTACTCGCCTCGGCGTCGCCTGCGGGGCAAGGCCTCAGACATTTGCAGGATTGACCGGCTTGGGAGATTTGGTAACGACCTGCATCTCCCCGAAGGGAAGAAACCGCTCCTTCGGCGAAAGGATTGGCAAAGGCCAAACTGTAGAGGCCGCCCAGAGGGCTACTGAATCGGTGATAGAGGGTTTCGCCACCTGCAAATCGGTAATTGCTCTTGCCGAACAATACGATGTTGAGATGCCGATAACACGGGCGATTTATGAAGTGCTGTTTGAGGCCAAGCCCGTACAAAAAGCGATCGCCGATTTAATGAGGCGCCGACTCAAGGCTGAGTAGAAGCCGAAAGCGTTATATCTAATGCCTTATAATGTCCTATAAACCTCGTCGTTTTTCTTCTTGAAAAATATACCTAAAATTCTATGGCACGCCGGCAATTCTTTTTTTGAAGAGAGCAAGCCTTTGTTTGAAATATTTTAGTTTTTAAATTTTTTTTTTCATTTCGACGCTACCCACTCCGCCTATAAGCCGATGTTGTTTATGAATGGATTCTCGCTTAGCAGCCAAAACTGCGGTTTTTATAGGGATAAGGATATCTTGCTGTCTGGTTGCTCAAGTTTGTGCATCGGTTTGCCGGATAAGGCCTTATTATTTGCGGTTGCGGTTGGCCGGTTGAAGGTTGTTTCTTATATTTTAGGTGGCATCTTATCGTATTAACCTATATCTGATTTGGCGTTGCTCACGAGGCATCACGCGCGAAGTGAGGGCGAATTTATGTTGCAATTTTTGAAAGAACGCACATGTTCGGCGGTGCCAATTTTGCGGAGTATTGCAGGATTGTGTCCGGTTGGTGTGGACATGGGCGATGATGCCCTTTCGATGGCACAGCTTGCCGATAACGGCAAGGGCATAACTTTAGTTGCCGGCGATTATAAAAATCTTCCACCCGATATAAAAGCGGGCAGCGTCGATTGGCAAAGATGGGCTATCGACACTATACGTCAGGTAAGTAGCCGAGGCCAGTTTCGGGGCAGGGACGTGATAGCTGCGATATCGCCGGCTGAGTTGTTTATCGACCATATAAGGATGCCTAAAATAGATGAAAAAGGCCGGACTAAAGATGCGGTTGATAAAGCTGTCATTTTGAAAATAAAACAAAAGCTG